>Ga0209508_1001352_pt1 | contig 19567 bp, 19 predicted proteins | sample AD_UKC129_MetaG_FD_184427 | JGI IMG/M metagenome (GOLD analysis project Ga0209508, IMG submission 184427) | Active sludge microbial communities of municipal wastewater-treating anaerobic digesters from Canada - AD_UKC129_MetaG (SPAdes) (version 2) | ecosystem: Engineered > Bioreactor > Anaerobic... | reverse complement strand
CCACCTACCTTCATCCGCTTTCCCGAAAAGCACTATTTTAAGCGGATGAGCCGTCTCGACGATCTCTCTCGTGAGCATTTGCAAACCCTGTTGATTCAATTCTTTGCACGCCAACTCCCTACCCCCTTTACGCAACAGTCGTCTCTCACAGGGAGACGCTCCAAGCAATTGCAGCCGCTGGAAAGCCGCCGGCCTTCTCGACGGCGCGTGCTGCGCACGAAAGCGTAGAGCCCGTCGTGCATACGTCATCGACAATTATAACGGTCTTCCCATTCAACGGTAAACCCCTCCACTCAAGCGCGTCCTTGGGCAACATCCTGCGGGAGGAAGCGCCGAGTTTCGTCTGGGGCTCCACATCCGCGACCCACTTAAGCCCTTCCTCGGTCGGGATTTTCCACACATCGGAAATCCCACAAGCCAGTGCGCGGGCTTGGTTATATGGCCGTTCGCTCCGCTTGTGCAAAGGCACGGGAGCGAGCGACTCTCCTTCGGGCCTTCGCAAATTCCTCGCCAAGGCGCGCCCCATTTCCCTCCCCAAGGCCTTATAGCCGTCGTACTTGAGGCGTAAAACGAGATCGCGCGCCTTGCCGTCGTGCAACGCACCGAAAAGAAGGGCCGGCGACGCAGGATGAGAAGGGCATGGGAAGGACTTGCCGCAAACGAGACATTTGGGAGGTTTGGGCGAGATAAGCGAATCAAGGCAGGCTTGGCACGCTACCACGCCTGCCTTGCCGCAAACCGGACAATGGACGGGAAAGGCCATGTGGCTCGCCACATCCAAGAAAGTCCTCGAAATACCAGAAAGATAACGCCTGTGCAACGTGTCTAAGCACCTGCAGCTCGGCGCAAGTCTTGAGCGCGATCTGTGCGCTCCCACGCAGGGAGCGGGTCGAGGTCGATTCGCCCCATGTGGCCATAAACCGCCAAAGGTCTGTACTGGGGCTTCCTCAAGTCCAGGTCGCGGATCATGGCGGCAGGGCGGAAGTCGAAATGCTCCTTCACCAGGTGCGTTATCTCCTCATCGGAAATATTGCCGGTCCCGAACGTATCCACATAGACGGCCAAAGGCTTGGCTACGCCTATGGCATAGGCGACCTGGATCAAGCACTTATTGGCCAACCCCGAGGCGACCACATTCTTGGCCGCGTATCTGGCCATATAAGCTCCGGTGCGGTCCACCTTCGTAGGATCTTTTCCCGAAAAGCAGCCACCTCCGTGAGGCACCACACTACCGTAAGTATCCACCATGATCTTTCGCCCCGTTAGGCCGGTGTCGGCAAGGGGCCCGCCGACCACAAAACGCCCGGTGGGGTTCACGAATATCTTTGTGCGCTCGTCCACCATCTCGGGAGGGATAACGACATCGATGACGTGCTCTCTTATCTCATCGCACAGCTGTTTTTGCTCTACCGCCGGATGGTGTTGGGCCGATACTACTATGGCGCTCACGCGCTTAGGTTTGTCCGCTTCGTATTCCACGGTCACCTGTGTCTTGCCGTCCGGACGAAGATAAGGAAGAGTCTTGGCCTTGCGCACGAAGGCCAACTGTCTGGCCAGCTTATGAGCGAGCGTTATGGGCATGGGCATGAGCTCCTCGGTCTCGTCGGTGGCATATCCTATCATCATGCCCTGATCGCCGGCACCTATGCGGTCTATCTCGTCATCGTCCATCTCTGACTCCCGCACCTCCAAGGCGCGGTTGACCCCTTGGGCGATATCCGGAGACTGTTCGTCTATGGCAGTGACGACGGCACAGGTGTCACCGTCGAAGCCATACTTGGCCCTGGTATAGCCCACATCTTTTACTATTGAGCGCGCAAGCCGAGGTATATCCACGTAACAACTGGTAGTTATCTCTCCGGCTATCATAACCAAGCCGGTCGTGACCAACGTCTCGCAAGCCACACGCCCCATCGGGTCTTCGGTCAGTATGGCATCCAATATGCCATCTGAAATCTGATCGGCCAACTTATCAGGGTGACCTTCGGTGGCAGATTCCGAAGTTACCAGGAAGCGCCCCACGGGCATGAGAAACACCTCCCAGAATCCCCCTCAGACGGCCTCCTGGACTCACAACAAAAGCCCCAGCGCCGATATATCATCAGCATCCAGGGCCCGCCTATGCGGGGGTTATTTTTTGACGATGTTCCTTATACCCTCTTCGAGGGAAACTGTCAAGCCCCCTCACGAATACTCCAAAGGGCGCCGCAGCAAGATCAGAGCGCCTTCGTCGCCTTCAAAACCGTGGCGTTCGAGAAAGGGGGCCAGATCGCGCGTATACGTGATAATAAGCGGAATATCCTTGATGGCCGGGTGATTTAAAGCGTAATCGATAAGCGCAGACCCGATGCCCTTGCCCTGGTGATCGGGATGGACGAGAAAGTCCCATAAAGAGGCGCGAAAAACGAAGTCGGTGAGCACCCTGCAAAAGGCGACGACCTTCCCTTCATGGCGCACAGAAAAACACATACTACTATTGGCCAGCATGCGCGCTATCTGATCTATTGTGCGGCTTTTACCCCAATAGGCGAAGCGATAGAGTTCCTGCAACTCCTCCGGAGTGATGGCGCGCGCGCTGTCGTAGAAAAGGTATCCCTCCACTTTGGGCATCGCCTTGTCGGGTTACCCTTCTTCCTCCGGCGATCCTCCCGCGGTCACATACTCGCCACACTTCGTAACGCAAAGCCCGCCTATGATCCGGCGCAAATCGCCACGAGCGTCCTGCTTGACCGGAACCTGAACCACTTGGCCGCTGCCGCACTGTCCACACACCCAGTGTATACGAGCCATCCCGTCGGAATCGGGCGCCCCGGCAAGGACCTTCACCTCACCGCAGACTTGACACGCAACGATCAGCATCCTCAATCGCGCTCCTCTTAAGTATGAGAGGGAAGCCCCTCGATTTTTATTTTAACCCTCACAGGCCCCTCTGTATAGATGTCATCGCTTGCCTCTATCGTCACCAAGAAGGGGGGGTCTTTATCGACCAACTCGTCGACGGCGTCGAAGAAGTCGCTCGCCGATATGTTACCTACGGTGCCGCGCAAGGGATCGCGCAAAATGCCGTCGGCCACAGAGCGATTGTTGACCTCTTGCAACAACGACAGGAGCTCTCCCTCTGCCCTTTCCCTCGACAGCGGCTCGGTGAAGGTGTGGCTTATAAGTTCCTGCCCTCTTCGGTATACAAGGTGGCTCTCGTGCAACTCCAAAATGCCGTGGACGGGGTCACCTCGCACGAGGTTCGACTCGGCGATCATGCGAATGACATACTTCTTGGGAGCCCCCACGAGCTGCTCGGTCGTTTTTTTCCATTGATCTTCCGGGATCGTCACGGTGATGTCTTCGGGCCTTGTGCCTACGCGCAACGAAGCCATGACGGCCACCTGCCTCACCAGCGTATTCAAAGCCTCCTGGACCTCTTCTGCGCTCGCATTCGGCCCAACCGATATCTGTCCCAAAAGCTCGCCGGCGAAGGCCAAAATGCGTTCTTCGCGCATCTGCTCTAAACCGCGGCGCAGTTCATCTGCCTCTTTCTTCAGATTGGCCACCTCTTCTTCGAGGTTGAGCCGTCTCACGGTGAGATCGTCCACTTGAGATCGCAAGTTGTCCCGTTCCGCTTCCAACTCCTCAAGCTCCTGACGGCTCTCCTGAAGTTGCTCTGTGAGGCTTGAAATTTGGCGTTGTATGAATTTCATGCTAAAGAGGGCGGTATGAACCGTCTCGGAAGTTGCGGCCAACACGACAAACGTCCCGGCTACTATCAAAATGCCAGTGATGACGGTTATAACCGAGGAGGTGTGGCGAGGCCTCAAGCCGAAGAGGGAGATCCTGCGCTTCCCTATGCGCGTCCCGACTATGTCGCCGAGGTAGGCTACCAAGCCTCCTATCACGACCAGCGAGAGGATCAGCTGCCAATTTATCTCAGACCAAAAATGCGCCACACCGCCACCCTCCTGTTTTTATGAACTAAGTAGTGAATCGCAAAGCCAAAGCTACAACCAGCCCTTTAACGAACGCATCTGGTTCAACCGGAGAGCTTTGCGAGGCAACGACGAATCGCCTCAAGGCCGCTGTTTATATCCTCAAAAGAGATGTTAAGAGCAGGCCTAAAACGGATCGAGCGGCTGCCACAGGGCAAAATGAGAACCTTATTTTCGCGAGCGCACTGCAAAAACGCGTCACGAATCTGAGGCGACGGAAGGTCGAAGGCACACATCAACCCCTTGCCCCTGACGTTGGAGACAAGGGCGGGAAAGGCTTTTTGTAATTCCTCCAATCCCTGCATCAGTCGCGGCCCAGCCTGCGAAGAGACGTAATCAAGCACATGGTCGTCCCTGTATATCTCAAGATATCTCGTGGCGCGGACCATGTCGCATATATTGCCTCCCCAGGTCGAGTTTATGCGGCTCGACACATGGAAGCAATTCTCGTCCACTTCGTCAACGCGCGGGCTCACGGCGATGCCGCAGACCTGCGATTTCTTGCCGAAGGCAAATATATCGGGCGCCACACCGTGGTGCTCGAAGGCCCACATTTTCCCCGTTATTCCCATGCCGCACTGAACCTCATCAAATATCAACATGGCTTCATTCTCATCCGCCAGATTGCGCAACTTCTTAAAGAATTCCGCCCTGAAGTGGTTATCTCCACCCTCGCCCTGGATGGTCTCGATGACGATGGCGCATATGTCATCCGGATTGTCCCAGAAGGCCTGCTCGATCTGGCTCACAGCTACGGACTCAAGCCACTCCACGACGGAAAGGTGCTCCTCTAACGGCCATGTGATCTTGGGATTTATAACCCTGGGCCAGCCGTACTTGGCGAAGTAGAAGTGCTTTCTCGGATCTGCCGTGTTCGTCACGGAGAGTGTATAGCCGCTCCTGCCGTGAAAGGCCTCCCTGAAGTGAATGACCTTCGTGCCTTTTTTGCCGGATACGGCGTCGCCTTTAGAAATTTTGCCGCGCGAAAGGAGCTTGCGCACTTTCCAGTCCATGGCCACCTTGAAGGCGTTTTCGACTGCCAGCGTGCCGTAGTCGATGAAAAAGAGATGCGTAAAGCCGGGCGGAAGGGCCACTTCGGCAAAGGTCTTCACGAATTCTGCCATCTCAACTGTATATATATCGGAGTTGGCCACCTTGTTTATGGCAGCGCGGAAGATCTTCTCCTTGAATTCGTCGTTGGCCAACTTCGGGTGGTTCATGCCGAAGGGAGCCGAGGCGAAGAACGTATAAAAATCGAGCCACTCCTCACCAGTGACGGCATCTACGATGCGACTGCCCTTGGAACGCTCCATGTCGATTACTATGTCGAAACCATCCCGGAGGATCCACTTTTCAAGTATCGGAAACACATCCTCCGGTTTTATTCCCCACCTGACTTGCGTCATCGTTTAACCCTCCTAACGAAGCCCTCTAAATTTTTAAGACGCCCCAGTTTATTTTTGATTCTAAGGCCATATAGAAAACGGGTCAAGTTGAAACGAATGCTGAAGCAGCGCGGTTGCGGGCTAACGTTCACGGCGTTTGCGACGTAGGCCAATTTAGCTTACAATTAAACTAAATGCCGAGTCTACTACGAAGACCTTTCAAGGCAATTTCCCAGCGAGCACGGGGGTGTATATGACGAAAGACAAAATACTCCTCAAGTTAGTATACGCCCTTTTGGCGTGGGTGTCTTTAGTCAGTGGCGCACAAGCAACTCCTAGAGATAGTGTAACCGTAATGACGCTTTGGGGCGGAAAAGAGCTGGAAGCTTTTGAAGGCATTCTCGACGCTTTTGAAAAACGCACCGAGGTAGCTGTGAGGGTAGAGAGCGCCGGACGAGATCTCTCTATCCTCTTGATGGCTCGCCTCGAGGCTGGTAACCCGCCAGACTTAGCGGTGATCCCCAACCCAGGTCAGATGAGAGAGCTCGCCAGAAGGGGTCATCTGATTCCTCTGGACTTCCTGGAGCCTCGCGGTTACCCGAAAGCCTTCATAGAGTCGGCACAGTTTTGCGGAAGGCAATACGGCCTCTTCTTATCCGCCGACGCGAAGAGCCTCGTATGGTATCGACCTCGCCTCTTTAAAGAAGGGGGCTATGAAATCCCTCGCTCCTGGTCGGACATGGTGGCCCTCTCCAAGCGCATGGCAACCGAAGGAAAAACGCCTTGGTCTATAGGGCTCGAAAGCGGAGCCGCCTCGGGTTGGCCCGGCACGGATTGGATAGAGGACATATTCCTGCGCCTCCACGGGCCCGATGCATACGATCGCTGGGTAGAACACGAGATAAGCTGGCAAAACCCCCTCGTGAAGGAAGCGTGGGAAACCTTCGGACAGATCTTGTTTAATGAGGATTATGTCTTTGGCGGTATCATGGGATGCCTCTCCATCAATTTCGCTGACGCGGCGTTGGAACTGTTTACAGAACCTCCTGGGTGCCTGATGCATCGCCAAGGCACTTTCATGCAAAGCTTCATCCGAGGAAACTATCCTCTCCTTGCCCCGGGAAGGGATTACAATGTCTTTCCCCTGCCTTCCATAAAGGGAGGCGGCCCCGCGCCGCTGGTGGCCTCGGGAGACCTCATCAGCGCATTCAGAGATACGCGGGAAGTGCGCGACCTCCTCTCTTACTTGGCCTCACCGGAGGCGCAAAGCATGTGGGCAAAGGCGGCAGGAAAACTCGCATTACACGTAGACGTGCCGATCTCGGCCTATTCCGATCCGATTTCGGCCAAGGCGGCTGAGCTACTAACCACCGCAGAGGTCGTCAAGTTCGACGCTTCTGACATGATGCCGGCCGTTGTGGGTTCCGGGGCCTTTTGGACGGGGATTTTAGACTACGCGAGCGGCATGAAGCTCGACGATGTCTTGGCCCGCATAGAAAATGCCGCCCAGCGGGCCTATAAAGGAGGGCAGGTTCTCCGATGAATAACAAACTGGCATGGCTCTATATGGTTCCAGCTGCCCTTTTTCTGGGCGTATTCCTGATTTATCCCACATTCAGCACCATAGCTTTGAGCTTTTTCGGCCCGAGATCCGTCGAGTTCGTGGGCTTGGCCAACTACCGAAGCGTTCTCACTTCCAGCGCCGTCTTGAGCGCCCTTCGCAACAACCTCCTTTGGCTTGCGATCATGCCCACGGCTACGGTCGCCCTCGGATTGGTCCTCGCGGCGATACTCGACAGGGTTCGCTATGAAGCCATAGTCAAGGCCATCGTCTTCCTTCCCATGTCCATCTCCTTCGTAGGGGCCTCGGTAATCTGGAAATTCGTCTACGCCTATCGCCCAGCGTCCCGCCCCCAGATCGGGCTCTTGAACGCCATCCTCGCGCGTTTAGGCTTCGAACCGATAGGCTGGTTGGCGGTCCGCCCATGGGTTAACAACCTGGCGCTGATAACGGTCGGCATATGGGTCTGGACAGGCTTTTGCGTCGTCATCCTCTCGGCGGCCTACAAAGGGGTGCCCAGGGAACTCGTTGAGGCAGCTCGAATCGACGGAGCGAGCGAGTTTCAGATCTTTTGGCATGTCATCCTCCCCCATATGCGCGGCACGATCGCCATAACGTTCACGACGATGGTCATTTATGTACTGAAGATCTTCGACATCGTATATGTGATGACCAACGGCGCCTTCGATACGGAAGTGCTGGCCAGCAGGATGATAAAAGAGATGTTCGGTTATTGGAATTACGGCAGCGCCGCGGCCATTGCGACGCTCTTGCTCTTGCTTGTCATTCCATTTCTAACCATCAGCATGCTGCGCTTTTTAAGGGAGGAGCGGTGACGATGAAGCGAGCTTTCGTTTCGAGAGCCATCCTCCACGGGATCATCCTTTTGGTGGCGCTCTTCTGGTTCTTGCCGACTGCAGGTCTTTTGATTACCTCTTTCAGGCCTGCCTATTTAACGTCCGTCTCCGGCTGGTGGACGGCTTTTGAGCACCCTTTTGAACTATCCCAGTTCACCCTCAAAAACTACCGGGAGGTCCTCGAGCAAGGAAGTATGGTACGAGCCTTCGTCAACAGTCTCATCATCGCCATACCTTCGGTCATCCTCGTTCTCGCTGTGGCAGCGCCGGCGGCCTACGCCTTGGCCTGGACCGATCTCCCTGGACGAAAATTTATGTATTGCCTCGTAGTCGGACTAATTATTGTCCCGCTACAGATGACGTTCATACCCGTGCTTAAGCTCTTCAACGCCCTCGGCCTTTCGGGCACATTTCCGGCGTTGTGGCTCGCCCACACGGGATATGGGCTCCCTTTCGCCATTTACCTCCTCCACAATTTCTTCGCCTCTATACCCAAAGACCTCATAGAATCGGCATCCATCGATGGAGCCTCGCACTCGACGATAATGCTTAAGATGGTAATCCCCCTTTCTCTGCCCGCGCTCGCATCACTATGTATATTTCAATTCCTATGGGTGTGGAACGACCTTTTGGTGGCCCTCATATACGCAGGGGGCTTCAGGAATGTCGCACCGATAACGCTCCAGGTGGCCAACTTGGTGGGTTCGAGAGGCCAGGAGTGGCACCTTCTCACGGCGGCAGCTTTTATCTCCATGTCTCTCCCGCTGGCTTGCTTTTTGGCATTTCAAAGGGCCTTCGTTCGCGGCATCCTTGCCGGATCATTAAAGGGTTAAAGAGCGCTATAATCGTTTACCGCGACACACACCACAAATGGAGGAAAGATGTGATGGCGGTAATTGTCGGAGCGACGATAGGGCCAGAAATGGCAAAAGCCTGGGAGAGGGAGCTTTCTGCGTCATACAAAGGAAGCAGGGTGACATCCGCAGAGGCAGGAGATCAGTGGGCCGCGCTATGCTTCGGAAGGGAGTGGCTCCTTTTCTCCTGGAATGCCAGATTCTACGGGCTCTCCCGCATTTCTCCCTCCGACCTGAAGGAAATAAAGGGGTGGGCGAAAAAGGTCCCGCCCATCAAAGAAGCGCTAAAGTGTCACATAGCGGGATACGCGCTGGAAGGAATAAAGCAGATCGGCAACGACCGCGTTTTGAAGCTCTCCTTTCGCAGGAGCGTAGGAGCCGGTGCTGTCTCAACGAGGGCCTTGGTGTTAGAGGCCACGGGGAAGTTTTCGAACTTGCTCATCTTAGACGAATCTGACCGCATAATAGAGTGTGCGCGGCACGTCCACAGAGATGAAAACCGCTACAGGTCTCTCCTTCCGGGGCTTCCGTATCAAACTCCGCCTCCCTTCGACGGCGTGACGCTCGAGGAAGTCGCCTTAACGCGAGAAAACTTGAGCAGGCTTAAAGGGTTCGGCCCCGGCCTCTTGCGGCACATAGAGACGCACTGGGAGCTTTACTCGCCCGAGGAGTGGCGCGCCCTCATATCTTCCTTGTTAGATGAAGGATGGAACCCCTCCTTCGTCGTGCAGAAGATAAACAACTACCTTGCGGTCTTTCCGAAACTCCTGCCCGAAGCGAGGGCGATTGCGGGATCCCCCCTGTCGGCGTGCCGCGAGGCCGCTTTTTTGCCGATGCTCGCAAGCTACGTAGAAGAGGCGAAACTGCGCATCCGCAAGGCCATGCTTTCAAAGGTCAAGCTGCTGCGCAATAAATTGCAGGGAGTAGAAAGGGTCATCCGAAGCGCACACATGGCCTCGCGATGGTCTTACTGGGGAGAGATCCTTTTGGCTTATGCCGACAGCGTATCGCCCGGCGCGGAGAGGGTGACCCTCCAGGGTTGGAAGGAGGAAGAACCTGTAGAAATTCCGCTCGACCCCGACAAATCAGCCATAGAGAATGCGAAGCGCTACTTTGCCCTTTTTAAGAAATGTAAAAGGGATATAAAGCCGCTCGAAGCAAAACGAGACAAGCTCGTAAAAGAGGTCGCCGAAGTTGAAGAAGAGATCGAGATGTTAGAGGTCCTCGAATCTACCGACGAAGTCAAGCCGCTCCTGGACGAAATCGCCGCCGAAAAAGGACGCAGGCGGAGGGTCGAGAGCGCCCCGCCGCACCTGACGTTCAAGCTCCCTGAGAGGGGGCGCATCTTGGTAGGCCTAAACGCCAAAGGCAACAGGTTCGTCACGCTCAAGGCCGCTCGCCCGAACGACATATGGCTGCACGCCAAAGATGTCCCGGGATCCCACGTCGTTATCACAGGCGAGGGAGCGAGCGAAAAAGCCCTTCTGTTTGCAGCATCGTTGGCCGCTTACTACAGCAAGGCCAGGCTCGCGGAGAAGGTCACCGTGGATTACACGCTCAAAAAACATGTGAGAGCCATCCCGGGCAGCGTGGCCCACGTCACCTACACGGACGCCAAGAGCCTCGTCGTATCGCCTACGGCGTGGAAAACCTCCCTCGAAGAAATTGGCGCAGATCGAGAGGCAGGAAGGAACGAAAGCTCATGACTTCACCCCTCGTCGGGTGGGGGAAGGCGAGCCGCCACGCATGAAGGAAAGGGCGGCCGAGGTGCTCGCCGCTTTTAGGCGAATAGAGGACATCCCCTACGATAGGACAGCCCAAATGCGACATGTGGACACGGATCTGGTGCGTCCTTCCGGTGACCGGACGGCAAATCGTGAGCGAGCATCCCTGACGAAGCCATAATACTTCGTAATGCGTGATGGCGGGCTTGCCACGAGGGACAACCGCCATGCGCAACCTGTTCCTTGGGTCCCTTCCTATCGGCGCATCTACCGAGCCCTCTTTGCGAGGAAGAGATCCCTTGACCAAGGCGATATATTCCTTTTTGACCTTCCTCTGACGAAACGACTCCATAAGGAAGCTTTGGGCATGAAAGTTTTTGGCCACTACCATCAGACCTGATGTGCCGGCGTCGAGGCGATGGACTATGCCCGGCCTCTCGGTGCCGTTTATAACTCTCATAGACGGAAAACGATACAAGAGGCCATGGAGCAGTGTCCCCCTCCAATGGCCCGGAGCGGGTGCGACCACCAGCCCGGCCGGCTTGTCAACCACGGCGATGTCATCGTCTTCGTATATCACGCCGAACGCCACGGGTTCCGGCTCCAGTTCGAGCTCGCGAGGCGGCGGGAGGGATATCGCAAAACTCGCACCCGCCCGCACCTTGCTCGACGGCTTCAGGCGGGCCTCTTCTTTTTGGGTGCGGACCCTGCCCTCAATGACGAGGCTCTTGGCGTAAGAGCGAGATATCCCCAATTCCCTTGCGAGGAAGAGATCGAGCCTCGGGCTGTCTTCTGCGGCTTCAAGGGAGATGCTCGTCCCCTTGAATTCATCCTCGTCGAAATCTTCGTTCTGATCTCCCGAAAAAGGCTCCTGAAACGCAGAGGTCACTTGCCCTTCGTCTTCGCCTCTATCTTCCGCTTGCAAGAGATGCAATACCTCGCCCACGGCCTGGCCTCCAGCCTTTCTCTATCGATGGGCTTGCCGCAGCGTTCACACATGCCGAACTTTTCTGGACAGGTATCCAGCTTGCGCAGGGCATGGCGGATGTCTTTGAGCAACTCCTTCAAGAGGACCACATTCCCGACGGCGAGTTCCTTCTCCATGAGACCCAGAGCGGAGTCAGCCGGGTGGTTATGAGTAGCACGAGCCATCTCAATCGCCGAACTCGCACCGCCCTCTTCGGACATAGAGTCCAGAAGCGAAGCTACGTCGTTGGCCTCCCGCTCAAGTTTAGTTTTGAGATTTAGCACAAACTCCTCCATCGCGGCTTCCTCGCTGTCTTATGCCCTCGAACTTGAAAGCGACTCGAGCACCGCCTCACATCGAGGACAAAGCCCCTCAGGAGACGGGCGAGTGGAATATTTCCAACAACGAGGGCACTTGTCGCCAGGCGCCCTGCTCACGCCGATCACCAAGCCGGTGTCCTCATCTCTACTGATCACATCTCCCGCGGCAGTGCCCTCTACCCATTCGAAGCGCGATACGATGCAGACCATCTCCCACAGGGCGCCGTCCAAGCTGGCCATATCTTCGAATTTTTCGGTTCTTTCTACGCTCACCGATGCCTCTAAGGATTGACCTATGAGCTCCTTCGAGCGCGCCTCCTCGAGGGCCTTGCTGACGGTTCCTCGCACGGTCAGAATGCACTGCCACTTTTCCTCAAGCAACGGATCTTCGAGTTCGCGGTCAATTTCGGGCCACAAACTCAAAAAGACGCTCTCGGGAAGCGAACCATCGATGCCGCGGAGGCATTGCCACGCTTCCTCTGCCGTGAAGCTTAAGATCGGCGCAAGCATCTCCAGCAGGGAACGGAGAATAACCCAGAGGGCGGTTTGGCAACTCCTCCTGGAGCGGTCGCAAGGCGCGTTCACGTAGAGGCGATCCTTGCTCACGTCCAAATAGAAGGCCGAAAGGTCGTTGACGCAGAACTGGTGTATCGTGAAGGTCGGCACGTGAAACTCGTAATCCTCAAAACCCCTCGTGACCCGATCGATCACCCGCTGCAGGCGGCAGAGGATCCACCTGTCGATCTCCTCCATATCGCAGACAGAAACGCTGTCTTCCTTGGGATCGAAATCGAAGAGGTTGCCCAACATAAAGCGGATCGTGTTGCGGACGCGCCTATACGATTCGATCAAGTTGTTCAGTATGGTATCGGAGATCCTTACATCATTGCGATAATCGGTAGATGCAACCCACAGCCGCAGGACATCGGCGCCGTGCTGACCGATGATGTCCTGCGGGTTGACCACGTTGCCTAACGACTTGGACATCTTCCGCCCTTCTCCATCGACTATGAAACCGTGAGTGAGGACCGAGTCGTAGGGAGCGCGCCCCTTCGTAGCCACAGACGTGAGAAGGGATGTCTGGAAATATCCTCTGTGCTGATCGCTGCCCTCGAGGTACATATCGGCTGGCCAACGCAAGTCGGGCCTCGCTTCAAGCACAGCCGCATGGCTCGAGCCGGAGTCGAACCAGACATCCAAGATATCCGTTTCCTTCCTCAAGCGACCGCTGCCGCATTTTGGACACTTGCACAAACTTCCCAACAATTCCTCGGGCGATTCCTCCCACCACACGTCTGTCCCGCGAAGCGCCACTTTCTCACTCACCTTGCGGACATATGGAGCCGATAGGATCGACTCGCCGCAATCTTCGCAGTGAAAGGCGGGGATCGGAACACCCCAAATGCGCTGTCTGCTTATGCACCAGTCTGATCGCTCTTTAACCATGTTCCAAATCCTCTCTCGACCCCATTCGGGGATCCATTTGACCTCGTCGATGGATTTCAGCGCTTGATCCCTAAAGGCCGAGACTGCCACGAAGTATTGCTCGGTAGCCCTATATATTACGGGCCTCTTGCACCGCCAACAATGGGGGTAAGAATGGACGATCTTGGAGCTCCCCAAAAGCCTTCCTCTCTCCCTCAACGCTCGAAGGATCTTCTCCTCCGCCTCTTCCAGAGAAAGCCCACCCACCAACGGTGTGTCGGGCAGGAAAAACCCCTTCTCGTCGACGGGGTTCAATATGGGGAGGTTATACCGCACGCCGGTCTCGAAGTCCTCGACGCCGTGGCCAGGAGCTGTGTGGACGCATCCCGTCCCCTGATCGAGCAACACGTAATCCGCCAAGACCAGCGGCACAATTCGATCTTCGTAAAAGGGATGCCCCACCGTTAAACCTTCAAGCTCTTTGCCTTTGCGCTCGAGCAGCACCTCTTCAAAGTGCAACCCCGTTTCTTTCTCCACCAGTGGGGCCAATTCTTTGGCCACAAGATACACCCTGTCGCCGACTCTGTAGAAGGCATAATCGTATGAAGGATGTATGGCGACAGCAAGACTCGCTGGAAGCGTCCACGGCGTCGTGGTCCAAATTATCACAAAGGGCTTCACGCCCTGGGGAAGCGGAAGCTCCGCGAGGAGCGGATAGGCTACGTATATGGACGGAGATGCGATGTCTTCATACTCGATCTCGGCAGCGGCCAGGGCGGTCTGGCAATCGGTGCACCAGAAGACGGATTTCAAACCCCTGTATACCAATCCCTTTTCTATCATGTCGGCTAACACGTTCAGCTCTGCCGCCTCATACTTCGGCAAGAGCGTTATATAAGGGTGCTCCCAATCGCCCAAGACGCCCAGCCTCTTGAATTCCTCCCTCTGGACGTCGATATAGTGCAGGGCATAGGTTTTGCAACGCCTTCTCAGCTCGACCGGTTCGATCGAGTCCTTCGTCAAGTTGGCATCTTTCAAGACTCTGAGTTCGATCGGCAACCCATGAGTATCCCACCCCGGGACGTAATGCGCCCGATAACCGCGCATCCACTTGTATTTGGGGATGAAGTCCTTGAGTATCTTGTTGAAAGCGGTCCCGATGTGTATGTTGCCGTTGGCGTAGGGCGGCCCGTCGTGGAGGATAAAGGGCGTGGAGTCTTTCGCTCTATCCATGAGCTTCTGATAAAGGTCGACATCGCTCCAAAACTTCAACAGCTCGGGTTCTTTCTTTGCCAAGGCTGCCCGCATCGGGAATGTGCTCTTGGGCAGGTTCAAGGTATCTTTATAATCATTTGACATAATGCATCCTCCTCGATCGCAGCTAAAACGGATTGCCACATGCAAAGCCCAAAGGCTTATGTATGCCATTATACAACATGGCTTCAACCGTTCTTCTTGTCAGCGACGCCGGGCAGCAATGGCACGAAACGACAATAGTCGTGATAGGACTCCTCGAAGCCGTGAGCCTTTTTCACGCAGAGCAGAAGCCGTTCTCCCCAAATTCCCTGGGCTAAGGGAACAACCAGCCTACCACCCTCTGCCAACTGCTCCTTCCAGGCCGGCTCCACCACAGAAGCCGCCGCAGTGACGATAACGCCATCGTAAGGCGCAGCTTCGGGATACCCGGACCTTCCGTCGCCGCAGATGACCGTCACGCGATCGCCGTATCCGAGATCGCACAAAACCTCTCTGGCGCGTTCCGCCAGGGCCGGAATTCTCTCGACGCTCCAGACGCGCGCGCCCAACTCCGCCAACACCGCCGCCTGGTAACCCGAACCGGTACCAATCTCCAATATCTTGTCTCCCGCCTTCGGAGCCAAAAGGAGCGTCATCTTGGCCACCATATAAGGCTGAGATATCGTCTGGCCCGCTCCTATCGGCAGCGGCATATCGTCGTAGGCCTGATGCCGCAATTCCTCGGGCACAAAAAGATGACGAGGCACTTTCGTCATCGCCTCCAATAGGGCCTTATCCCTTATGCCCCTCGACGCGATTTGAGCCTTCGTCATCTCTTTTGCGCACTCTTTCCAGTCTAAAAACTCCTTCACCATTTTACCCCTAAATAAATTGATAACACTGACTTTCTATTATTTACGAAGAATCCAAACGCTCGAAACCATAGCAAAAAGCAATACCTTACAGGAACAGGGGCTGCCCTTTCCTGTCGCGCGAAAGTAAGCTTACTTCACTCTTGCAACGATAGGTTTGAGGTTCTACCGCCGATCTATTACCACCTGCTCTGAGAAGATTTCGCCGTTCAGGTTCACCGCTTCGATGGTGATCGTATTTACGCCCAAAGCCAAGGGCACGCGCGGCACATACCACTTGCCATTTAAATTGGCTTCGCCGAGCTTGCCCACATAGAGACGAGCGTCTCCGTTCCCACCGCGGTCATTCATCCATCGAAGTGAAGCAATGCCAGTTTGCGACGTCACTGCTCCTTCGATGTAAATAGTATTTACATAAACCACATTATCTTCTACAATCTTACCGTCTACGAAAAGCGGCGCTATGGATATGCGCGTGTCAACCTGTTCCCCCTGCGCTACGACAGCTGAAGCGACGAGCGCCACAAAGGCCAACGCCACGACCAGCGACATCGCCTTAAAAATACGCCTCACGGTCAACCCCTCCTCATGCTATGCCATTTTTGCTAATTATAACACGGCGATTCCGCCCACGGCTTGCGTTTTGCTTGCTTTTAGCAAAGGCCGGAATCGGCAGTTCAATTTCTATGGAATTCGGATTGTGTCAGGGAAGGGATAAAGGCGCTTAAGCCAAAAACTCTATCGAGGCATCCTGCCGCGCAGTGCCGTAAGATACTTCGGCTCGAGGGGCTGTGGCCGTAACGGTCTTGCCGCCGGAGACATACACCCTGCCGCACTCCGGACATATGCTCGTTTGAAGCTGCACGTATTGGTATACAACGCGGCGATCTTCTCCCTTGGCACGCGCTTGCTCGCGGCGCACATGCTCGCCCTCATGGGCGCGCACCAAAACCGGAGCCTCCTGTGGAGAGATGACGGTGGGACTTTTAAACGACACGCCCGGGTCGTTTGAGGCATCCTGATAACGGCGGCTTTGACAGGTCTTACACGGCTCCAATCCGAGCCGTTTTTTGACCCTTTCCGGGAGGGATCCGGCCTCGTTCTTTTCTTCCCTCGGACTTGCCGAAACTTTCTCGCCTCGCGGGTCGCGCTCGAAGGTCACAGAAGGCTCCGCGTCCTGTGGCGCGAAGGAGGTAACCTTCCGCGCTGGAATCATCCATCCTTCCGATGAACCATGGAAAAACTCCACTCTCACGCCCTCCACCTCCCTCAGGGCCGATCATACCTAAGTAATATAATAGACATTTCAAACAGAGATTGTCAACGGCGCTACGGAGAGTCAGTCTAAAGCGGAAAGGCTTGTCCGTAATATTTGCTGTGATGTAAGACTCGAGGTAAAGCAACGATGCGGTAGCGCGCTTTTATGCGGTATCCTGCTGGGAGAGCATCGCTACGAGGCCCGCCGGTATGGGCTCGGAAAAAGGGGGATAGGTCACCTTGTAGCGAGCGTAAGGTATGTAAAGCGAGGGCTTTTCCATGTCATGCCAGTACACAACCTCCAACCTGCCGTCTTCGTGCTCGACCACGGCCGAGCAGCTCTCAACCCAGTCGCCGCAATTTACGTAAAGGATTTCCCCTATCTTTTGAATGGCCGGCTTGTGGATGTGACCGCATATAACGCCATCGCAATGGCGCTTCCAAGCCTCATGCTGAAGGACGCTCTCAAATGCCGAAAGTATCTGTATAAAATCCTTGACCTTATGTTTCAAAAACTGCGAAAGCGGCCAATAGCCCATGCCCAGCCAGGAACGAAGCCCGTTCAGCCACAAGTTCAGCCACAGCGCTCCGTCGTAGGCCAAGTCCCCCAAGACAGTAACCCAGGGGCTTAACTTCACCACTTTGTCGAACTGGTCGCCGTGCAAAACGAGCATGCGCACACCGTCGGCAGTCTCATGGATGGCGTAAGGCGCCACCTCCATATTGCCGAACTGCCGCCCAAGAAAGTCTTTCATGCAGTGGTCATGGTTCCCGGGAAGATAAACGACCTGTCCCTCAGCGGATTTTAAGCGTATCTGATTGAATACCTCTATCTGCGCGCGAGGCCAGGAAGATGTCCGCGTGACCTTAGCACCTTCGAGAATATCACCAACTAAATACAGATATTTACACTCGGTGTAGGCCAAAAATGAGGCCAAATTCTGCGCGCGACACCACCTACTCCCCAAATGAGCATCCGAGACGAAGATGGAACGGAAGAAAGACCTCATGCAGCAACCCCCTTCTGGCGCGCACGACACCGAGCGACATTTGCATTATATACTAAACGTAATCCGTAACAGAAAAACGACAATTATGTTACGAAGTTGTAACAAAAGATCAAAGCTTACCAAGATTGGGTGGCCTATTGCAATAGGCCACCCAATCTTCAGGTTGCGTTCTTAACGCAATGCGTAGAGTGTGCCCCTCAGCGTGCCGAAGAGTACGCGCCCCTCCGCAATGGCTGGGTCCGAGACGATTTCATCGTCAGCTTCGAAGCTCCACAGCGCCGCTTTCGACTTCACATCCACGGCATAAAAGCGATGATCGGAGCTGCCGAAGAACACTACTCCATTGGCATGTGCCGGCGACGACGAAACAGGCCCTCCCGTGGGGAAAGCCCACAATATTTGACCAGTGGCGGCGTTCAAAGCATACAACTTACCGTCCAACCCTCCGAGATACATCTCCCCATGCGCGTAAGCCGGGGAAGAACCTATAGGCGCATTTATCCTCGTATGCCATAACGGCACGACGCCCTTCAGGCGGATCGCATGGGCGTATCCGTTGTCAGTGGCGTAATGAACCCGCCCGTCGCCGTAGGCAGGTGCACCTCTGATGGAACCCTCTGCGTTGCCTCCCCAGAGTTCCACCCCGCTCTTAGGATCTAAAGCGTGAAATCGGCCATCTACACCGCCCACCAGGAGCACTTCTTCGGCCATAGCCGGAGCGCAGTCGAAGCCCCTCACGCTTTGAACGTTCCATAACAGGGCGCCGCTGCGTACGTTCAAGGCATAGATGCTGCCGTCGTAGGCCCCCACGTAAACCCTTTCCCCAAAAGCGAGAGGTGAGGCAAGAATTGGACCGTCCGTCTTAAATGTCCAAAGAGGCGTGCCATTCTTCCTGTCTAAGGCATATAGCGTGCCTTCAAAGGTGCCGAAGAAGATTATATTGTCCAGCGCTGATGGAGCAGCCATAATTGAACCGTCTGCCTGGTACGTCCAGCGCGCATCTCCCGAATTGATGTCTACGGCAAAGATACGACCATCCATATTCCCCACATACGCCGTACTGCCCACCACAAGCGGCGCACCCACGATCTTGCTTCCCGTCTCGAGCTTCCATGCCAGCGTTCCGCGAGGAAGCAACTTGACGTTGAAGTTGCCGCTGTTGTATTGATCGCCTCTGGAGTACCACGCAGCTCCTTCCGCATAAGAGGCGCCCAAGACTATCAGCAGGGCGCATAGCGATGCCGCAAAAGCTCTCCTCATAATTGTTCACCCCCTATAAAATATTTGTATGTTTAATCTTACCACGCTATTATTATAATATATACGGTATTTGTGCATATTTTAACACCCGTTAAAACGCTTAAAAATGGGAGGCGAAGCTATGGAGCTGAGACGTTCGCTGGCCTTATACGTTATCCCTGACAGAAAGATGGGAAGAGGGCGCGACCTATTGACGCAGGCGCATCTCGCGCTCGCCGGCGGCGCAACGGCGATACAGCTCCGCGATAAGGAGCTACCCGGAAGGGATCTCTACGAACTCGCCGTCAAGATGAAGGCCCTGTGCAGCGAATATGGCGCGCTCTTCATCGTCAACGACAGGTTGGACGTGGCGCTGGCCGCCGATTGCGACGGCGTTCATTTGGGCCAGGAAGACCTGCCGATATCGGCAGCCAGACGGATCGTCCCCTCGGGCTTCATCATAGGCGCTTCGGCACACACGCAAGAAGAGGCGCTCAAGGCCGAAAGGGACGGGGCCGATTACCTCGGCGCGGGCGCGGTTTACCCCACGGGGAGCAAGGGGGATGCCCACACGATAGGCATCGAAGGGTTCAGGCGAGTCGCAAAATCGACGAGGCTCCCCGTCGTCGCCATAGGCGGCATAGACGCCAAAAACGCGCATGAGGTCATCGCCGAAGGGGCTTGTGGCATATCCGTAATTTCAGCTGTAGTTTCGCAAGAGGATATCGAAGCCGCGGCGAGATCGTTAAGGCATACGGTGGATTCTGCCCTTGCCGAGAGAAAAATGCATAGGGGGTGAGGCAAATGGCATTTGGTGGCGAAGTCGCCCATCATCTCTTAGAGCGCGATTTGGATTTCTTGGTAAAGGCCGTGGCGGACA
>Ga0209508_1001351_pt1 | contig 19573 bp, 18 predicted proteins | sample AD_UKC129_MetaG_FD_184427 | JGI IMG/M metagenome (GOLD analysis project Ga0209508, IMG submission 184427) | Active sludge microbial communities of municipal wastewater-treating anaerobic digesters from Canada - AD_UKC129_MetaG (SPAdes) (version 2) | ecosystem: Engineered > Bioreactor > Anaerobic... | reverse complement strand
CAGACTGGGTTGCCAACGGAACTTCACTGATTGATGCGGTGGATCCTTTTTTAACATTGGAAGGGTTGAAAATCATTTATCATCTAAATGAACGGGTTTCGTAACATATGACATGGTGTATTGAAATCATTTAAATACATAACGATAAAATAACGTTAAATTCTTTAAGTAAAACGGAATTGACGAAAACGGATGGAATATACAGAAACAGTTGAAAAAGCAATTTTAATTGGGATTCGCGACGGGTTTTCCGATTTTAAGTGGTTGGAGTTCGAAGAGTTGGTTCGGGCAGCCGGTGCCTGCGAAGTGGGAAGGGTGGTTCAACTTCGTGATCATCCTGATCCTGCTTATTTTATTGGATCCGGCAAAGCGGAGGAGTTGGCTAAGGAGGTTGCTGCTACCGGTGCGGATTTGGTGATCGCTATGGAAACGCTTACACCGGTGCAAGTACGCAATCTTTCCGAGATCACCGGGGTGCGGGTGATCGACCGTAATGATTTGATATTGGATATTTTTGCTCAGCGGGCTCAAACCAAGGAAGGCAAACTCCAGGTTGAATTGGCTCAATTGAAGTATCTTTTGCCGAGACTGAGTGCAACGCAGGCCGGGCAATATTCCCGGTTGGGCGGAGGAATCGGTACCCGGGGACCCGGGGAAACCAAATTAGAAATCGATCGGCGCCGGGTCCGAAAGCGGATTGCCGATCTTCAGAACGAATTGGATGAGGTTGTGAAAAACCGGAGCATCCAGCGGCATCGACGGGAAAAGCAGGAGATTCCCACCATTGCTTTGGTTGGATATACCAATGCCGGGAAGTCCACGCTTTTCAATCGGTTAACCGATAGTGCGGTTTCCGCCCGTAATCGTCTGTTTGATACCCTGGATCCGGTGGCCCGGAGGTTCCCGATTACACCTCAACAAGAAGTAATTCTTTTAGATACGGTGGGGTTCGTGAGCGATTTACCCCATCATTTGGTGGCAGCGTTTCGGGCTACGTTGGAGGAGACGGTTCGGGCTACGTTTTTGCTGCATGTGATCGATGGCAGCAGCCCGGATCTTTGGCCGCAGTATCATGCAGTCCGGCAAGTATTGTCCGAATTGAAGATTGACGAGAAAACCGTGATTCCGGTGATCAACAAAATCGATCTGATCGAATCTCCCCGGGTAATCCAACGGATGGTTGCGGAATGGTCTGCGTTTCCGGTTTCCGCCCGAACCGGGGAAGGGATTGATCCATTGTTAAATCATTTGGTTGGCTTACTGAATGCCCGGGTTCGGCTGTGCCGGTTTTTCCTGCCTTATCAGGCGGCGACAGCTTTAGACCTTTTTCATCAAAAAGGGAAGGTGCTGTCGGTTGATTACAGGGAAACGGGGATTCAAGTTGCCGTGGAGATTGATACGGCATTGATCGGTAAATATCAACAGTATTTGGATGCAAATGATGGTGAAGATTAGGAATATTCAATTAGATAACCCGGTGGTATCGGCGCCGATGGCCGGAGTGACCGATGCCCCATTTCGTAAGATCATCAAAGAGTTTCATCCGGGTTTATTAACCGGGGAAATGGTCAGTGCGACTGCCCTCCATTATCAGGGGAAGAAAACCTATCAATTAATCGAGGTATCTCCGGACGAACATCCCATCAGTATGCAGATTTTTGGTTCGGATCCGGCGATTATGGCTGAGGCTGCCCGGATCGTTCAGGACTATGGGGCGGATATCATCGATATCAATATGGGCTGTCCAGTGCCAAAAGTGGTTAAAAACGGCGAGGGAGCCGCTTTGTTACGAAACCTTCCGTTGGCCGGGGCGATTATTGAGGCAGTGGTTCGCAGTGTGCAGATACCGGTGACGGTCAAATGCAGGCTGGGTTGGGATGCAGAGCATCTTGTCGCTCCGGAATTAGCGAAAATCGCGATGGAGTGTGGCGCTGCTGCGATTACCGTTCATGGGCGGACCCGAGACCAATTTTATCAAGGAAAAGCCGATTGGGAGCAAATTGCCCGGGTTAAGCAATCTGTCAGTATTCCGGTGATCGGTAACGGCGATGTGGATTCGCCGGAAGCAGCTCTACGGTTGATGCAGCAAACAGGTTGCGACGGAGTGATGATTGGCCGGGCTGCGCTGGGAAGGCCATGGCTCTTTGAGCAAGTGGGCCATTTCTTGAAAACCGGCGAAATCCTTTCAGCGCCGACACTCGAGGAGCAATTCGCCATTATCAAAAAACATCTGCACTCACAGATCGCTTATGCCGGAGAAATCCGGGGAGTTAAAGAAATGCGTAAGCACCTGTCATGGTATTTTAAAGGGCTTCCGGGAGCAGCTGCCATGAGGGATTTGGTCAATTCTTTAAACACATTGGATGAAGTGGAACGGGCGCTTTCTGATTATGCTATGACCTTGAAGGTGCGTTACTAAGGTTGGTGATCATAATTGAAACGGATAATCAGCATCAGTCTTGGCAGTTCCAAACGGGATCATCGTGCTGAGGTTGAATTTTTGGGTGAGCCGGTGATTGTGGAGCGGATCGGAACCAATGGCAGCATCAGTCAAGCAATTGACTTGATTCAGTTATGGGATGGAAAGGTGGATGCCTTTGGAATGGGGGGCATCGATCTTTATCTGTTTGCCGGGAAAAAGCGTTATACCATGAGAGACGGGGCCCGGATTGCAGCAGCTGCCCGTAAGACGCCGATCGTTGACGGTAGCGGGCTGAAGAATACATTGGAACGCCGGGTTGTTCGGTTTTTAACCCAAGAGATGCAGTATGATCTCTATGGAAAAAAGGTACTGATGGTTTCGGCCGTAGATCGGTTCGGTATGGCTGAAGCGTTTACCGAGGCAGGCTGCAGCATGATCTTTGGTGACTTGATGTTTGCCTTGGGAGTGCCGATTCCTTTGACCAAATTGGAGAGTTTAAACCGATTGGCCCGGTGTTTACTGCCGGTAATAACCCGGTTGCCCTTTGAAATGTTATATCCTACCGGGGCAAAACAGGAGTCAACGTCGGAAAAACATAGCCGTTTTTATCATGAGGCGGATATTATCGCCGGCGATTTTCTGTATATTAAGAAATATTTACCCGAAGATCTGTGTAGAAAAATTATTCTGACCAATACGGTGACTCCGGCGGATATTGAAGAATTACGGGCCAGACGGGCTAAGATGTTGATTACAACCACGCCGGAGATTGCCGGACGGTCCTTTGGAACCAATGTGATGGAAGCCTTAATCGTTTCCTTTTCGGGGAAACGCCCGGAAGAGCTTCAGGAATCCGATTATGAACGATTGTTGGATGCATTGGAATTTAAACCCCGTATCGTCCATCTGGAACGTTCTGTGGTGAATGTATAAGAGGAGCCCCCCTTATCATATGGTTTGATGAGGGGGTTCTTTTATGGGGAATTTCGGCTTGGTATCGTCGTACTTGCCGGCAGCTGCTTATTGGAAACGTTGGCAATGGATTCCCGAAGGGTGGCGGTACAGGCAAGGTTTTGCTTTTGCAGGTAAACTCTCAGGATATCTGGGCCATGTTCCGGTGGAAGGATGGGGCTGGTCCTTGGCCCGGGGTCAGCGGACGGGATACAGCCTGTTATGGAAAGCGCTTGAAAGGGAATGGACGGCCAAAGAAGTGGATGTGGTCGGAGTGGACGGTCTTTCTAGCGGGGAGATGACGTTTCCATCCGGGGTCGGTTTCAGTGACGGGAAGTCTTTGGAGTTGTTGCTATTTGTCCAGCAGTTTAAGAGAATTTTGCGTCATTGTCAGGTGAATCCGCAAACAGCAGAGATAGGGATCATTTGGGAAGAAGGGAATCTTGGATTGGTCTGTGCCCGGTTAATCGCTCAACATATAAGGTTTTTGCGGCTGATTCATCCGGATGCCGGACGGCTAGATCATGCGGCTGCAGTTTTGTTGGCGGAAACGGGTATTTCTCCAAAAATTCAGCAGGTACCCCCGGATAAAGAACAGCGAATTTCGATGATTATTCAATGCGGGCTATTGAACCATTACCGGTCCTGGTCGGGATCGGAGTTTTCTTCCTATTGGGAGTTGTTTACCGGACGCTTGGATCTTTTTCAGCGGTTGATGGGGGATGGTTTTTTTACGGTTTGGGGTCCGCTGGCTTCTTTACCTGCCAGCCCGGTTTTGGGTGAAGTTCTCATTCGGGCCATAGCAGGATGGTCATCGGAACAGTGGGTCGGGACCGAGCTGCGGTTTGAACGAATTCTTTTGATGAAAGAATATTTGGATCAACTGGGAGTCCCGGTTCTTTCGGCACGGCTTGCTTGACACTGGAGAGGCTTTGGATTATAATGTAACTGTTTATATAGCACTGGAAATGTCCGGTGCTTACTCTTTAGTGTTCCAAAATATACAGTGCCGATTTTCGAATAATCAAAAATAAGCGGACATATATTAACATAGAATTCGGCCTGGAAGGAGCGGGAAAATGGCAAACGAAAAAGAAGTGATGCTAACACTGGACGGGTTGAACAAACTTGAGAAAGAGTTAGAGTATTTGAAGACTGTTCGCCGCCGTGAAGTAGCGGAACGGATCAAACAGGCTCTGGAATTTGGCGATATCAGCGAAAATTCGGAGTACGAGGATGCCAAAAATGAGCAAGGATTTATTGAAGGCCGGATCCTCTCAATTGAAAAGATGCTGAGAAATGCTCGAATTATCGATGAGAGTGAAGCTCAAGCAGGGGTAGTGACTCTTGGTTCCACAGTTAAACTTGTGGAGGTCAATGGCGGAGCCGAGGTGGAATACACCATTGTCGGATCGGCCGAAGCGGATCCGATGAAATTCAAAATTTCAAATGAATCTCCGGTTGGGCGGAGCTTGATGGGGCAAAAACTCGGAAGTGTCGTTAATGTCAATGTCCCCATGGGAACCATTCAGTATAAAATTATCGATATTAAATAAAGAGTGGACGCCTCCACTCTCTTTTTCTTAGGGTATTGATGTCATTTTATTTATATGTAATTGTTATTTAGGTTTTGGAGGGCATGGATTGTGATACCTGAAATTCAAAGAAATGAACAAATCGAAAATCGACTGGCTAAGCTTGAAAAGCTCAAGAGCCAGGGGATTAACCCGTATGGACAGCGTTTTGATCGTACCCATATGTTACGGGAGATCGTGGAGAAATTTGAGGAATTGGACGGCCAAATTGTGACGGTTGCCGGCCGGCTGGTAGCCAAGCGTGGCCAAGGCAAAGTGTCCTTTACCAATATCGCCGACCAAACCGGAACGCTCCAGTTGTTTGCGAAAATTGATGTTTTGGGCGAAAGCGCTTATGAAAACTATCTTGATTTGGATTTGGGCGACATTATCGGAGTAACCGGTAAAGTCTTTAAGACGCAACGCGGAGAGATTTCCGTTCAGGTACAAAGCTATCAACTGTTGTCGAAAGCGCTTCGGCCGTTGCCGGACAAATGGCACGGACTGACGGATACGGATTTGCGTTACCGCCAGAGGTATCTGGACTTAATCTCCAATCCGGAGGTTATGGAGGTATTTCTTAAGCGGACAAAAATTATCCGTACCATCCGCCGGATCATGGATGAATTGAATTTTATCGAGGTGGATACGCCGATTCTGAGTGTGATTGCCGGAGGTGGACATGCCCGGCCTTTCGAAACTCATCATAATGCATTGGATCTGGATCTGACCATGCGTATCGCTTTGGAGCTTTATCATAAGCGGTTAATTGTCGGCGGTTTTGACCGGGTCTATGAAATTGGCCATTGTTTTCGTAACGAAGGGATCTCCACCCGTCACAATCCGGAATTCACCATGATGGAACTGTACCAATCCTATGCTGATTATGAAGTCATGATGGAGTTGGCCGAAAAGATCATTTGTGAGACTGCGATGGAGGTCTGTGGTACCTTACAAATCGAATATCAGGGAACCAAAATCGATTTAACTCCGCCCTGGCCGAGGCTGTCGATGGTTGAGGCGATCAAGAAATATACCGGGATAGACTGGTTCAGCATCAAGACGGATGAAGAGGCGGTAGCAGCGGCAGAAAAATTAGGATTGAAGATCGATCCCAAAGCGACCAAAGGGATGGTTTTGGATGAGATCAGTTCCGAGTTTGTGGAGCCGAAACTGATTCAACCGACCTTCTTGATGGATCATCCTATTGAGATATCCCCGTTGGCTAAGCGGAAAGATGACAATCCCGAACTGGCCTATCGATTTGAGCTGTTTATCTATGGCCGGGAAATGGGAAATGCGTTTTCCGAATTAAATGATCCTTTGGATCAACGGCAGCGTTTTATGGATCAAGCCAGAGAAAAAGCTAAAGGTAACGAGGAAGCCATGGTTTGGGATGAGGATTTCCTCACTGCCTTGGAATATGGGATGCCGCCGACGGGTGGAATGGGAATCGGAATTGACCGTTTGATCATGCTGTTAACGGATTCACCGTCGATTCGGGATGTTATCCTTTTCCCGTTGATGCGACCGTTGGAGAACAAGTAATACGAATGCAAAAGAACTGTCCATAGAGGGCAGTTCTTTTAATTTCATTAAGCTAAGGTAAGCTATGATACTTGGTTTTTACCGGCGCGCTTAGCGAATGTGACGGCGGATTCCGCTTTGGCGAGTAGTGTTTCGATGGTTGTACCGTTTTCAGGACAGTTGGCGACGCCGATGGAGATGGTTACTGGGAATATCCAGTCACTGGTCGCTTTTTCAACGGCTGCACGAAGTCGTTCCCCGACTTGAAAGGCATGGCTGCATTCGGTGTTGGGAAGAACGACGATAAACTCGTCGCCGGATAACCATCGGGCAATGAGGTCGTTGTGGCGTAATGAATTCGAAATGACCGTTGCCAAATTGCGGATCATTTGGTTTCCCTGTTGATAACCGAGATTATTATATTGCTTGAGGTTGTCGCCGTCGATAAATAAAAGGCTGAAAGGTTTTTTGTTGAGATGGTAATTTTGAAGGGCATCGGCGATGAACATTTCAGCGGCTCGGTGATTGGGCAATCCGGAAATTTCATCATGAAGGGCTAAAAACCGCGTATAGTGCAATAAATTTAAGGTTTCACAGACGCGGTCGATCATATTGTCGATGAGCTGATCTGCCCATTTGGGCAAACGCGCCGGGGGATTGAGGGTATTTCCATCAGCCAACCCCAATCGGACAGCTTTAATCAACTGATGGGCAGAAATGCCTTTTTCATTATAAGGAATGGTGACCGTATGGAGTCCGGTACCCAATACCCCTTGTTTAATGGCAAGGCTACGAAATTGCTTTCGTAAGTCGTTGGCTAGATTTTCGGCAGAATTTTTGTCGAAATTGGGCAGAATCAGGATAAATTCGTCTCCACCGGTCCGAAAGGCGGTGGCCGGAACGGAATCGGAGCATGAAACGACGATGGCTCGTAATAAGTCGGCCAGTATTTTAATGCACCGATCACCGGATTGACGACCATAGTTTTCATTAATGTTGTTTAAATGGTCGATATCAGCAGCGATCACCGTGCCGGGAGAACCGTAGGTGAGTAATGGAGCCGATTCCAGTAACTCAAATAAATTAGGCAATCCGGTAAACGGATCGCGGGTAATTTCGGTGGTGATCATTCCCGAAATCCCTTCTTTTCAAATAAGATTTTCATTTATATACATTCCACAATTTTACATAAAATCCTGCTTAAACCCGATCATTAACATAAATAATTTTCAAACTGGATGTAGACTTTCGAAATTCAAGAACGTTAGGCAAAATTTGTATTGAAAGTCGTTTCGTGATTCAATACAATAGAGGTGGACAAGATAAATGGTGTCAGGAGTTTAAAACCATAAGATCAAAAAAGGGGGCTCTCTAACGTGTTAAAAAAGGGCATGGGACTGATCATCGTTTTGGTAGTACTCGCAGTTGCAGTTTCCGGATGTTTTACTAAGGGTGGTACCAATCTAAAGGTCGGTATGGTTACCGATGCCGGAACCATTGATGACAAGTCCTTCAATCAGGGGACTTGGGAAGGGATTAAACGGGCCGGAGAAGAACTGAAAGTGGAAACCAAATACTTAAAACCGGGCGGAACCACGGAAGCCGATTATATGAAAGAAATCGGCAATCTCTATGATGCCGGTTATAAATTCATCGTTTGCCCCGGATTTAAGTTTGAAACCGCGATTTATCAAGCTCAGGATAAATACAAAGATGCAAAATTTGTATTGATTGACGGTAGTCCGCATGCCGGAGATGGTAAGGCGGTTGTGAAAGAAAATACGGTTTCAATTTTCTTTGCCGAACATGAATCCGGCTTTATGGCAGGTATTGCTACTGCTTTGCAACTTAAAGAGGGTGAAGTTGGCTTTATCGGGGGCATGGAAATCCCGCCGGTGCAACGCTTCAACTGGGGATTCCAGCAAGGCATTCAATATGCTAATGCCAATCTGGGAACCAATATCAGTTTAAAGGCTGAGAATGTTATTTACCAAGGTTCTTTCGACAATGTTGCTGCCGGGCAACAATTGGCAGCTCAAATGTATGATAAAGGGGTTAAAGCGATTTTCTGTGCAGCCGGCGGTGTTGGCGTCGGGGCGATCAATGAAGCCAAATCCCGGGCAAAAGCCGGACAACAGGTTTGGGTAATTGGTGTTGATGTTGATCAATATAGTGAAGGGATTTATGACGGGAATAAGTCCGTTATCCTCACTTCTGCCATGAAAAAGATCGCTCAAGCTGCCTTTGACATGGTCCAGGCTGAAAAAGACGGAAAATTCCCGGGTGGTCAAACATTAACCTTTGATGCATCTAATAACGGCGTCGGTATTCCCGATGAAAACCCGAACTTAAGCGAAGAAGTTCAAACCAAGACTGCCGAAGTATTTGAAAAATTACAATCTGGTGAAATTAAAGTTTCCGATCAAAGAGGTAATCTCATTAAATAAAATAAAGTTCATTGATTTTAATGACTTTTTTAGAGGGTAGCAGATGCTGCCCTCTTATTTTTTGGCAAGAGGAAATCGGATGAAGACGGCAGGGATTTTGCCGTTATTGGACAAATATATATAGCAAAGACTCCGTTAAATTGGCAATAAGGGGACGATAGGATGAGTTTTGTAGTTGAAATGCTCCGTATTCGGAAAGAATTTCCCGGGATCGTTGCCAACGATGATATCACATTACAGGTGAAACAGGGCGAAATCCATGCCTTGCTGGGAGAGAACGGCGCCGGTAAATCAACTCTGATGAGCATTCTTTTCGGGTTGTACCAACCGGATGGAGGTGAGATCCGCATCCGTGGGAAACAAGTGGAGATTTCCAATCCTAATGTTGCGAATGATCTGGGTATCGGTATGGTGCATCAGCACTTTAAGTTGGTTCATAATTTTACCATTACTGAAAATATTATCTTAGGCATTGAACCTAAGCGCGGGTTGGTTGTTGATAAAAAGGCCGCTTCGGCCAAGATCCGGGAACTTTCGGAGAAATATGGACTCAATGTCGACCCCGATGCCAAAATTGAAGATGTTTCAGTAGGGATGCAGCAACGGGTTGAGATATTGAAGATGCTCTACCGTAACGCGGATGTGTTGATCTTCGACGAACCTACATCGGTACTGACTCCCCAGGAGATCCAGGAATTGATGAAGATCATGCGGAATCTGATTGCCGAAGGCAAGTCCATCATTTTAATTACTCATAAATTGAAAGAAATCAAAGCCATTGCTGACCGGTGCACGGTGATACGGCGGGGACGACTGATCGGTACCGTTGATGTCGCGGAGACCAGTGAAGCCCGGATGGCCGAGATGATGGTCGGACGGGAGGTTAATTTTCAGGTTGTGAAAGCTCCGGCAAAGCCCGGGAAGGTAGTTTTGGCTGTGGAAAACCTGTCCGTACTCAATAACCGAAAAGTCTTGGGGTTGAAAGATTTTTCACTGGAAGTCCGGGCCGGAGAAATTGTCGGAGTTGCCGGTGTCGATGGAAACGGTCAGGTTGAACTGGTGGAGGCGATTACCGGAATGCGGCGGGCGGAATCCGGAAAGATCATGTTGAATGGTAAGGATATTACCGAGGCCTCCGTCAGGAGCCGTATTAAGGCCGGAATAGCGCATATACCGGAAGATCGACATAAACATGGCTTAATTTTAGATTATTCCATGGAAGATAATATTGCATTGAAAGTATATGATGAGCCTCCCTATTCCAGCAGAGGTTTGCTTAATCGGAATGAAATCCGGCGTTATGCCCAAACCGTCATCGAGGAATTTGATGTTCGGTCCGGACAAGGAGCGATTTCAGTGGCCCGGTCCTTATCTGGAGGTAATCAGCAAAAGGCCATTGTCGGACGGGAGCTGGCCCAAAATCCTGAATTATTAATTGCGGTTCAACCCACCCGAGGTTTGGATGTGGGCGCAATTGAGTATATTCATAGACGGTTGGTGGAACAACGGGATAAAGGGAAAGCTGTTTTACTGGTTTCACTCGAATTGGATGAGATTTTAAGCGTTTCGGACCGGATTGCAGTGATTAATAACGGGGAATTGGTCGGGATTGTCCAGGCTGATGAGACGGATGAAAATGAAATCGGGCTGATGATGGCCGGGGTAAAGAGAGGCGATATCAGGTGAAAATGGAGTTGAACAAGGAATATGTGTTAGCGCTGATTGCCGTTGTTTTGGGATTGTTAGCCGGAGCTATTTTAATGATGTTGACTGGCAATAACCCATTGCAAGGCTATTACTTTTTAATCCGGGGCGGGCTCATGAGCATTGAACGGGTTGGGAATACGCTGGCAACCGCGACGCCTTTAATTTTTACCGGTTTGGCGGTAGCCTTTGCGTTTCGAACCGGATTGTTCAATATTGGAGCTGCCGGTCAGATGTTGGCCGGTGGATTATGTGCCACTGCGATTGGCCTTTCTTTTGCTTGGCCTAAGGTGATTTTGCTTCCGACCGCTGTCTTGGGTGCCTTGATAGCCGGTGCGCTGTGGGGATTTGTTCCCGGATATCTCAAATCCCGGTTCAATGTTCATGAAGTGGTTTCGTCCATCATGATGAACTGGATCGCCTATTGGACCGTCTATTATGTGGTGCCAGGTTATTTTAAAGGCCCTTATCTGGAGACGGAATCCCGGAAGATTACTGAAGCTGCTTCTTTGAAAGTCGCTTGGCTGACCAAGATGTTTAGCGGTTCATATATCAATTTAGGTTTTTTTCTGGCCGTGTTGGCTGTTATCGTGATCGCCTTTATTTTAAACAAAACTACGCTGGGATACGAGCTGAAAGCAGTGGGATTTAACCGCCATGCTGCCGAATATGCCGGAATCCGATCCAATCGGAATATTGTGATCTCGATGATGATCTCCGGAGCTTTGGCAGGTCTTGGCGGTGCCGCATTTTATATTGGATATGCCTCCAATATTCAGATCGGGGTTATGCCCAGTCAAGGGTTTGACGGGATTGCTGTTTCACTGCTCGGGGCGAATTCACCTTGGGGAGTATTTTTTGCAGCGGTTTTCTTTGGTCTGCTCCACTCGGGCAAAGGCTTTATGAATGCGATGACCAATATTCCGCCGGAGATTGCCGATTCCATCATTGCAACCATCATCTATTTTGCGGCGACCAGTATTTTAATTGAGCGCTGCTGGGATCGGTTGAAGAAGTATTTGCGAGGTGCAAAATAATGTGGGAAATCATTGTGCAGGTTTTTCCGTATGCGATTGCTTTCACCATCCCGTTGCTCATTACGGCATTGGGCGGATTGTTCAGTGAGCGGAGCGGGGTTGTCAATATTGGATTGGAAGGCTTGATGGTGGTTGGTCTTTTTTCCAGCGCCATTACTATTGTCAATTTGGAGAAATTTATGCCGGGAACAGCGGTATGGGTCGGGCTGTTGGTCGCTGCCATTGCCGGAGCGCTGTTTTCGCTGTTGCACGCTTTTGCCTGTATTAATCTTCATGCCAATCAGGTGATCAGCGGGACGGCGATCAATATGATTGCCGGAGCGATTACCGTGTATTTGGCGAGGAATATCACTGGGAGCGGTAATATTCATATTGTCCATGGTATGGTACGGCGAACGATTCCGGTGCTTTCCGACATTCCAGTGATAGGCAAATTATTATTCACCCAGACTTATGCCACGACTTGGTTGGTCTTGGCGATTTTGGTCCTTTCGTGGTTCGTTTTATATAAGACGGCCTTTGGGTTGCGGCTCAGGGCCTGCGGAGAACATCCCCAAGCCGCAGATTCGGCCGGTGTCAATGTGTATCGGATTCGGTATATTGCCGTGATGATCTCCGGTGCTTTTGCCGGTTTGGGTGGGGCGATCATACTCGTCACCTATTCCGGGGAGTTTAGCGGAACAGTGGCAGGCCTCGGTTTTTTGGCGATAGCTGCTTTGATCTTTGGCCAATGGAAACCTTGGGGTGTATTGGGGGCTACCTTCTTCTTCGGGTTCGCCAGTACTATCGCCAATGTGTCTCAAGCGGTTCCGTTGTTTGCCCGTATTCCAGGGATTTTGCTGAAAATTTTCCCTTATGTGATCACGTTGATCGTATTGGTGATGTTCTCCAAGTCGTCTCAGGCGCCTAGAGCGGCAGGAGAGCCCTATGATAAAGGAAAACGTTAATCCCTCAATAAGTTTCTGATGCGGGTTGGGTTCCTGAAAGAATGGCAATGCCGGAACTGGTACCGATTCGAGTGGCACCGGCATTCATCATAGCCAGAGCTGTCTGGAAATCCCGGACGCCTCCGGAGGCTTTGACTCCCATGTGGGGGCCAACGGTTTGACGCATTAGGGCAATGTCACTGACGGTGGCGCCACCGGGTCCAAATCCTGTGGAAGTTTTAACAAAGTCTGCACCAGCTTCGACGCTGAGTTCGCAGGCTTTTATTTTTTCGGTATCTGTTAACAGGCCGGTTTCCAAAATCACTTTGACTAGCGCGTTGCCTTTGGCAGCCTGCACTACAGCTTGAATATCTTCGAGAACGGCTTTGGCATGTTGAGACTTAAGGGCGCCGACATTGAGAACCATGTCAACTTCATGGGCACCGTCCAGGATCGCTTGTTCCGCTTCGGCAACTTTGGCACGGGTGGAAGTGGCACCGAGAGGGAAGCCGATCACTGTACAAATATGGACCGGTGTCCCGCCTAATTCCAGACGGACTCTGGGGATCCAGAACGGATTGACACAAACTGACCAGAAACCATGGGTGATGGCCTCTTGACACAATTGGATGATTTGATCTTCGGTTGCGTCAGGCTTTAAGAGCGTATGGTCGATCATCTGAGCAAGTTCTTTGGGAGTCATAGTCATCTTTGTTTACCTCCGGAAATGGATGTTTGATGTTCTTTTCGCGTTCGTCAACGGGTTTCCTGCTATGGATAGGGATGGATTTTAGAAGTGCTTTTCAGTCAGGCCGAATTTTTCGTCCTCTTCCGTATTACCGAGGGGTTCGATGTGGACGGAAACATCATAGACACTCGGGATTTTCGCTTTGATTTCGCTTTCGACCTGAGTGGCTATGAAATGGCCTTCCCGTACGGAGAGATCAGGTGGAACTTCGATATCCATGTCGATGGCAAACAAATTCGCTAGTTTGCGAATACGGGTTCGGTGAGGATTGAAGGCATTGGGAACCTCTTTGACTGCTGAAAAGATTTGTTGGTAGAGGGAGAGGTCTTCGATACCTTCCATCAACTCGGTATAGTTTTCCAGAAAGATTTTGACAGCAGTTCGGACCACCCAGAGACTGACACCGAGGGCGATGAGGGGATCGATAAACGTTGACCGGAACCAGAAGGTGAATATAAGGCCGAGCAGTACTCCGGAGGAGATGAGAATATCGTTGAACATATTTCGAGCATTGGCAATTAACATGGGGCTGGCTGTACGGCGTCCGATGTTCCATTGAAATGTAGCTAAAAATATTTTCCCACTGATGGAAAGAATTGTAGCATAGATGGCCAGGATGGATGGGATATCGGAGACAGTTCCGGCGGTCAGTTTGGCAAAAGCCGTTTTAAAGAGTTCAAGGCCGGCATAGAGAACAATGAAGGCGATGATCATAGTGGCGATAGGTTCTGCCCGGGTATGGCCGTAGGGATGCGTCCGATCCGGTTTTTTGGCAATAATCCGGGCGGCAAAGAGAATGATCAAGAAGCTTAAGATGTCGGTCGCGCTATCGATCCCGTCGCCGATGACTGCCAGGCTTCCGGAGATGAGCCCTAATACTATTTTAACAAAGGCCAGAATAATATTGCCTCCAATACCGATCCAGGAGGTGATTTTAATCAGTCGTAAACGGTTATCCATAGCTGAGATAGGATATGGATTTGATGGCAGAAATATTCGGGGACAGGTTCAGGGTATACGGGGTTTTGGAAGATTCTGTAGACAGGGGGATGGAAACGGTAGTATACATAGTGTACAGTTCACAGTGGATTAGGAAATAGGTAAAAGAGGAAATCTGGGAGATAGGGAGACAGGGACAGAAGTCAGAGAATGACGAGAAACCCGAAATGTAAAGCCCATAAGGGCAACCAAATTAAGATGCCTGAAAACCGGGAATTTCACTTTTCAATCGATTTCTGACTTCTATCTTTTGTCTCCCGTTTCTTAACGAAATTCTGCAATCAGTTCTTCCGGGGACAGGGGGATCCAACGTGAACCGGACTTTTTCATTCCATAAACTGTTTTCAGCCGGTTTTCCAAACCTTTGTTCAGTTGAATAGCGATTGCTTTAAAGTCGTTTTTGGGATCATCGGAAGTAGGATAATCCGGATGATCCAGGCCGATGCCGCTAGCCATCAAATTTTCAAGGACCAGTTTGGCGGCTAAGAACCGTTCGTATTTATTGACCCCGAAAATCAGGAAATCATCTAGCAGGCTGATAACTTCCCAAGTGACCTGTTCTGCTTGGGAGTACATTCCGGCATCTTTATCTTGATCGGTGATTCGAACCGGAAGATGTTCGATGATCCGATCAAGATTTTCGACGAGGTATTCCAGATCAAAGAGACCGGTGGCACAGTTAAAGAGGATGTCTGTGCCCAGGCTTTCGGCACGTAATACTTCATCGGGGCTGATGGCTGGCCCAATGTCTGCGCAGTTCAGCCGGTTGTATTGGTCTCGAATGAGGATGCCTCCTTTGATATCCACCGCAGTCCGGAAAGAAAACTCAAATCCGGCTTGTTTGCGTTGGAGAGCGATCAAGGCAAGGGATACAGGGTCCACGGTATATCCCAAATTATCCACATTTCCGAGATATATGTATCGTTTGCCTTGATGAAGCAAATCCCGGTAGATCTCTTTAAGAATTTCAAAATTTTGTCCATGGCCGCCCGGCATCGGTAAAACCTGGTTTGGCTTGCCGTAGGCTTCGGTAAAGATCCCTTTAGGGCGTCCCAATTTACTGTGGGTAAGGGCTGCCAGCATGGGTTGGACACCGGTCAAGGCCTGCGTAATATCGGTTCCGGTTACTTCGATCAATGGTTGCAGATACGGGCTGAAACGATAGTCATCGTAGGCTGCTTGGATGGTGGCGTTATTATGAATACTGGTCATTTGATAAAGAGGAGCCAGGGCCGGAACTTTGGTTCCGGTTTGCCATTGATAACGCAAGGTTTCAATCAGCAATGAGCGCATCTTTAATTCGATAAAGGAAGGACCGGGGGTACCGTCCGGATTGATAAATGCCGGTACAAGGCCTTTGGCCTTTTCAGGCGCTGATTTCTTCAAAATTTCCGATTCCTTAAAACAGATTTGATAGAGTATCGGATTAAAGGACTCATTTCGTTTGCGATCAAAGTAACTGCTGGCCGAGCCGCCATTTAAAATGCCATAGGCAAGGGATGGATATAATAATACACCTATATCAACAAGGCCTTTTCGGTCAAAAGTTACGGTTGAACCTGTAACTGTGGCAAATTGATTTAAGTCCAGTTCCAGTCCTAAACGGGCCAGATTTGCCCGGGCAGTTTCTAAATCCATCGTTAAGGATAGGTTTCGGGTAACATCAATGATGGTTTTGCCGTCGACTTTGGGCAGTTCGGAAACGATAACCGGTTGAATGTGGTCATAAACACCTTGATTGTATTTATCCAAAATTTTGCGGGTCAATTGGAGATCGATTTTTTGCTCCCGCATCACTTGGGCAAGCTCAGGAGGAAATCCATAATTCTCAGTATCGTTCATCTTTATTTACCTGCCTTATGATTGATTATCTCTCCGGATAAATTCCATAAATATTAAAAAAACCCTTTTTAAAGGGATATTTTGAAGGATGAATATCTGAAACAGCTTGGACATATGCATCATATGGAGGTGAAAGTATGAAGCGAAATACTGAACAAGTATCGGGATGGTCATTGATAATAGTCTTTCTTTTATTTGCGGGATTAATATCTATGCCGGCAGTCGGGTTAGAACCTTCGGCTTCTGCCCAAATAGACAGGCTGACCGTAGGCGATGCCACCTATATGGTTCTGGGATTATCCCGGTTGGATCTGAAAGGAGAAGAACGGGCTTTGGTGGGGATCCAGGTTGATCGCGGGGTTCGGGATATTTTTTGGAAAGAGTCCCGTTTTGATATCCGGGTTCCACCAAACCGGAAACCCAGTGGGGAACATGAGTTGGTTCCCTATATGGAAGGGGCACGGGCCGGAGAGTTGGTGCGCTGGGCCAGTGTGGAGGTTGTTCCGTTAACACCGGGTTTGGCGGTTAAAAAAGCAGACGGGCTGTATTATGGATCGGACGGTGAAGGAAACTATCCGTTTATGATTTTTCAGGATAAGATCGATTATCCGACGGTAACATTTCAACGGAACGGCGAAGAAGAGATGGCGGTTATCCCGGATACGCATGGATTTAATGCGGTGGTCTCTCCGGCGTTGGCTTTGCATAAACTCAATCCCCTTCGGTTGGTGATTGCCTGTATGGACAGTCCGGATAAAGCCAATGCAGCCCTATTTTTGGCTAAGAAAGGGATTGCTTGTTATGCACCATGTGATCGGTTTACCAATATATTGATGGGATATAAACAGCGTTACGGAATGACAACGCCGATTCTAGGCAGTGCTCCTGTCTGGAAAAGCGAGGTTGGGGCAGTTATCGGCGGCCAGCCGGTACTGTTTGACTTGAAAGAGCCGATCGTGGCCCAATACACGGACAAGATGTACCCGGATCAGTATTGTGATGCGCCATCCCGGTATTTGCGGGCTCTGCAAAGGGTATATCAAATCTCCCTAAATGTGACGGAGGTAACGGCAGCAGTCGGAGAAACCGGTTTACTGGTGACTAAAGCCGAACAACTGGGAGCCAATGTAATTGCAGCCCGGATTTATAATCAGGATGACTATGAACCTTTAAAAAAATGGATGGAGAAGGATCAACGCCGGCGATTGATCCTTCTCCATTCGGCAGCTTATGAATTTGGCATTCAGATGTTTCGCGAATTTCCGACTCGGACCACCTTTGGAGATCTGGATCCCAAATTTCTCTAAGATAAGCAGAACAGAGCAGAAGATATACAGTCAAAAGGATTGACGGAGGCGGCAGCGGATCAGCAGCCGCTTTTTAGCGGAGTGAGGGGGATGACACGTTGACAGATGAAGTTCTTGAGTTTCGGATTGGAAATCGGTCTTGTAGTTAGCATCGACAACTCGCTGGTCTTGGACGATGTATTCATAGGTGATCTTCTGATTACGGATGAGGATGAGGTCCCCCGGAGCTAATCGGTCAACATAACGAAAGGGAGCGCCATAGGTGGTGCGATGGCCGGCGATCAAGCAGATGCCGGTTTCGCCATAGGGTGCGGATTCAAGCATATGACTGGGTCCGCGTCTTAAATTTGCCGGACTTGCACCTTCGTAGACCGCACGTTTGATTCCCAGAGCCGGGATTTCTAATACATATGTAGCGGCCGAAGGAGGTTGAGGCTTAGGAGGAATAGATTTTGGTTTCGGTATGGACGGCCGTTTCACGTCTTTTCGGGGCTGTGGGAATATCACATTGGGGTCGGATGGATTTTCAATATCCGGTTTCACCGGAATATTCTCAACCGTGCCAGACGGAGATAATACTGTCGGTGAAACCGGAGTGGGCTCTTCCACCAGCTGAACGGGTTGGAGTTGAATCCAACGGTTAACCAGGTGGGTTGCCCATGGGTAAAACAATGATAAACCCAGGACAACAGTGATAAGCCAGCCGATGCGTTTCATTTTTGGCTACATTGGTCCAGGATTCCCGATTTGAAGAAGGAATAAACATTACGGATTTGTGCGACGGCGATCACAACAAGATGGGCCAGAAAACTGTGGCCGGTATAAGGTAGTCCATACATTAATATCTCCTCACTTTTCTCCATAAATGATTTCGGCTAAAGCATAGACACCTGATATATATGATGCTTTGCAACATCTTTAGAACATAATAAAGGGGAACCAACGGAAGATAACGATAGATATTATTGCGATATGAGATATACAACGTAAACAGGAAAAAAATGCTGAAGTCAGCTAAGATCCCCATGAGGGTAAGTTGGGGATATTTGAAAATCAACCAGGGTAAACCCAATGTCAGAAAACCATAGATGACTCCTTCGGATGTAAGATATAAAGCTTCAAGATCAAAACGGGTCCAGCCGAAAGGAACCCGGTAGCGTTTCAGACATTGAAACCATCCGCAATGCCAACGTTTGATCTGATTGTAAAAGTCTCTAAAAGTGGCCGGGTCCTGGGTATAGACCCTTGCCTGGCTGCAATATTTGATTTTACCTAAGTTTTTTCGATAGATCTGAATTGTCATATCCAAATCTTCAGCCAGAGTTGGGTTGGAAAAATCTATCTCTTTAAGACAACGGGTGTTAAAAATACTGCTGCAGCCTGGCGCAACGGTAATAATGCCCAGGCTGGATTGGGATTTTTTATATATTTCCTGCCCGATGAAATACTCGATTTTACGGTAAAAGGTTAAAAAGTTATGGGATCTGCTGATAATCTGCCCGACGATACAGGCGGTGTCGTCAGTAAGTAACGGAGTGACCTGTTCCAGAAAATCAAAGGCAACTGTGGTATCGGCATCTACAAATAAGATATAGTCATAACGCTCGGTCAGAGAAAAGGATTGGATCAGATAGTTCAGGGATTTCATCTTGCCGCGGTTTTGAAACTCATCGAGGACGTTTTCGGTGTATTCCCGGGCTTTGGCGGCGGTGCCATCGGTGGATCCGTCGCTGATAACATAGATATCTTTATGGGAGAAGATATGGAGCAAACTGTTCAATGTATTCCCAAGGGTCTTCTCTTCGTTGAAAGCTGGGACAACAGCTGCAATTTTGGGCATGGTTGAGTAACTCCTTTCGGGTGGCTGCGGATTTGATACGAATCACCGGTTCATCTTCATCAAGATTACTTAATAGCGGTAACCATTCCAAACCAGGTGACGATGAGATGCAATCCATCAATAACAGTTTATGGTTGGTGTTCAATCGTGGAAGTAACCGGATGAGCGGTGGGACGCTTTCAGCCGGTTTTATCAGAGGTAAGAGCGAAAAGAATACATAACTGAAATCAGAACGGTGGATTTTCGTTG
>Ga0209508_1001350_pt1 | contig 19583 bp, 19 predicted proteins | sample AD_UKC129_MetaG_FD_184427 | JGI IMG/M metagenome (GOLD analysis project Ga0209508, IMG submission 184427) | Active sludge microbial communities of municipal wastewater-treating anaerobic digesters from Canada - AD_UKC129_MetaG (SPAdes) (version 2) | ecosystem: Engineered > Bioreactor > Anaerobic... | reverse complement strand
ATTATTTATTTCAACCGGCGGTGCAATTGTCCCCACGCGCGTGGGGGTGAACCGTCAACAGATTTTTTTAGGATTTTTTGAGCGGGATTGTCCCCACGCGCGTGGGGGTGAACCGTTATGGCGTGAACTGCATTCCGGCCATCAAAGATTGTCCCCACGCGCGTGGGGGTGAACCGACTTTTTGTGGATTAAAAAGCCGGGGTTTGAGATTGTCCCCACGCGCGTGGGGGTGAACCGCGGTCTCTTGGAACTCAGCCGTAAGATCTGGGATTGTCCCCACGCGCGTGGGGGTGAACCGGGACCAGACTTGATCCGGTCCCCTGAGGGGCTATTGTCCCCACGCGCGTGGGGGTGAACCGACCAGCCGGATAGGCCGGTGTGGGTCGTTCAGATTGTCCCCACGCGCGTGGGGGTGAACGCACATTCGGTAACAGTACAAACCGGTTGTGCCGTCTCGCCTTGCGTCTCGGGGACGATTACAACGCCCGCGGCGATGTCCGTGCCCTGCTCCAGTCCCATGGCTGGACCTGTGTCAAGGGCGGTGAAAATGAATACTGGCGCAGGCCGGGCAAAACCAGCGGCTGGTCAGCCACCCTCAAAAACGGCATCTTCTATGTCTGGAGCACCAATGCCTATCCGTTCGAATCGCAAAAACCCTATTCCTTGTTCAGCGTCTATGCCCTCCTGGAACATGGCGGGGACTTCAGCAGAGCGGCAGCGGAACTGTCCAGGCAGGGCTTTGGACAGCAACCAGATATCCGCCCTGCCGATGTCGATTTGTCGGGCCTCTTGACAACTCCCCAAAAGCCGCTGCCGGACGATCCCGGTCCGATTCCGGAGACGCTCTTTTCCGTGCCGGGATTTGTTGAGCGGCTGATGAAGTTCTGCCTCGATACCGCGCCCTATCCCAACAAGGCATTGGCCTTCTGCGGGGCGCTGGCGCTGCAATCCTTCCTGGCCGGCCGCAAAATCAAGGAACCCGGCGGCATCCGGACCAATCTCTATCTATTGGCCCTGGCCAGTACGGGCACAGGCAAGGACTGGCCCCGGAAGATCAATGCCAACATTCTCAACTATATCAACGCCTCCAGCTGCCTGGGCAATCGGTTTGCCAGCGGCGAAGGCATCCAGGATGTCATGGGGGCCAATCTGAATATGCTGTTCCAGACCGATGAGATTGACACCATGCTGCGATGCATCAATACGTCCCGCGAAAGCCGCTATGAGAGCATCCAGGATACTCTCCTGACGTTCTATACCTCCAGCGACAGCGCCTTTCCCATGCGGACCAAGGCGGGGATGAAAGAGTGCGTCTCGATCCGCAATCCTCACCTGACCATCTTCGGTACGGCTACCCCCAAGAATTACTACCAGGCGCTCAGCGAGCGGATGATGACCAGCGGATTTTTCAGTCGGATGCTGATCGTCGATGTCGGAGAACGGCCCTTGTGTGAGCAGGCGGGTGATATTGACAATATCCCGTCCGAAATTCTGGATACGGCTGAATTCTGGCAGGAAAAAATCCGGCCCTCTGCCAAACACAATCTGTCCTGGGAAAATCCCAATCCCCCGATAGCCCCCTATCAAGGGAAGGCAGGGAAACTGTTGTTCGAGTTCCAGCGGCAGTCAGACCTGAACCACCGGGCAGCAGAGGCCCAGGATGAAGTTGCCAAGGCCGTCTGGTCACGGGCCGCCGAGAACGCTCGCAAACTGGCCCTGCTGTATGCCTGCAGCGACCCCCCCCAGAAGCCATTGATTAGTGAGCAGGCGGCCCAGTGGGCCATTGCCTTTGTCAATCACCAAGTCCGCCGTCAATTGTTTATGGCCGGCATCTATGCCGCCGAGAACAGTTTCCATGCCGACTGCCTGAAACTCAAAGAAAAACTCCGCAACGAGCCGGGCAAGCAGCTTCTACATAGCGTGCTCCTGAAGCGCATGAAAACTGATAAAGATTCGTTCAGGAAGATCATCGAAACCCTAATTGAACAGGGAGATATCCTGGTCAAGGAAAGCACATCTGCAACATTTAAGGGGACTGTATATGTCTTGTGTGAGTAAAAAACCCTTCCCCAAACGTTTCACCTCAAAAGGGGTGAAACGTTCCATTTTCGTGGGCAGCGATAAATACCCAGGTTCATTTTTGGGTCAAAAAGAAAGAACCCTTCCCCGAAAAGGTGAAAGGTTTGGTGAAAGGTTTTATTGTATAAATAAGGATATAATAACAATATACATAAACTCTTCCCCTTTCACCCCACCCCCGCGTGCATATTTTTGCGCGCGTACGCGCGTGAGGAGAAGTGTTTATTTCTGGAAAGGAGACCAATCATATCTGATGAAATGACCTATTACGACAACCATTTTTTCTTGCCCTGGGAATGTGGGCGTTCCAACTGATGGGGTGAAAGATTCATGGATATTCAAATGATTACTATTCCTGTGGAAGTTATTGGTGAATACTTCGTCCTTTTGGATAAACAAGGAAACCAGCTTGTTACCAAAAAGATTCATCGTGACTGTCTTCTGAATCCTTCTATGGATTCGATGGAACAGGTCATGTGGGGTGTCGCGATAAGAAAAGCAACCGACAAGATCAATCGTCACAACAATATTGCTCCACGGCAAACTCCCTGGCAAAGAAAATTTGATTCCTTAGCTAAAAGTTTTTCCCATAGGACCAGAGACTTGAAATTGCTTCACACCAGAAAGCGTTTTGAACAATATCCGACTTGTACCTGGACGAAAACTGTTAAGCGCATGATAGAACAATCCCGGAATTGTTATGTTTATCACTGTGAATCTCCGTGGAAACGCTGGGTAACCTGCGCATGTAAAAACAATAACCGTAGGAGTTTGACGCGTTATGGCAAAAACAATTAAAACGAATGAGATCTTATCCTTGCTGGAAAAACAACAATATCGTTGTGCTTTGAGCGGTCGAAAGCTCACACCTGAAACAGCATCTTTAGATCATATCCAGCCACTCTCACGAGGCGGTCTTCACGATATTTCTAATATCTGGATTGTTGATCATCAGGTGAATATTGCCAAGGGGGCACTAACCGCAGAGGAATTCATCAGATTATGCCAGGAGGTCACATGGAATCAAAAATAATTAGTCGAGCGGTTCCTTCGCGGGAAATTAAAAAGAAGACTGCACGGGGAACAGCCGCGTTCCCAGGAAGAGTTTGTTTGTATTGTCCGAGATAACCACACACCTATTTGGAGACCTGCTATGACGAAACAATTCAACATCGAACTTCGAGGGATCGAGACCCTCCGGCCCTATGAGCACAATCCGCGCCTCAATGACGGTGCGGTCGACGCCGTGGCGGACAGTTTGCAGGAGTTCGGCTTCAGGCAGCCGATTGTGGTCGATTCCGATGGCGTCATCGTCTGCGGCCATACCCGCTACAAGGCCGCCTTGAAACTGGGTCTGGCCAAGGTGCCGGTTCATGTGGCCAAGGACCTGACGCCCGAGCAGATCCGGGCCTACCGCATCGCCGACAACAAGACGGCCGACCTGGCCGAGTGGAACTATGAAATCCTGCCCATCGAACTATCGGAGCTGATGGAGGCCGGATTCGACATGAGTTTGCTGGCCTTCGACGAAAAAGAACTGACCCAGTTGCTCAACGCCGCCGAGGTCAAACAGGGCAACTGCGATCCGGACCAGATCCCCGACCCGCCGGATGAGCCAATTACCCAGTCGGGAGACCTCTGGGTCCTGGGCAATCACCGGCTCCTTTGCGGGGATGCGGGCAGCCAGGAGGACCTGGATAGGCTGCTGGATGGGCAGGTAATCCATCTGATCAACACCGATCCCCCCTACAACGTCAAGGTCGAACCGCGCAGCAACACGGCCATCGCGGCCGGCCTCAGTTCCTTTACCAACAAGAAGGCCCAACTGCATCATCAGGGTTTTGACCAGGCACGCGGCGCCGGTGATCCCAAGAAAGCCCGCAAGAAGATGCGGGCCAAAGACCGGCCGCTGGAAAATGATTTTCTTTCGGCTGAAGATTTCAACGAGATGCTCCGAGCCTGGTTCAACAACATGGCACGCGTCCTGGTCCCCGGCGGCTCGTTTTACATCTGGGGCGGCTATGCCAATCTCGGCAATTACCCCAAACCGCTCCAAGACGCCGGATTGTACTTTTCGCAAGGGATCGTGTGGGACAAACAGCACCCCGTCCTGACCCGGAAGGATTTCATGGGGGCGTTTGAGATTTGCCAACCGCCTGATACACAAGTCATGACACCCGCCGGCACGACCGCGTTGTCCGCCCTGCGAGACGGGGATGAGGTCATCACGTATGCCAAGGGTTCTGGAGCCATCATCGGCCACCGTCGTGGCCCAACGATCCGCGTCGGCACGCGTACATATGGCGGCCCCCTCTATGGGATTACTGTCGGTTCCAACACCACTTGGTGCACCGATGGCCATCTGTTCAGCGTCCGACTCGTACCACACGCTCGGTCCATCTGGTGCGTCTACCTCATGCGGCGTGGTCGATGGTGGCGCGTGGGCAAGACGAAGTTGCTCACCACATGGGGGCTGGGCCTCAAGCAGCGGCTCGATATGGAAAATGGCGAAGAAGCCTGGATTCTCAGCACCCATGACACGAATTGCGATGCGGCATGTGCCGAGCAGGTGGTCTCGGCTCGGTACGGTATCCCAACCACGTTTTGGGTTGAAGCCAAAACATGCAAGCGAACGCATTCGCAGATCACCAGCATCTACGACCGCTTTGATCCAATGGCTCTGCATCGGGGAGCGCTTTGGGCCCTATCCGATCACCATCGTCGGATCGAATACCCGTTTATCCATTGCGGCAACACGCGACCAAAGTACGGACGCAGGGTGTCTTTTCTGACGCGGGCATGCAACCTGCTGCCTGATGCAATGGAAGTTCCCGTTCCGGCAGGCGGCCCAAAGTATCGCTGGATACCGATTCGACATGTGGATGTGCAAGACTACGCTGGGCCGGTCTATTCGCTTGATGTGGACAGATACCATCATTACATCGCTGACGGCATCGTTACGCATAATTGTTTCTATGGTTGGAAACTCGGCAAGGGTCACCGCTTCTTCGGTCCCAACAATGCCCCTGACCTGTGGCACGTCAAAAAAATTCCGCCCCAGAAGATGGATCACTTGACGGCCAAGCCGGTGGAGCTGGCGGTACGAGCGATCCAGTATTCTTCCAAACAAGGCGAGAATGTCCTGGACCTGTTCGGCGGATCGGGCAGTACCCTGATCGCCTGCCAGCAGACAGACCGGAAGGCCTTCCTGATGGAACTGGACCCATTGTATTGCGATGTCATCGTCCAGCGTTTTGAAAACTTTACGGGATTGAAAGCCCAGCGGATCAGTCCTGAGAGCCCGAATGCTGTTTAAGAAAGCGAGCGATTTGATGTTTGTTCTTTTGCCCTTGAGCCACCGCCAAGACAAACTCGACCAGCGATGGATTGTCGATCTGAACCCGGATGCCGTTCCATTGCAGGAACGCCAACGCGCAGACGATTCCCGTACGCTTGTTTCCATCCAGAAATGGATGATTCATCACGATATGATACAAATAGGCCGCGGCCATCTCGAACAAATCCGGGTGGGCGTATTGCCCTCCAAAGCCGGCCCTGGGCATGGCCACCGCCGACTCCAAAAGTCCTTTGTCGCGGATCTGGCCGCTGCCTCTGTACCGGCGGACCTGATCGGCATGGATCCTCAAGACCTCATCCAGATTGAGGAACCGGATCTCCATCGGCTAATCGGCCAGCTTCTGGAGGGCCGGGCCAAAGTCTTCATTGATCTGGTGGAGGATCCGGTTCAACTCGGCCTGTTTGCTGTCCGGACGAACCGGAGAAATGACCAGTTTGTCGCCATTGGTCGTGATTTCCACCTCTGTATCCGGGGTGATTTGCAGCAATTCCATGATCGGCTTGTCGATGACCAGAGCGTAGCTGTTTCCGTGTTTGATGAGGTTTTTGACCATACAATCCAATCTCCCAAATTTCGTATACACATAGTATATACGAAATTATCGCCCAAATCAATGGGATTCTTGAAGAAAAACCCCGGTCATTTCCGGGGTTCTGGAGAAAAGAGGTCTGCGAATCGGTTATTTCCGGGCCCACACAAACTGCCCGCGGCCGACCTTCTGGAAGCGGGAATCATCTCCCTTGGTTGTGATTTCCTTCAGGATGGCGGCACAGAGCGTATTGGCTGGTGTCTTGCCGCTGGCGCTTTTCCAATAATCCTTGGCGGCCATGGTCTCGATCAGCTGCCGGCAGGTCATGGGCCCATTGGCCTCCGCCAATACCCGCACCGCCGCATCCAGCGCCGAGAGCCGTTGGACCTTGGGCGACATTGGCCCACGTTTCGATTGGGCGGCCTTTTGGGTTCGGGTCGTAGGTTTTCTTGGCTTGGGGCTGGCCTTGCCGCCCTGGGCCGACGGGGACGCTTTCTTGGGATTGTACAGGCCCACCAGCCGTTCGGCGGATTGGATGGCCACCGGCTTATTGCCGGCCAGCGTCACCGCCTCCCAGCCGCCCTCCTGGGCGGCCTTCATGATCCGCACGGGCGTAGTGTTCCTGCCGACCTTCAGGTCGTACACGCTGCCGATTTGGATGTCTTGGGTTTTCATCATTTGGGTCCTTTCAAAAAAATGTTCGTCCGGAACGCTCCGCCACGCTGCTACAGGCGGGTTTCCTGGAGGGTATCTTCGATTTCGCTTACTTCGAATCCGCTCAGGAAACTCAAGATTTCCATCAGGTTCTGGCGGATGTGCTTTAAATCCCCGACGTGGCCCCAATTAATTTCTTTGGGGGTTTTGCCCAATTCGCATTCAAAGAATCCGAGCAGGTTGGCGATGTCGCTTTTGGCGGTTTCGTATTCGGTTTTTACATCTTGTTTTGCCATGTTTGGGTCTCCTAAAAAGGCGTTTTTATTGTTCAATTCCAGGGATGACTTACCGGCTTTTGGCCCCGGATCCAAGGGAATTAAGTCATTATTTTCAAAGAATTTGCATTATTTTTTTAGCCGTTCTGGACCCGGGGTAGAATGAATCCAAAACTGCTCAAAATTACGGCCTTAAGCGTGGAGGAACTGGCCCAATTGCTCCGCCAGGCGGGCCGCCGGTCTATCTCTGGACAAGCGGTGCTGGCAATCGCCCAAAAGGCTGGAATTGTCCGGGATGGAGGCAGGATTAACCTGATTGAATACACCGCATTTCTGGCCCGGGAGGTGGCCGGTGGCGCCGATTAATCCAACCCAACTGAAACCCGCCGAGCTGACACGCTTGCTCAACTCCGCCGGATTTGGCGAGGTCATCAACGAACGCACCCTGCGACGCCATCGCAATCGCGCTGGATATACCATCGGCGATACCAGGACGGTGGATCTATTCCGCTATGCCGCCTGGCTGACTCATCGGTACTTGGAACCGCCCAAAAAGGAACGCACCTACGAGGAGATGAAAGAAGCCGCCCGGCGGCGGAATGCCGAACTGGCCCGGGCCGGCCAGGACATCGGGCAGATCCCGGAAGTCGTCAATCCCGATCGCAAGGCACAGGCCACGGCCAGCTTCAAGACCTTCTGCGAGGTGTATTTCCCGGATGTGTTCTACCTGCCCTGGTCCGAGGACCATCGGAAGGTTATCGACAAGATCGAGCAGGCAGTCCTTCAGGGCGGCCTGTTTGCCCTGGCCATGCCGCGCGGATCGGGCAAGACGGTGTTGATGCAGATGGCCTGCCTGTGGTCTGCCCTGATTGGGGCCACGGAGTTTGTCTGCCTGATCGCCGCCTCCGCCGAACGGGCCAAGGACCTGCTGGAAAACATCAAGGTCTGGCTGGAGACCAATGACTTCTTGCATGAGGACTTCCCGGAAGTGACCTTTCCGATCCGCGCCCTGGAACGGATTACCAACCGCCAGAAAGGGCAAAGGTACAATGGGGTCCCGACCCGCATCGAATGGGCCGCCGACAAGATCGTCCTGCCCACCATCAAAGGCAGCAAGGCCTCCGAGGCAGTCATTTCCTGCAGCGGGATGAAGGGCTCGGACATCCGGGGCCAGAACTATGCCCGCTCGGATGGCCGGGTGGTCCGCCCGCAGCTGGTCATGGTCGATGATCCCCAGACCACCGAATCGGCCTGGAGCCCGTCCCAATCCCAGCGCAGGGAAGCAATCTTAGCCGGAGATGTCCTGGGCATGGCCGGGCCTGGCAAGAAGATCTCCGGCCTGATGGCCTGTACGGTCATCCGGCCGGGGGATATGGCCGACAATATCCTGGACCGTCAAAAGCATCCCGAATGGCAGGGAGACAAGACCAAGATGGTCTATGCCTTCCCCACCCATGAAAAACTCTGGGCGCGGTATGCCCAGATCCGGGCCGATTCGTTGCGGAACGATGGGGATGGCGCAGAGGCCACCGAGTTCTATCGCCAGAACCGGGAGGCGATGGATGCCGGAGCCATTGTCGCCTGGCCCCAGCGTCACAATGACGATGAACTATCCGCCATCCAGCACGCCATGAACCTCAAGATTCGGGATGAGGCGGCCTTCTTTGCCGAGTACCAGAACGAGCCGATCCTCGAGGCCGAAGGCGAGGACATGCTCAATGCCGATGAGATCACCGCCAAGCTCAACGAATACAACCGCAGCATTATTCCAATCGGATGCAATCTCCTGACCTTGTTTATCGACGTCCAGCAGAAGGCCCTGTTCTGGATGCTGTGCGCCTGGGAGCGGGATTTTACCGGCTATGTGGTCGATTACGGCACCTGGCCGGAGCAGAAACGGCTCTACTTTACCCTGCGGGACATCCGGCGGACCCTTGCCCAGCAAAAGCCGGGTGCAGGCCTGGAAGGAGCGATCTACAACGCCCTGGAGAAATTAACCGAGGAGAAACTGGGCCGGTTTTACCGTCGTGAGGACGGCCTGGAGATGAAGATCGACCGCTGCCTGATCGATGCCAACTGGGGTCAGAGCACGGATGTAGTCTACCAGTTCTGCAGGCAGTCGCGATTTGCCGGGATTGTCCTGCCCAGCCATGGGAAATACGTCGGCGCTTCATCCATCCCGTTTTCCGAATACAAACGCAAAAAGGGAGATCGGATCGGCCTGCATTGGCGGATTCCCAATACCGCGGGTAAACGCGCGGTTCGGCATGTCCTGATCGACACCAACTACTGGAAGAGCTTTGTACACGCCCGCCTGGCGGTGGCCATGGGCGATCCGGGAAGTTTATCCCTGTTTGGGCGGGATGAGACCACCCATCGTCTGCTGGCCGAGCATTTAACAGCTGAATACCGCATCCAGACGATGGCTCGGGACAGGGTAGTGGATGAATGGAAGCTGAAGGCCATCCGCCCGGACAACCATTGGCTGGACTGCCTGGTTGGCTGCGGCGTGGCGGCCTCCATGGAAGGAGCCAAACTGTTCGGGACCGAGAATGACAAGGAAAATCGACCTATGCGGATACGGCTTTCCCAGATCCAGAAAGGCAGGCAGCGATGCAGAACGTAAAAGTCAAACCGCCCAAAGGACTGGTCTGTAAGGCATGCGGCGGGCGGAAGTTCAAGGTCCTCTATACCCGGCCAGCCCACGACAGCCGCCTCATGCGCCGCCGGCAATGCCGCAACTGCGGCAGGCGGTTTACAACGTGGGAATCGACGGTTTATCGTTAAGCAAAATAGACAAGGCGGGTCTCGTATTGGGGCCGAGACAGGGACAGGAAATGGATCGCAGATTAGGCCTAGATAAGATTTTTTCGGAATTTGTATCCAAAAACCAGGCCCTTGGAAGCAATACAACCTTGAGAAATAGAGTTGCATAAAAAGGATCAGGACATTGGTCAGTTTTGAGTAAGAATTTATGTTTTTTTCAATCAACCTGGGGGCGGGTTGCATCGACTATTTATTAGAGAATCACGCCGCAGAGACATATTATCGGACATAATAGGTGCGGAATGGGATTTACCCTGGCCAGGCCTGTGCGGCAACATCAATAAGAGACGGTGGTCTTATTTTTGAAAGGAGAAAACTCATGCGTTCCCATCATTTCCGCATCCTGGTTTTTGGGTGTCTGTATGCAGCGCTGGGGGCTACCGGCCCCTATGGTTTGGCAGCAACGGATGTGCTGTTTCTGGTCGATACGACAGGCAGCATGAGCGGTCTTAACAATTTCAAGGCGGTTTTGGATAGTCTTGTTGCCGCGATTGATGCAAACTCCCTCTGCCCGGAAACTATTCTGTACGGCGTTGCCGACTACAGGAACTACGCCGACGGCGGAAACTATCAGGCCTACGGCGTGAATCTGGATCTGCCGTTCACATCGAGCATTCAAGATGCGCTGTCTGCCATAAACGATCTTACCGCCAACGGCGGCGGAGACACGCCTGAAAGTCAGTTGAAGGCGATGGTCAGCATCGCAGACAACTGGCTGACAAGCAGCGGCGATCTTGGCTTTAACGGCCGCGCGGAAGCCCAAAAGATTCTGATCTGGGCCGGGGACGCTCCTGGTCATATCGCAGGCGACGAGCCGGGGTCGAGCGGGTCTCCTCCGCCCGGTTATTATCCTACGCTCGATGAAACGATTGACGCATTAACCTACCAATCGATTCTGGTTTTTGCCCTCAATTCAGCGAACTGCAACGCCGGCCTGAATACCCCCTATGCAGGTATAAATAATCATACACCCCCCGCGTGCCAGCAGGCGAGCGAAATCACGGCGGCCACGGGCGGAAAGTTGTTCTGCAACGTCGGTCCGGGCGTGCCGGATATCGAGATTGACATCATCGGAGCGATCACCTGCTTTTCGTTCTCCAAGGATGACGGCATCGATTCGAGCGATTGCGTCATCCCTTATCAGGAATTCACCTACGAGATTTGCTGGTCGAATGTGTCCAGCCAGACCGTATATGACGCCTTCATCATCGACCGGCTGCCGGCCGGCGTGGACTATCCGCAGGGCGGCTATACAGCCGAATTCGGCGATCCCAACGATCCCAATCAGCCGCTGTTCACATTGATACCGCCTGATCCCGGATATGATAAGGATACGCACACCTATGTATGGCCGTTGGGTAACATCAGCCCCAATACGAACGGTTGCGTGGATCTGGATGTCATGGTGAACGAAAAGGCCGTTCCCGGGGAAATCCTGCATAATGTGGCTGACCTATACGGCACGGTGTACGATCCGAACAGCCAGACCCTCGTGGAGAGGTTAATCGCCAGGGTTTCCCGTGATACACATGTGTGCTGCTATCTAGGGATTGTAGAGGAGCTATATGTGGACCCGTCGGCAATCGGCGGCAACAATACGGGGCTGAACTGGCAAAATGCTTTTCTGGACCTTCAGGATGCGCTGGATTATGCACGGGACTCGATATGCGCGCAAGTGCATTCCATTTATGTCGCCCAGGGGACCTACAGCCCCGGAAGCAGTACATCAGACAGTTTTGTGTTGCCGGAAGGCGTTTCCGTATATGGCGGTTTCCAGGCGGGCGGAAGCGAGTTCGGGCTGCGAAATCCCAAGCGGTATAAAACCACGCTAACGGGCAAAATCAACGATATACAGCGTAACAATACGGTCGTAACAATGGGCGATGAAACGTTGCTGGATGGATTTACAGTTACAGAAAGCAACCCAATTGGCTATGGCATCTTCGGTTTTGGTGTTGATTTTACAGTCAACAATTGCCATATTGAAAAAAATGAAGGGTATGGCCTCTATGCCGAAGACGGGAATATCTCACTCACTTGGTGCATCATTCGCAACAACAAGGCCGATGGCATTCGCCATATTGGGGAAGGGTTTACACTGACAGTAGAGAATTGCTGGGTGCGTCAGAGCGGACGATATGGTGTTGTTTGCGAAAACACAACTCCGACCATTTTGAACTCGATTATTTCAGAGAGCGACATGACTAACGAAGGCCGTGCGGGTGTTATGATGGTGAACCCAACCTATCAACCATATTTACAAAATGTTACGGTCGCGCATAATAAAACAAGGGGAATCTGGCGCGTCGGCGGAGCACTGCCTGAAATCTACAATTCGATTGTCTATCATAACGGCGGGCCTGCCCTCGCAGGGTTTTCCGCGGATCAGGCCGCCTGGTACAGTTGTATCGAGGACGCCAACAGCGTCAACAACAACATCAGTTCGGATCCGAAGTTTGCCTATTTCGACCCCAACAATGTCAGAATTATGCTGGACAGCCCATGTCACGACTCAGGCCTTACGCTTCAAGAAAATTACTCTCAGGTGGATATGGACAACAGGTCCCGCGTTTTGGGTTATGCCGTTGACCGGGGCGCGTATGAAATCGAGTGTGAGGATACATCAAACTATTTTGACCTGAACGCGGACGGACTGGTGAACTTCCATGAGTTCAGCGGCTTTTCAAAAGCATGGCGCGGGCACGATCCGAATGACCCTGTCTGGCTGGCTGATCCCAATCTGGCTGATCCGAATCTATCTGACGGCTGGTATGAATGGAAATATAAGTATAACTTCGATCCAACCGGAAACAGTAAGTATTCGATTGATTTGGCGGATCTGACAGTACTTCTGAATGCTCCTTGGCTGTGGAAAGCGTGCTGGCTTGATTTAGAAGAAGTGTTCATGCAGCAAATGATCTCCGGCGATGATGAAATGCTGAGGATGCGCGGCAAAGAAGAATGGCAAATGTTCTCGTCAATGGAGACCACCCCTGAACCGTCTGCCGTGGAGGGAAAATCCGTCCAGGAACAGATTGTTGATCTGGCCACCGCTATCGTGTTCCTGGAGCAAATCTGGATAGAAGACCCTGAGATCCAGAAGCAGATTGATCCTGATGTATGGCAGCAGTTCATGGAGGCGGTGTACGGCCATCTGCTGGAGTTAAAGAGTCAGTATGACCGGATTGAGTAGGCACTTGACTTGTGAACATAAAAAGTATATAATGTTATTGTTGGGTGCGGGGTGGTTTCCGCACCCAACAGCCCTAACAGAATGGAAAACAGCGATGAAAAGAATAGCCCTGTGTCTTTTGCTTATCTTTTGTTTGCCGACAGCATTTGCCGGTTATAGCGATGGTTTCCTTACCGCCGAAGATGGCTATCAATATTTTATCACTTGGCGTTCGAACCAAATCCCTCTCATTGTGGATGGGGGGGGAGCTCTTGAGATTTCAGTGCGAGACAACGGCCGCCTGATTGTACAATCAACTTCGACACCGCTGATTATGGGGCAAAGCGGTGTATATGATATTCTGCTATTCGACGGCCACCTTCTTTACTTGGATGGCGTAACCGAGTTGATTCGAATTGCCGGCAATAACGCCACCGCAGTTCTCAAAGGTGGAAGCATCAATCTGATTAACAGCATGCAGTTTACGGAAAAAACAAATTCTGCCCCGCATATCGACCTGTATTGTCAGCCAGGCTGGTCGTGGCTTGACGGCGACCCGATGAAGGGCATCCAAGGTAAGTGGATAAATGGCTCACCATTTGAAATAGAATTCAGCAACGATCCAACCTATGATCCTGTTTATACCAATATTAACGTCATCATTCCTGAACCGGCAACGATGTTGCTGCTCACTCTGGGCAGCCTGCTAATTCGTAAAAAGAAATAGACAATACCTCGAAGGCCCTTGCTTCCAACGAGCAGGGGCTTTTTTCATATGCTTAACTGGCACTTCAGAACCCGCCTTTGACTAAAAACAGATTTTAAACCCATTATTCAGTAACATTTTACCCTTCCATGTCTATCTGTGTAACCATTTTCACAGGTCCGGGCTTTTTCATTTGCACCTTTCCAACTTTCGTTCATAATCAGACCAGACAATTGAATCAGGCGTCGGGGCGCGACTGATCATCGCCGCCGAAACGAAAAAGGATAAGGCCGTGTGGGGCCACACCCCCTGCGGCCTTTTTGTTTTTGGCCGGCGCCTTCGAGCGGGATAGAGCAATGGGCATGCTCGCGAGGGTTTCAAATCCCTCGAGGTTGAAGGTTCAAGTCCTTCTCCCGCCAGTATGACTGAACCATTGGAAAACACGATTCAGGAAAACGCCTCCGGACCCAAACGGGCCAGTGGCGATAGCGGCTCTGTGGAGCAGCATTCCCTGGCCGACCAGATCGCCGCCGACAAATACCTGCAGTCCAAGCAGGCCGCGGCAACGAAGGGCTTGGGAATCAAGCTCCTGAAGATTTCTCCGGGAGGGACGATCTGATGTGGCCGTTTAAGCCCAAATCCAAGCCCGCCCGGATCTCGTTTCCGCCGGCGCTGCGTGCCAAGTACGATGCGGCGCAGACCACCCGCGAGAACCTTCGCCACTGGGCGATGGCCGATGGCTTGTCGGCCGATGCGGCTGCTTCCAGTGATGTCCGCAAAACCCTGCGCCAGCGGGCACGCTACGAGGTGTCCAATAATTCCTATGCCAAGGGAATCATCCTGACGCTGGCCAACGATTGCGTGGGCACCGGTCCCCGGCTTCAGGTCTTGACCGGCGATGATGCCCTCAATCGAAAAATCGAGGCGGCCTTCAGCCAGTGGGCCCACCGGATTGGCCTGCCTGCCAAACTTCGCACCATGCGGATGGCCAAATCGACCGATGGGGAGACCTTTGCCATCCTGGCGGGCAATGGGGTTATTGACGGCCCGGTCAAACTGGATGTCTACCTGGTGGAGGCCGACCGGGTCACCACGCCGCACCTGGAACGGATGGATGAAAACATCCTCGACGGCATCGAGCTGGATTCGTTCGGCAATCCGGTGCGGTACTATATCCTTCGCTGCCATCCGGGCGACCTGCGGGCCAGGCCGGATGATTATGATAGGTTCGGCGCTGAGGCGGTCATTCACTGGTTCCGGGCGGACCGGCCCGGCCAGCACCGAGGGGTTCCGGAGATCACACCCGCCCTGCCGCTGTTTGCCCAGTTGCGTCGTTATACCCTGGCGGTCCTGGGAGCCGCGGAAACCGCGGCCGATTTTGCGGCAGTCCTGTTTACGGATGCCCCGGCCAATGGCGAGGCGGCCTCCGTGGAACCGATGGATGTGGTCGAGCTGGAAAAACGCATGGCCACGGTCCTGCCGGACGGCTGGAAGCTGGGCCAGATCAAGGCCGAGCAGCCCGCCACGGCCTACGGGGAATTCAAACGCGAGATTCTCAATGAGATCGCCCGCTGCCTGAACCTGCCCTACAACATCGCGGCCTGCAATTCATCCGGCTACAACTATGCCTCCGGACGCCTGGACCACCAGACCTACTACAAATCCATCCGGGTTGAACAGGCGGATCTGGCTTCGGTGGTCCTCGACAAGATCCTGGCCGCCTGGATGGATGAGGCCATGCTCTCCACTGAATTTGCGGCTTTGCGGACGATTGGCTGCCTGCCGCACCAGTGGTTTTTTGATGGGACCGAGCATGTCGATCCGGCCAAGGAGGCCAACGCCCAGGCCATCCGGCTCCAGTCCAATACCACCACGCTGGCGGCCGAGTACGCCCGCCAAGGCAAAGACTGGGAGAGCGAACTGCGGCAGCGGGCCAAGGAGAAAAAACTCATGACCCAACTGGGACTTGTAGAAGAAACCACTCCCCTAACCGTAGAGGACGACGATGAAGACTGATTATCCGCAAACCATGCATTTTGAATGCCCCCTGACTATCGAAGCGGCCGGTGATGAGAAACAAGTTCCGCAGTTTTCGATGGTGGCCTATACCGGCGGGCCGATGAAGATCGCCGGGTTTACCCATCCGGTCGTCGTGGACCTGGAGGGACTGGCTATTGAGCGGCAGAACATCCCTATTCGCCTGGATCACCATCCCAAACAAGGGGTGGGACATACCCATCGGGTCGCGGTGGAAAACGGTCAGGTCATCGCCGAGGGGTTTATATCCCGCGATACGAGCTGGGCACGGGATGTGGCCAAAAGCGGATCGAGGGGCTTTCCCTGGCAAGCCAGTATCGGGGCGGACATCTTAGAGGCGGAGTTTGTCCCCAATGGACAATCTATTCAGGTCAACGGCAGGACTCTGCAAGGTCCTTTGTATGTCATCCGCAAATCGATCTTGAAGGAGATCAGTTTCGTGGACAGCGGCGCAGATACCAACACGACCGCTCAGGTAGCGGCACAATCGAAAGAGGAAAATCCAATGAAAAAAGAATCGAAAGAAAAACAAACAGACCTCCAGACAGAGGTCACCCCTCAGCCGGCCCCGGAAAAAATCGAAGCGACGGCCACCGCAGTAGCCGATCCCGATCCGGTCCTGGAGATCCGAAAACAGGTAGCCGGCGAGACCAAGCGCATCCAGGCCATCCGGACGGTTTGCAATGGCAAGTTCCCGGACATCGAGGCCAAGGCCATCGAAGAAGGCTGGGACGTCACCCGCTGCGAGCTGGAGGTCCTGCGATGCTCCCGGCCCAAGGCCCCGGCCGTGCATGTCCAAAAGCCTGTTCATCCCCCGCAGATCTTCGAGGCGGTGGCCATGATGGCCGCTGGGATCGGTACGACCCGACTGGAGGCGATGTATGATACGCCCACCTTAGAGGCGGCCGACAAACTCCGCGGCATCGGTATCCAGGAATTCTGCGAACAGGTCGTCGGCCTTCAGCTGCCCCGCTTTCGCCGGGATGCCTCGGGGTGGCTGCAGGCGGCCTTCAGTACGACCTCCCTGCCCGGAATCCTGTCTAATGTGGCCAACAAGATGCTGCTGGAAGGGTATAACTACATCGAGGATGCCTGGCGTCGGATCTGCAAGATCGCCAGCGTCAACGATTTCAAGGAGCATACCCGGTATCGCATGACCGGCAGCTTCCAGTTCCAGCAGGTCGGCCCCGATGGCGAGCTCAAGCACGGCAAACTGGAAGAGATGCAGTACGGCCAGAAGGCCGATACACACGGGATCATGTTTGCCCTGACCCGGCAGATGATCATCAACGATGACCTGGGTGCCTTTGCCGACATCCCCCGTTCCATCGGCATGGGAGCGGCCGAGGCGATTGCCGATGCGGTCTGGGGACTGCTGCTGTCTAATCCCAACAGCTTCTTTTCAACGGCCCACAAGAACTACCTGGAGGGGGCCGATATGGCCCTGAGTGTCGATGGTCTGACGGCCGCCGAGATCCTCTTTGGCGAGCAGACCAAGCCCAACGGCCGTCCCTTAGGGATCGGTCCGACAATCCTGCTGGTGCCCATCGCCCTGAAGGTCATTGCCGAGCAGTTGATGAAGTCGGTCAACCTCAACGAGACGACCACGGCCAATAAGGCCAAACCGCAGGCCAATCCGCATGTGGGCAAGTTCGAGGTGGTCTCCAGTTCGTATCTGAGCAACACCTCGTTTCCCGGCTCCAGCAGCAAGGCGTGGTATCTGTTTGCCGATCCCAACCGGCTGCCGGCCATCGAAGTGGCGTTCCTGAATGGCGTGGACCGCCCCACCGTCGAGAAAACCGATGCCGACTTCAACACGCTGGGGATTCAGTTCCGGGGCTATATCGACTTCGGCGTGCGGGAGCAGGACTTCCGCGGGGCGGCTAAATTCAAAGGGGAAGCCTAAACATAAACCTTAGCACAGGAGAATTCTTATGGGTGCTCACTTTGTTCAAGACGGAAAATCAATCGATTACACGCCGGCAGCGGCTGTAACGGCCGGGGATGTGGTGGTTCAGGGTGACCTGATTGGTATTGCTAAGCTGGACATTGCCGCCCATCAGCTGGGGGCGCTGGCCATCGAGGGGGTCTTTGACTTCCCGAAGGCCACCGGTGCCGGCTCGGGGATTGCCGCCGGTGCGGTTTGCTACTGGGATGTCGCGGACGGCCAGGCCAAGACGGATGCAGAGGCCGGAGCCAACAAGAAACTCGGCAAATGCATCCGGACGGCTGGCGATGAGGATACCACCGTGCGGATCAAGCTGGATCAGTGACGGATGGCCGATCTGCTTCAAAAAGGTCTTCAGTTCATGGAAAATCAGCGCCGCCGGCACCTGGCCCAGGAAGTGACCTACCAGCGCGGAGCTGAATCGGTGCCGGTTTTGGCGACCTTCGGCAAGACCACTTACGAAGTGGAAGAGGCCGAAGGTGTTACGGTCGGCGCTGAGGTTGTTGACTTCTTGATCGCCGCTGCCGACCTGGTGATCCAGGACCAGCCCATCCGGCCTCAGTATGGGGACCAGATCATCGTAGCCGGTCAGGGAACCTATGAAGTCCTGGATCTGCCGGGCGCTGGATGTTACCGCTATAGCGATCCGTACCAGATGACTTTTCGGATACACACAAAACTTATTTCATAAGAGAAGACTGATGAACGGAAAAAACGAAAACGCATGGCAGAAACTGATCTTAACCGTCCTGGGGCTAGCGACCACGATCCTGCTGGTTGCGTTTGGTTCTCTGGAAACCCGCAAGGTCGATAAGAGCGCTTTTGAGGTCCATATGGAGAACGAAAGGGAACAGTTCCGGCGAATCGAGTCGTCTCAGTCCAGGATTGAAGACAAGATCGACCAGCTCCTTCTCAGTCAGCAGGTCGGTAAAAAGCCGGCTCCGTAAAGGAAAACGATGTCCATCGTAAATCCCAAACAAATGGCCGATGCAGTAGCCAGCATGCTCAATGGGGGCAGTTTCTCGAACCCATTTGAGTCCCATGTTTCGCTCAAACCCCTGTTGGATCTGACCGAGCTGGGGGTTCTGAAGGTCACCGTCGTCCCGGTCTCGCTGGGTCTGGAGAAAATCGCCCGCGGGATCCGCAGCGGCCGGTATGAAATCGACATCGCCGTCCAGCAGAAACTGCCTGCCGAGGAAATGGATGCGCTCATCGAGTCCCTGATGGATCTGGTCCTGGAGATCGCCATTTTTCTGGACAGCCGTCCCATCGAATACGACCCCGGCAAACACACGGCTGCGGTCAAGACGGAGATCAAGCCCATCTATTCGATGGAACACCTGGCTGAATACAAAGTCTTCACCAGCGTAGTCACCGCAACCTACAACCTCACGTAAGGAGAATCAAATGCGAAAGATCTGGATCATCCTTTTTGGCCTGCTTCTCAAGGAAATTTGCTGCGGATGGATATACGAGGTGGTGTTATGAATAACCTAATTGCGCGGATTATTTCGGTTACCTCCCAGTACCAGCCGCTGGTTCCTGAGCGCCTGGTGGCGACCATCACGCTGTCCGCCCCGCCGACCAACGCCAGTCCGGTCTATATTCAGGGGGACAGCGGCCAGGATGTGCCGCTGGTCCCCGGAGAATGGCACCTCTTCCAGCGAGTGAACCTGGCCGAGATCCGCATCAAGGGAACGGCCGGTGATACCGTCACAGTGATTGGGGGGACCTGGTAATGCCCTATTGGCCTCCCAGTCAATCCGGTTCCTCTGTGCCTTCCGGCACGATTGTCCTGTGGTCCGGAACCATCGCGACCATTCCCTCCGGGTGGTTTCTGTGTGATGGCCAAAACGGCACGCCCGACCTGCGGAATCGCTTTGTGATCGGAGCCTCCGTTGACCAGGCCGGAGAGGCCAAGACCGATGTGTTCGGCTATCAAACGAAAACCGGCGGCTCGCTGACGCATGAGCACACTTATTCGACTTACGCGCAGCAG
>Ga0209508_1001345_pt1 | contig 19711 bp, 13 predicted proteins | sample AD_UKC129_MetaG_FD_184427 | JGI IMG/M metagenome (GOLD analysis project Ga0209508, IMG submission 184427) | Active sludge microbial communities of municipal wastewater-treating anaerobic digesters from Canada - AD_UKC129_MetaG (SPAdes) (version 2) | ecosystem: Engineered > Bioreactor > Anaerobic... | reverse complement strand
ACAAGATCAATTTGCATATGAAAGTCACATGAAAGCCGCAAAAGCCATACAAGAAGGTAAGTTCTCCTCACAAATTGTCCCGATTCAGGTATCAAAAGAATTCGTTTTCCAGGTAGACGAAAATGTACGCCCCGATACCACATTAGAAAAACTCGGGAAATTGAGACCGGCTTTCAAAGAGAACGGCACCATAACCGCGGGTAACGCACCGTCACTGAACTCTGGGGCGGCTGCCATGGTCTTGTCCACTGAAGAAGTTGTTAATAAGTTCAACTTGCCGGTCTTTGGTAGGATTTTGTCTTACGCTGTTTCCGCAGTGGACCCCAATTTCTTCGGCATAGCACCCATACCTGCTGTGAAAAATGCATTAGAAAAAGCTTCTCTTTCTATTGATGATATTGATTTATTTGAAATAAACGAAGCATTTGCAGCCATTGCCATTGTGGTAAAGAAAGAACTCGGCATCCCTGAAGAAAAACTTAATGTCAATGGTGGTGCAGTAGCTTTGGGTCACCCCATTGGAGCATCGGGTGCCATGCTCGTCACAAAAATACTTCATGAATTACGAAATCGCCAAGCCAAACTTGGTTGTGTTTCTCTTTGTATCGGTGGCGGACAAGGGATTGCTCTGATCGTAGAAAGAGTCTAATCACCTCCTATGTTAAAGAAGTGGGACCTCTGATGTCAGGGTCCCACTTCTTTAAGGTTTTGATAATTCCCATGACATAGACAACTTAAAAGCCCTCCGGTTTTTCCCTTATCAGGAAAAGTACAGAACAACACTAAAAAGTGTTATCTTTAATAGTAGTTTAAGCAACAAGTCATAGGGAGGTAGGTAACTGTGAAAGGCACATTGGGTAAGGTACTCGAGGTCGATCTTTCCTCTAAAACAGTGGAAGTGCGACCTGTCGAAGACAAAACAATGTACGATTATCTTGGGGGCTTGGGCTTAGCAACGCGTTTGCTTTTTGACCAAACCAGACCCCAAATAGATGCTCTTTCTGAGGAGAATGTTCTAGTCATAGCACCAGGACTTTTAGTTGGCAGTGGTCTTCCCACTGCTTCTAAGACCACGCTTACCTTTAAGTCACCTCTCACTAACGGTTTCGGGAGAAGCGTGGCGGGTGCATACTTGGGAGTCGAGCTTAAGAAAGCTGGCTACGATGCATTAGTCATAAAAGGAAAGAGCGACAAACCTGTTTACTTGTTCATTGACGACGATCACGTTGAAATAAGAGATGCTTCCCACCTTTGGGGAAAAGACGCCATAGAAACACAGGAGCTTTTAAAGGCAGAACTTGGAAACGTAAGAACTGGTGCCATTGGCTATGCTGGCGAGAAACTTTCTAAGATTTCCGGAGTTGACTTTGAAGAAAGGCAAGCAGGCAGAGCTGGCGGCGGAGCTGTGATGGGCAGCAAAATGCTAAAAGCCATAGCTGTGAGGGGAACTAAGAATATCCCCTATGCCAACGTGGAAGCTTTGCGAGAAACCATAAAGAAATGGAACCAAAAAATAGTCGGCAGCCCCGTACAAGAGCTTGATATGAAATATGGGTCTGGTGAATTCTACGAATGGGTGAACAAGATAATGGGTGTTTTCCCTGTTAAAAATTGGCAAGAAAGCTATTTTGAAGACAGCTTTAACGCTCACCCTGATGGCAAGTCTCCCCTAGATCCATATTACTGGGCTCCCCTGTATACGGAAAAGCACCATCCTTGCCCGAACTGCAATAAACCCTGCGGTAGACATATTGCCTTTAAAGAAGGCAAATATGCACCACTACGGGTTGAAGGGGTAGAATACGAGCTTCTCTATTCCTTAGGCGGTGCACTGGGCATAGATGACATAGAAGTGACAGCAAAACTCAACAGCATCTGCGATAGGGCAGGTCTTGATGGTATTTCCGCCGGAGTTACTCTTGCATGGGCCATGGAAGCCTATGAAAGAGGTCTGCTCACAAAAGAAGACACCGACGGCCTCGACTTAAGGTTCGGAAACAGCGATGCTGCCGTAGCAGCCATGGAAAAACTCGCTAATCGAGAAGGAAAATTGGGAGAACTTCTATCCAACGGTGTCAAAGAAGCTTCTCGCAAGCTTGGTAAAGGTTCTGAGAAGTTTGCTTTGGAGGTTAAGGGTTTAGAACCACCTGCTTACGATGTTAGAGGCCTCAAAGGCATGGCATTGGCTTTAGCAGTTTCAGTCAGAGGCGCTTGCCATCTCACAGGTGGAATTTATGCCCCTGAGCTTACGGGTTCTTTCTGGGAATTTAGCAACATTGATAGGCTCTCTTCAGAATGGAAAGGCTACGAAGTAAAAACCGGTGAAGATTTCATGACCGTATACGATGTCCTTGGTTTATGCAAATTCTCACGTAGCCTTTTCTGGTTGGAAGAAGATGTTTTGGACGCCATAGAAGCGGTAACAGGCATAAGGTTTACGATTGAACAACTCATGGCCATAGGTGAAAGAATTTACAACCTGCAGAAACTCTTCAACATACGAGAAGGTTTTACAAGAAGTGACGATTACCTGCCATACCGCGTTACCCATGAACCCATATCCAACGGTGTAACCAAGGGAAGCTATGTTTCTGAAGAAGAACTTCAGGCCATGCTGGATCAGTATTACATGGCAAGAGGCTGGTCTAAAGAAGGTGTCCCTACAAAAATGCACCTAAAGAGGCTTGGACTTGTAGAAGAAGCAGAAGTTTTCGGAGCATCGATATAAACAAACCTGCCTTAAGAAACTCGAAGGGGCCACTCAGAAGTGGCCCCTTCCATTTTACACAACTAATTGACTTTGAACAATGTCCTTGTAGACGAACTTGTCCAGCCTTGCCTTCCGTATCGCATCAAAGAATTCTTCTTCTGTAAATTTATCAACTAACCGCGCAGCAACGGGATTGTGTAGCCTTTTAAGCCCACTTATGAGGAATTAAAACCCTCTGCATAGACCACATAAGTAGCATCTACATAGGTTTTTAGTTTGACCATAAGTCGTTAGAAAACTGCTGTTACAATTGGATAGGTTTGGGCTAATGAAAAGACTTAGAGAATTCGATATTTTAAAAGGGCTTAGTATTACAGCAGTAATACTCATACATGTTACAAGCCATGGCGTCGGTACCTTTGACCCGACCTCGATCTCTTATTTTGTTTATCTTATCCTAAACAGGCTTTCGCAGTTTGCTGTTCCCACATTCATTTTCGCAAGCTCCGTCCTGCTTTCATATATCCATTGTGACAGCTTTCGGAATATGACCACCGAAAAACTAAAAACCTTTTATAGAAAACGTTTCCTCCGCGTGATTCCGCCTTATTTATTATGGACGCTGGTATACGTTGTGGTAAAAAACGTTGAGTCAAACAGTTCAGTAGCTCTCAACCTGGGAAACTATTTTAACCTCCTTCTTAAGGGTGATGGGTATTATCACCTTTATTTTGTTATTGTCATATTGCAACTGTACATATTCTTGCCTTTCATAATGCACGTAGTATCACACTTGAACATCAAATTTCACTACGTTCTACTATTCTCAATAGGCATGCAAGTGGCTTGCTACTACTTGTATGAGGGTTATCTCATACATTATTTCCCCAGAGCTACACGCCTTATGATCTGGTACTTAGTCGTTATACTCATAGGCGTCTGGATTGGTGAAAATTACAAGGAATACTGCAAAAGAGAGAGATACGTTACCATATTCCTGCCAGTTGCCTTGGTTTCGGGTGTTTTATACACCTATTGTTATCATCTTTCAAATACAGGCCAGTCCGTTTCATCAGACATACTTAACCTGTGGTGGTACATATATGTTTCGTCCACACCGTTGTTGCTTCTATACATATCTAAAAAAGTCAGCATCAGGTTTTTTGAAAAAGCTGGACAGCTTTCTTTCGGTATATTCGTCATGCATCCGTTGTTATTGTTCATCATGAAACGCATGAACGTTAGGGTAAACGTTATACTTTACGATATATTCGTCTTTTTCATCATCTATTCGTTGTCCTACATAATAACCAAATGGCTTGAAGCTACTCCTTGGGGCAAATACATCGTAGGATAACAATGTCAAAACTGCATATCAAGTTCATTAAAGTTCCAATTCAGCGCCCCTTTTTCCTAAAAATTATCAGCAATATTGTCTCCATTCTAAGCTTTAAAGTCAATTTTTTCGTAGTAGCATCCTATCCAACTAAGCAGAATTGACATAAACACATGTCGGTGCATGTCGCCGACTAGACATCCAGCCGCACCATATGCAGTCGTTTATATATCAACTCACAGCCACAAGTTTTGTGCTAAGCGCCCTTCTGTTAGGAAAATAAATTAAGGTAAATCTAAAGTTGCAGTTCAGATGTCAATATCTTTACGACCTCTTCAGCACTCAAAACTTTGCCAAAGGAAACAACCTTTTCATTAATAACTAGAGCCGGAGTGCTCATGATTCCATAAGCTGCAATTTGAGAAAAGTCTGTAACATGGTCAAAATTTGCTTTGAGTCCCAGTTTATCCAAAGCCGACTTGGTATTCGCCTCCAGCGCCTTGCATCGTGCGCATCCCGGACCTAGCACCTTAACAGACAGAACAGCCGGATTTGAATCGTTACGAGCACAATTCTCCTGCTCGTGACCCAGATTTGGAGTTCCTTCACTAAAGTTGCTCGTTTGGTCCTCTGGTTTCCCTTTATGCATCTCCACAGTTTACACTCACCTTTCGTTCTAAAATGTTCTCGAACAAACAATATATCAAATCAATACTGTTTGAAACACATTAAAAATGTAGCCTATAACCATGATGCCACCGGTTACTACGGCAATGAACAAACCCAGCAATTTGGGTTTTACAACCTTGCTTAGCATAACCATAGAAGGTAAACTAAGTGCTGTTACTGCCATCATGAAAGACAATACCGTGCCCAAACCTGCGCCTTTGGCAAAAAGGCTCTCAGCTATAGGGATGGATCCAAAGATGTCTCCGTACATGGGCACACCCACAAGAGTTGCAAGAATGATAGCTCCGTTGTTCTTACGACCGAGGATAGAAGATATCCAAGTAGCAGGAATAACGTTATGGATAACAGCACCAATAGCCACGCCGATTACGACATACAGGCCCACGCGGTGCACAATATCCCTTACCTGATCTCGTGCGTAGATAAGGCGGTCAGTCACGGTTAAGCTTGGAGGGTCAATGTCCACTGCTTTGGTATCTTTTACAAACGAGTAAACGTGCTTATCCATACCAAAAGCCTCGATAAGAGTTCCGCCTACCACGGCAAGAAGAACGCCAACAAGCACATACATTACAGCCACTCTGAAGCCGAAAATGCTCATTAGCAAGACCAAAGATCCGAGATCCACCAAAGGTGACGAAATAAGAAAAGAAAAAGTAACTCCAACGGGAAGGCCTGCGTTAGTGAATCCAATGAAAAGCGGTATAGAGGAACAAGAACAAAAAGGAGTAACAGTACCAAGTAGAGCCGCAAGAATGTTCGCCCATATTCCGTGGAAACGGCCGACGATTTTCTTTGTCCTTTCCGGTGGGAAGTAGCTTTGGACATAGGATATCACAAAGATAAGGACTGATAAAAGAAGAAAGATTTTCAGGAGATCATAAATGAAAAAATGAATCATGCCACCAACTCTTGTATTGACGTCTAAACCAAAGGCGTTAAGAACGTTATAGACCACTGTGCTGAGCCATTTCATGCCCAGTACTTCAGTCTGAATAAATGACCAGATGGCAGCCAATACCTGCACAGCGATCAACCCTTTTTAACCTTCGTAGCTATGCTGTTGGAACAACACACTGGATCCGCCATGTTAAAGCGCCTCAATTGATCCAAGAATTGTTGAGCTAAGGCGAAGCCAGCAGGGTCGATGGAATAGTGGACCCACTTTCCCTCGTTTCTACTTTTCACCAAACCGGAGTCACAGAGGATTTTCATGTGATGAGATAAGGTGGGTTGGCTAATAGAGAGCTTTTCAAGTAGCTTGCACGCACACTTTTCTCCATCATTCAACAAACTCAATATTTCCAGACGTGTCCTGTCAGAAAGCGCCCTAAAGATTTTAAGGTATTCATCATAATGTTCCGTAGTTGAACCACCTCACATAGATAATCATCAATATAAAGAACATGATTCAAGTTTATTGTAAGAAGCTACGTCTGTCAACATTCTGATGACATTCATCGTGGTTCCCTGAGGTTCAACAGCCCAGACTGTCAAAATCGTGCACACTGTCTTAGCGGCCTGCCCTAAAAAAGTACCTGATGATCTCATAAATGGTAATCACGATCATCCCAATAATCGTGTAGGGAACTTATAACCACTATTGCAAGTCACCCTTAGATCCATATTGCTGGGCTCCTCTGTGTACAGAAAAGCACCATCCTGTCCGAACTGCAATAAACCCTGTGCTAGACGTATTGTTTTAAAGAAAAGGAAAGCGCACAAAGCTACTGGTCAAAAAGGTGGGCTTAGCATGTGCTACTTCTTTAGTCACGTCTAAATTTGGTTCGCCATTATATTATCAGGAAGCTTAATTCCCTTGAGTACTGCTAACTAGTTTAATAACAGTTAGTTCAGGGTGATTAAAAAGTCTTAGCGGTAAGGGGAAATTACCCAGTCCCGGTGAAACGTAGAGATACTTATCTCCCAGATTGAACAAACCTTTATCGTATATCGGTCCGTTGTAAGACAATTTTGGAAATGTAATGCCATTGTACTTCAAAGGCCCAATGAAGGGCAATCTAATACCACCGCCGTGAGTGTCTCCCGAAAGTACAAGATCGCCTTTCCACTTGTCGAACACCTCTTCATAAAAGATATGAGCCAAAAGAATGTTGTAATCATTGTCATCTTCAACCTTAATTGCTTCCAGCACATTGTCAGCTGAGGAGTAATAACCAGTAGTAGGGCAACCATAGATACTTATATGAGTTTCTCCTACCTTTACATCCACCTTTTCATATTCAAGCACTGTAGCACCTGCATCGCCGATATCATCTAAGCTGGATGATCCTTCGTGTTCCCCGCGCACATAGTATACAGGGTATCTTTCAGACAACACCCTTATCAAGTTGAGCGCCCTTGCCGTTCCTCTATTATCCCCGCGGTTAAACAAGTCACCTGTTACAGCTACGATGTCTGGCTGCTGCTTTTCAATAGCTCGCAGCAAATAATTGTTATTAAAACCAAAACTGTATCCGTGAAGGTCCGAGATCTGTACAATGGTGACCGTGTTCCTAACTTTCGGACTGCTTACGGTTGTTACAGGAACAACAATTTTGAAATTTTCAAAAAGCCAGAAGAAAAACAACGCAAAAACCACAACCAAAACTTTTCTTCTTTTCCTCAACTTATCCCTTCTTCCTTCAAGAATGTCTAATTACATAAGACTAAACATACTTCAAGCATGTTCCAATGACCAGACACATACTTCAGCTCAATTGCAGCTTATTGACCACAAGCTACTCAACCCACAAACCGTTTAGCCCACTCGGTTCACTTCTTCTAACAAGCTTTATTCCTTCAAGTTTTTGAATGAATAACTCACCGTTGAAAAACGTTCCGTCCATCAAATGGCCACCAATTAAAGAATAGTCACGAAGCCCTAAGACGCAGTGTGCATGGATGGCAACCTCTGCCCCATTTTCAGTCATGCTTATGTTCCCCTCTATGGAAACAATCTCCATTAGTTCACCTTCAAATGTCTTTGTCACATACTCCTGTCCGTTGAAGTACCCAAGATCGACCTGTCTGAACATTCCAATGCCATGAACCACTGCACTCTTGACATCACAATCTCTGGCGACCGCTTTTAGGCTTTCCATGAATTTATCTCCATCATGGAGCCTTACAGCGATTATTCCGTTGCTTTCCTTTTTAGTCATACTCTCACTCCTCGAAATGCTGGTATACGAAGCCATCGATACTTAATTCTTAGTTTAAGCCTGCCAAGTTACAAACTTACTACCTTAAAGTGAGAGCGCCACTGCTCAGTCATACTTATATGTTGGAAACACATAGGACGACCTAAGAATTAATTTTTATTACGCCATTCAGCAATCACTCACCCATTTTGATCAGATCCAGCAAAACCATGATAGGCCTTTTCATGTCCTGTACTCGCCTTAACACTTTTCCGTTAATGTGCCACTCGAAGACGTTATGCTATAAGATGCGTATCATCTCGATAGCGACGCGATATTAAATACTTTGTGTCTAAATTTGTCATCCCGATACTGTTTTTGGGCACGCTGTTATCTGTTTCAAACTTCAGTCGAATGCTGAAAGTGCAGAACAACTCCTGCTTTCTGTGATACCTTCGAGAATAAAGCAAGACAACCCAGACTAGTTTCAACCCCTTGTAGGTAAACTATAAATACGCTGACAATACCATACCTATCTATGCTATTGCTAGTTTCAATCCCTTGTGGGTAAACTATAAAAACCACCGTGCCAGCAGTAAAGCGTCTCTTGCATAAAACTTCGTCTGCGCTGACGGTCAACCTTCAGCGAAACATTTTATCATGAAGCATTGGATTCTTCGATATCGTTGCTCAATGAGTGTATTCTGTCAAAGTCCCGGGTTTTTTGCATTATCTAGGGCCGACAGATTCTTGTATGATGATAGAGGTATTATTTTTTTCTCGACCGATAATCTATTTTTTCGCCAAGTACGCTTCTCTAATTTTGAAGAATACGATACCATCCTTATCAAAGTCTTGTAGGATACATTTCTCTTGATCTTCTTGTAGTTCAATATAGCCTGCAGTTTTTCGTCAAACAGTTGAAAAAACTTTTTTTAGGTCTACTTTCGTTTAAGTAAATGCCATTCAAGCGCTTCTCAAAGTCGGCTGCATCTATTATTTGCTTGTTAATTGCACAAACACTTTCTACCACGGGCTGCATGCACGTTTTGTGTGCAGTAGGTTGTTGTAAGATTTGCTTATGATAAACATATGCTACAAAAAGGCAGAAGCTGAACCACCGCAAGCATTTACAGAAAGGGGCTGAGTGAAGCGAAGAACTCACGTTTTAGAAGGATTACGGTTGTTGTAATATGCGCCTTACTTCTTTGCACACTTTTGGGAACATCTACCCCAGTTATAAACGTGCAAGCCCAAAACAGCAGCTCTCCCATACCTATTTACATACAGGGGCAGAAGAAGAGTTTTGATAGCCCTCCCATCTTAAAAGATGGGCGTGTCTTTCTGCCAATACGTTATATTTCTGAATATTTCGGCGCTCAAGTGACATGGAACGATCAAACAAAAACTGTAGCTATAAAGCAAGGTTCAAAGACTATTTCTTTGCAAATTGGTAACTCCGTAGCGCAAATTGATGGGGAAGAGTTCTCTCTGGATGTACCCGCCTTTATAAACGGTGGGCGAACCTACGTACCGCTGCGATTTATTGGCGAAGCCCTGGGTAGGTATGTAGATTGGGATCAAACAGAGCGTGCTGTGTACATAGATACAGATGCTGTTTCCAGCACTATGCAAATGTCTTTTGGCGGAAAAACGTTCAATGTAAAGGTTGTGAAGGTTTTTCTTAACAACCCTCATGTGGGTCTAAAGATTGCCCATGGTCAGAACCAGATAGGTCTAACAGAATCACTTCTAAGCATGGCACAGCGTAGCAATGCCATTGCTGGCATAAATGGAACGTTCTTTAGAGCTTATGAAACCACCAACCCGAAGGAGCCTTCTGGGAACCTAATCATAGATGGCAGAATCGAACATTTGTGCTTCCGTGATAAACCAGCCACCACGTTTGGCTTTACCCGAGACAACAGAGCTGACATAGCCTACGTTTCCATGAAAATCCAAGGGCAATACCTCTCCATACCTGACCCTGATAATGTTTGGCTATACAATCAAGGATGGTACGTAGGTACTATAAACCGCTCCCCCATATACTGGGGTTCCAGCTCAATAAACCTGTATACACCAAAGCGCGGTCCCACCACACGTGCAAACAACGGAGGTATTAACGTTGTGGTTCAAAATGGCATTGTTGTGGACAAACAGCAAGGTAACAATATAGCCATACCGAAGAATGGATACATTATTCACCTGTATGGCACTGAACTAAGATATGCTGATTGGTTCCAGAAAGGTTACCAGATAACATATAGCGACATTTACAGCGTTCAGCAAGGCAATGCAGACATTTGGAAGCAGGGCGTAATAGAAGGTGGACTAAGTGCTGGCCCCAGACTGATTACAAACGGTAAGATAACGGTGAACCCGGAAGCAGAAAACTACACCATTCCCAAAATCACGGAATATTCCATGGCTCGCAGTGCGCTTGGTCTGACAAAAGATAACAAGCTCCTCATGGTGACCGTAAACAGTGCAAAAATTGAGGACTTAGCAACAATTATGCAAAAACTGGGTGCTTATAATGCCATGAACATCGATGGTGGAGCTTCCAGTGGTTTGTATTACAAAGGGAAGCTGCTTACCACTCCTGGTAGAGATCTTAGCAACGCACTGCTGGTAATCAGGAAATAAAAAGCGTCCCACCCAAGGGGCTGTGGTGGGACGCTTTTTATTTGACCCTCTATTTTTTGGCCTTCGTGTCTTCAACTTTATTTCTCGGTTCCGTCAAAATAGCATTGGCAATGCCATCCTCCACTGTGAAAGAACCAGCTCTTGGGTCAAGTGTTAAATCGATACCCATGTCCTTGTAATATGGGGAATAATTTACTACAAGCGCTTCCCGCAACGCATTGGACAGCTAAGCAAGTATTATCTTATTTATGTCTTAACTGTTTCCTAGCTCCTCTTTAAACTGTTGGGAGGCATTGGCATCAAACTCGAAAACTTGAGCATCCACATTCCATCGATAGGCTTCCACGTTTATGTTGCTGATAGCACCACCATCATCTCTGTCAATCTGGTATTGATAAACGTAGAAATTAAGCGGAGATGCGTTGTACACGCTAAGTTTTATCTCATGCTTAACAGATGCACCTTCGGAAAACATATGGGGTCCGACAGCTCCGTCTTCATCTCTAAAGTTTGCCAAGGTCAGTTTACCATCCTGAGCTATACATAGGGTGTAATAGTCCGCATAAGCGCCACCCGTACCCATGTAAGCAAGCGCAATTTCTTCTTCGCTATCATTAAACAGAGGCCACGTAGCTACAATAAAAGGCTCACTTTGCGATCCAGCTTCTGGTAAAACGGTTTGAAGCATCTCAGTCAGCTCATCTGTGTCATACAACACATATTTGTTACTGAAGGCGTCGTCAATGAGGAATTTACCTGTTGAAAAATCTTTCTTTACAAAGAAAAGAGCAGGCACTGTGGCTGTAACCTCAAGCCCATTTTGCCCACCACTGGCAACCCAGACCACATAGCCTTGAACCTTTATCCTGTCATTATCAACTTTCTCCATAGAGTCTACTTCTATTCGGTCAGGCCAAGGGCTTGACGTCGTCCTTCCCATTGCCAGAGAAGGATCAAAAACCCATTTTGATAGTAGGTTAGGTGTCAGATAAGGCGTGTAATGCTCTTTTATCTGCTCAGCTACTACATTCTCTGGGTCTATCATTGTCACATTCGTCAGCTCATGACCAAAGTTGTCAATGAGTTCTGTGATCTGAGCTTTTTCTTCCGCGGTAAGTTCTGGTACTCCGCTACCTCCACAGGAAACCAACGCACCAATGGCGATAACTGCAACTACTACAAGGCATAAAGCTACAATGCCTCCTCTTTTTCCCCTTCCATCAAATATGTTTCCCAGCCTCTCTTTCATGGTTTTCACTCCCCCATAAAAATGAGTGGAAAATACTGTCTGCCTTTCGTTACCTTTATATATAGCCGACAGTATTGTCTCACTGTACTGCTTTCTAAACTCTGTGTCCGTCCCCTCTACTAGCTCACTGTCACATGCCATCTCAATGTCCGCGTTGCTTCTGTACCGCATCACATACACTAGCGGGTTGAACCAATGCACTGCATTTGCTACTACCATAACCAATTTGTTCCATATATCTTTGTGCTTGTAGTGGATGAGCTCATGTTTCATGATCAGCTCTAAATCCGCTTCACTGTACTCAACATACGGGAGTAGAAAAATAGGCTTAACAAATCCTGTTATCATGGGACTCTGTACCTTCTTACTCCTGATTAGCTTTATGTTCCCTTTTATGCCCATCTCTTGTTTCATTTGGCTAAAAGTAGCTAACGTTTGCTCGTCCTCTACAATTTCTGAAAAACGCATTGTTGACTTTCTAAACACTACGTAACCTGCGAAGTAATAAGCCATGAATAATATTGCCCCAATCAGCCAAATCACAGGCAGTAAGTCCGCCAGCGTGACTGTGCGCACCATTGAACTGTTTGGCGTTACCACAGGAGTAGGTTGCGTCGGAATAATGTTTGTTTGCTCACTCAAGTTTGTATTAGCTGGTAGTGGAACAGGAATCTGCACATTCTGACTTACCGATGGTATGGTAATAGGCGCTTCACCAGGCATACTGGGACTAAATGGTATAAGCAGTCTGACGGCTATAATGAGCCATACTAGGTAACGCCATTTAGCACTGTAACTACGGTTTATCAGTGGCAGTAATAGTAGTAGCACGCCTATAACTATTGATGTGCTCATAGAGACCTGAAGTACTTTCTGAAATAAGGTCTCAAGCATACTCATTCCCCCCTTGTAAGCTTTTCTATGAACTCCTGGAGCTCCTTTAACTCATCCTCAGCTATGGCGTTGCTGCTATAGAGCGATGCCACAAAATTTGTTAGAGAGTTGTTGTACAACTTTTCCAAGATACTCTTACTTTCTTCCTCTAAGTATTCCTGCTCACTTATCAGCGGTCTGTAGATGTTTACCTTTCCTTCTCTCTTGCACTCAACAAATCCCTTGTCTGTTAACCTCGCAAGAAACGTAAGTATAGATGTAATTTTCCAATCCTTTTTACCTCTAAGCTTCTCGCTTATGTAAGCAGATGTCACAGGCTCTTTTGCATCCCAAATGACTTTCATGACCTCCAGTTCAGAATCCGGGAGCCGCCTTATGGACTTCTTCACTTTTTCCTCTCCTTCTACAGTTGACGAACACCTGTGATATCATTCTACACCTGTAGAAGAACTTTGTCAATATATTTGATAAACTATATCTATCTGGGGTCCAATACATATACAAATAACGTCCTGCTAGCAAGAGAGTAACTTCCGCTGGGAACAAATTCCAAAAAAGGCCGGCTTGCTCATCTTTATTGGTTTCATAATTGGCGTGGTTACCGTGCTTGCCGAACCCGCCGCTTGTGTGTTAGTGGATGAGGTCGAGAAAGTAACCAATGGCAACCTAAAGAGAAGCGTTGTATTGTTTACCTTGTCTTTGGGCGTGGGAGCTGCCGTGTCTTTGTCCATGGTGCGGATTCTAGTCCCGCAGGTGCAGTTGTGGCACTACTTGCTTCCTGGATAAATCATTTCCTTTGCTATGACTTACTTTGTTCCCGAACTTTTCTCGGGTATTGCATTTGACTCTGGTGCGGTGGTTGCAGGTCCAATGACAGCAACGTTCATTTTGGCATTCGCACATGGTGTAGCTGATGCTGTGGAACACGGCAGTCTCCTCGTTGATGGATTTGGCATTGTTGCCATGGTGGCGATGACCCCCATCATTGCACTACAAATACTCGGCTTCATTTACAACGGAAAATCTAGTGTAGAAGAAATAATAGCTGAACAAGAGCCCATAAGCATCACATCTGAGGCTGACGTATAAAAGATTGACGAGTACGCATGAAGAGCTGACCAATAACTTTACGCTGCTGCTTGTAAAATCTACCTAAGTGAATGCAGTAAAATAGTAGGATGTAAAGCCGGAAAACCTTTATAGGGGGTGTAAAAAGATGAAATCAAAGGGTTTGCGTAAACTTGGCAGTGTTGTATTAGTGGTGCTGATGTTACTAGTAACACCTGTAACGCTACCTACTACCAATCCACAAGTTTTAGCAAACACTGTAGAAGTAGCTACTGTTCAAGAGTTGCCTACACGTTTTAATTGGGCTGACTATGGCATTGTTCCAGAAGCTAAAAACCAAGAACCTTATGGCACTTGTTGGGCTTTTGCACTTACAGGAGCACTGGAATCAGCAATTGCTTTACAGTTCCATGACAAGGTTGATTTATCAGAGGCATGGCTTGTAAAAGCAATTAACAACATTGCTCCAGGGGGAATAGCCTCTACAACACCTTGTGCTTCAAGAGACATTGGAATGTCGCAAGAAGTAGGAGCAGAAGTATTGATTAGAATCGGACAAGCATTTGAAAACTGCTTTCCATACCAAACATCAGAAATGTGTTGCACAGGATCGACTTGCACTTTACCTTCTTGCCCTATTAAATATCGTGCTGAAAGCTACAGAGTAGTATCTGTAAGTGACCAAACAGAAGAAGATATTATTAAAATAAAACAAGCCTTATTAGAGCATGGACCTTTGTCAATAGGTTACTTTCAAACGCTTTGGGCTAAAAACGCAACTGTTATTGAAACAAAAACAGCTACATATTCTAACCATCAGGTTTTATTAACTGGTTGGGATGATAATCTTGGAGCATGGATATTTAGAAACAATTCAGGAACAGCTTGGGGACACAATGGCTATGGCTACATTCAATATGGGAAAGCTGGGATCAGAAAGAACTTCGGGTATCTAACAGCAACAGTGTTTGATCCTAATGACGTTGTTTTAGCAGGAGACAATGGAACAAAAGCTGGTTCAGGAACTTTTGGTGGCAATACTGCTTGGATGGGAATGCAGTGGACTGTTACTACACCAATTTACTTAAAAAGTGTTGAGTTTTGGACTGCCACTTTCAATACTCAATATACTGTATATGTAGCACCTGGGAAGATTACAGAAGCAGGCGAGCCCATCTTTTCTGTTTCTGGAACAGCAACAGACATGGGATACTATAGCATACCTGTGGGCATGATTCCTCTTTCCCCTGGTTATTGGAACGTGCAGATAAAGATTACATCTCCAGACAGACAATATGTTCTCCCAACGACAGGGAGTTTAGAAGTTTTACCAAATCTAAAGTTCCAGCCTGACACTGCATTTATACGTCGCTCAGAAAATGCTCCGTGGGAAGATGCGACAAAAATGAGAGCTGTGCCACCAATACGTATACGCCTAAACACTGCTGGAACTTACCCAGTGCTTGAACCCGAGCCTACACCGCTACCTTTACCAACGCCACTGCCATTGCCAACACCACAACCAAAGCCTGAGCCAGAGCCACAACCGCAACCAACACCTACTGTTAGTTTGGCTATCTTTGTTACTCCCTCTCAAGGTGGCACTGTAAATGTAACTCCTTCTGCACCTTTTAGACAAGGACAGCAAGTGCAGTTAACGGCAATACCTAACAGTGGCTACCACTTTGTTTCGTGGGAAAATGGAAGTACTAACCCTGTTCGCATACTAACCTTAAACAGTTCAGCTACTGTAACTGCAAAGTTTGAAGTTGATAAACCTAAAGAATATAAGATTGTTTACTCAGATAACTTAGGAAACAGCTACACAAAAACAGTAGCAAAAGGTGGCACAATTACTATACCATTCCAACGAACTGATGGCTGGACGCTAAAAAGCGTTACCGTTAATGGGCAACCTATAGGGCTAAGAGGACCTTTAACACTGTCTAATATCCAATCAGACTACAACATTGTTGTAACATACGTATTTTCACACAACATATCTTTGCAAGTTGGTTCAAAGGAAATGCTTCACAACTCGTCTCCTATTCAGTTAGATGCACCACCTATTATTCAAAACGATAGGACACTTGTACCTTTACGTGCAATAGCAGAAGCATTTAATGCACAGGTAAACTGGAATCCTGATACAAAACAGGTAACTGTAAAAATAGGTGATAAAACCATCTTGCTAACTATAGGTAATCCTAAAGCTTCAGTTAATGGGCAACCAGTCTACATAGATCCACAAAACCCACAAGTAGTCCCTATTATCTCTAACAGTAGAACAATGGTGCCACTTAGATTTATAGCGGAAACTATGGGCGCTACTGTTGAGTGGAACCCTGTGTTTAAGAGCATATACATTAGCTACGAGGAAGAACCTTAGGGATACAAAGTTTAAAGGAGAGGCATGGAACTTAACTGTTAAGTTTTCCATCTCTCTCTTCAATGTAATTTGCTTTTGCTGCTGCGGCATTGGGCTAAACACATTACGGTTACTACTATCCACGAGTTTAGCAGTGTCACCATCGTTGTTGCACACGCTTGCTTTAGTCCACATCAGAACATATGGTGAGCTACTGCAAGCGTTTTTACCAGGTGTAATAGCTACGCAGACTACCTTTTTAAGCAGCCTTCTTCTTCGGAAGAATTAGAATATGAATAGGGGCATAAGCCCTAGTTTTGATAGAGGGAGGTTTTGGAGGTGAGGAAAGGTTTTAAGCAGCTTAGCATTGCTATAAGCCTGCTCTTGGTTCTCCTTTTGCTTATCCCACTCACAAATTCGATCGTTTCTGCTAATTCCAATGCAGACCCTAGAATCCTGGAAGAAATCCAGCGAGCTTACGACGAAATGGGAATTACTGCTCTTTGGAACATGGGTTTCACAGGCTCTGGAATGAAAATAGCTATCATAGACGATGGTGTAGATTACACTAATCCAGATTTAGGTGGTTGTTTTGGTCCTAACTGCAAAGTCACGGCGGGCTGGGATGTAGATAACAACGATCCTGATCCAATGCCTGTAGAACCTAGTACTTCTCATGGGACACTTTTAGCAGGAGAAATGGTTGCCAACAGTAGTATGAAAGGAATAGCTTATGGCGCCAAGCTACTCGCATATAAAGCTGATGGGACAGGTGGTCCTGACGTCGGTTTTAGAGCTCTCGAACGTTTGCTTCAAGATGGTGGTGCAGACTACCTAAACTTTTCTTCAGGATTCACTGTTCAAGGCAAGGAAGATAACTTCACAAAAGAATTCACTGATCCTTATTACAGAAGTTTGTACGAACAAGCAGAGAAGCAAGGCATGTTGATTTTTAGGTCAGCCGGTAACTTCGGTAGCGCTTTGCTAGAGACTGTGGAACATCCTTTTCCTGCATTCCATCCAATGTACTACTTCTCACCAGTAGGAAACCGTGTTTCGGAACCCACAATGCTCAACATTGGTGCCTATCAATGGGACAGAGAGGAGATCAGTGAGCTTACTTCCATGGGACCTAGTTTAAATGGAGAAATCCAGCCTGAACTGTTGGCTCCTGTAGGCTATCCAATCACCTACATGCCTAACGTGTACCAGCGCACAGGTGGCACTTCTTGTGCAGCACCTTTTGCAGGTGCTGTAGCTACATTGGTTAAACAAGCTCATAAAGATTGGCGGCCGGAAGATATAAGAGCAGCACTGATGAACACTGCAAGTGTTTTGTATAACAAAGTGACAGGGGAACCGGTAACAGCACTTATCCAAGGTTCGGGGCTTATAAACCCTGTCGCCGCTGTAAAGACTCCTGCTTTGATTACTCCCTATGTGATAAACATGACTGCTGATAAGTTCCATCCTGTCGAGCTGACTATAAAGAACGTTACAAATGAGACGCAGACATTTAATGTTTCTGTTGAACTTACTCTAGGCAATTACGAATATGGTCAAAACCAGGGCCTAAGTTTGTCATTGTCAACTTCAAAGCTAACAGTTAATCCTGGTTCTACTGCTACACTTGGTCTAACAGGTAATGTTGATTTCAGTAAACTCACCAAGGGTCCACATGAGGCAATTATTTGGTTCAAAAATGGAACTGTAACTTTACATGTACCAATTATGATATGGAATGATCTAAATTCTATTTGGTGGAGCCGCACTCCAGATCAGTACATAGGTGCTAATAAATACCTACCACCAAAGCTAATCAATGTAAGAGCTACAAAGATACCAAGCAGCAATAATGTAGCCATAGATTTTACACTTAATAGAGGTTCCATCGTAGGATATACATGGGGAACAGCTGAACCAACCTTTGGCAACTATGCAGACCGCATCCGTGTAGACATCGTTAATCAAAGCGGTGCTACAGTTGCTACAGTGTTTGATGAGGGGCATTTGCTTATAGGACATTACAGAGCTGTATGGGATGGGAAAGATAGTAATGGTCAACCTGTTCTTGCTGGTGATTACAAGTATGTAATTTCCGCATTAGATTATTTTACCAGATTTGATATCCCAATCATTGACACGGATGCGCAGTTTACAGGTTATATCACAGTAGGTGATGATACTTCCCTAACACCTTCTTTAATAGCAACAGCTTCTTCATTTTCTTATATTCCTGGTAATCCCAAGACGCCTACTGTTACACCGCCTGCAACTCCCATTAACGTAGACCCTAATGCACCTCCGATACTAGTTTTAAGCGTAAAACGAGGCGAGCCTATAATAATAACTGTACCTGCTTCTGAAATTGGCAAGCCTATTAAATATACTTTTACTGGTACAACAGACCCAGGCAATACACTTGAAATAGAATATTTCTACTTCCCCAAAAAAGATATTCGTGAATCTACTCAAACGCCTGTTGCCGTTAATCCAGATGGTTCATTTACATATACAGTAGAATTAAAGTCCAATACAAATTACTTTACCTTTTATGTAGTTAAGCCACTACCTGATGGAAATGCAAGAACACTTTCACAAAATGAAACAGTTTTTATAGAATATGAAACCCCTGCACCTGCACCTGCGCCTACACCTACACCTCAACCTGTACCTGTACCTCAACCTCAACCAGAACCAATAACGCCAACTACACAGCCTACACCCCTAAGCGTTATAGAACTGCAGATAGGTAACCCAGTATTTAAGCTAAACAATCAAGCTCTGCTTTTAGACAGTCCGCCTGTGATTAAAAACAACCGCACACTACTGCCTATAAGAGCTGTTGTTGAAGCCATGGGAGGAGTGGTGGAATGGTCTGATAAAGATAAACGTGTAGGTATAGAATACAGAGACAAAAACATCACTTTATGGATAGGCAAGAATATTGCGCTCGTAAACGGTAAGGGTGTAATCATAGATCCACAAAACCTAAATGTAGTGCCAGAGATTATAAATGGACGCACCATGCTTCCTTTAAGGTTTGTAGCAGAGTCTTTAGGTTGTCAAGTGGAGTGGGATGACAAGACCAAAACCATAACAATCTTGTACCCTTCCTATTAAGACTAATTTAGGAGATAGTCGTTATCTCGGGGAGAGGACTTTCCTCTCCCCTTTTCTTTTGTTTTTTTAAAAACACATTGAACCTGGATGTAGTGTTAAAATGCTCGCATACCATACACAAGGAAGGGAGGTAAAGGGGGATGAAATCAGTTATTAAGAGAGGGTTAGCATCAGTCCTCATTATGGTGCTTGCGTGTTCATTTGTGGTACTACCATCTAAGGCTGATACGGTTTCCAAGCTTTCTCCTGATCTTACTCAGAAGATGCTAACCTCCACTGCATTTCAAGATGTCATGGTTGTTCTAAGGGATAAACCCGTCATCGAACATGCTAAAAACAGAGCTGGAGCTGACAGGTTGGATACTAATAGCATTAAATCTGATTCCAATAGTTCTTCCTATGAGAACAAACTCATAATGACGCAAAGCACGGTGGTTAATAAGATCAAGCAAATGTCACCTGATGCAGAAATAGGACATAA
>Ga0209508_1001341_pt1 | contig 19731 bp, 10 predicted proteins | sample AD_UKC129_MetaG_FD_184427 | JGI IMG/M metagenome (GOLD analysis project Ga0209508, IMG submission 184427) | Active sludge microbial communities of municipal wastewater-treating anaerobic digesters from Canada - AD_UKC129_MetaG (SPAdes) (version 2) | ecosystem: Engineered > Bioreactor > Anaerobic... | reverse complement strand
CTGTAGGCACCCATATCCCAGATGATGACGGTTCTTTCAGCACCAAGCCGGTTTTCGAGCCAGGAGATGAACCGATCCAGGACTGCGGCATCCGGCGTGGTTTCCCGGGGAATGAAAATGACCGGGTATTTCAGGCCGCGCTTGATTTCCATGGCCAGATGACAGAGGGATACGGTTTTTCCCGTGCCGTTCTGTCCGCGGAGGATCACGGTCCGGCTGTCAAGTACCTCGCTGTCCAGCTCGGTCTCCACCGCTTGCTTCAGGGCATCATCAAAGACCCGCCTGAAATAGAACCCTTGGAGAAAGGCGCTCCAGATGGGGCGTACTGAAGCTTCCCTCAAAAACTTGAGGAAAGCTTCCTCCAAATTGTTGACGGGCGCTTTTTTGAGGACCCGGTCATCCAGAAGGATGTACTTCTGGGATATATCATTGTATATGTCAAAAGGCAGATATTTCAGTTCCCTGTTGACGGTAAGGGGGACGTCCTCATCCTCAATGGGTTCAAAAGGTTCCTCGTCGTCGACAAAGGCCCCTGCTTCCAGCAGGCATTCATAAAGGCTCCTGTTTTCTGCGGTGATTCGGCCGCTTTTGATAAACCGTGCCAGCCTCGGGTTGGCCATAAAGGCTTCATTGGCGCTGAACACAAAGACATTGCCGGGAGAGAAATGGGACAGCACGCTTGCCAGCGTTACCGGATCCAGCCAGTCGTTGTCGGGATCATAGCCGTCGATCACCAAAAGCCCATAGTTTCCGATCAGCTCCGCTATGCGTCCGAACAGGATGGAGGCATCCCCAAGCTTGTCGTCCAGGTCTTCTTCGGAGAACGGGGGCATGTACCTGTCTTCGCCGCAAACATTCCCGAAAAGATAGGTCCCATGGAGAATGGACTTGCTCATATAGTTGCGGGGGTTGTCATGCTTGCTGAAAATGCTTTTATATTGCCTTCCGTAGGAGAAAAAAGCCTTCTGGGTGATCGAATCGATGGCCGAAGTAAACACCGAACTCCATCTGAGCTTGGAAACATGAAGAAGCCATTCGGGAACGGGAATGGCTTCCGACACTTCCAGGAGTTTTTTGATGGTCTGGTTCTTTCGCGAAGGTTCAAGGTGGTCCAGTAAGGCGTTGTAGGTCAGCGCATTTTCTTCGATGGCATTGTCCAGAACAAACTCGTTAACATACCGGAGGAACAGATCGCTCTTTTCCTGTATGCCCAGGTAGGCTTGTCCCAGAAAGAGAATGGACGGTTCGTTGTTGATGCGCTCCAGGAGTTGTTTGATATCCATGTTGTCCTCCGTCGCAGTACAAGAAATATAAAAACATTGTAACACAGTTGTGGAGCGTGTAAAAGGAAAAATGCCTCGTGGTAGAAACAGCAAAACCGCCTGTCATTTCTGACAGGCGGTTTTTTTCTGGTTGCGGAGGTGGGATTTGAACCACACGACCTTCGGGTTATGAGCCCGACGAGCTACCAGACTGCTCCACTCCGCGTCGTTATCTTGTCGGTACCCAACCGACGCATTAAAGTATAGCACGATCCATTTTCAAATTCAAGACCTTTTAGTTCATCACCTGAAATTGGCAAACCCCTCTGTTTGTCAGAAAGCGCTCATATACGCATCCGACAGTTTTTAACGCATGGGATGAAAGGGAAGAATCAAATTTTCCCCGGCAATCGGCATGGCAATAGCCCGGGAAATAGAAAGGAAACAAACCGCGCCCTGAGCATATACTGGTAATGCAGCAAGATCGGGAATAGGTTTTCTTCATCGCATCCAGGCAGGAATCAGAAAGCGTATCGCTTCAGATCGCTCATCTGCGGCAGAAGAAAAGCCGCAATGGCCGGAAGGGCTGAGTGGCCCCGGGTAAGCCGCATGGCAAAAAACGGCTTTCTTCGCTTCAGCTCAGACTTTCCTCTGCAGGCAACCCTTGCACGAGACCCCTCAGGCTTGGTAATTGTTACCTTGTATTGCTTATGAAACGCGTTATTGATATAATTATAACCAATAAATAGAAGCGTTGTGCCGCAAGAAATATATATACCCGCAACGCGGGCATGATTAACAGGCTGAATCTCTTGAAAAGAGTACGGAGGAACCAAGTTTTCTGGGGCTAATCCCTCAAGGTAGGGTTCCCTATTTCCCGAGCCCGTCAGCTAACTCCGGAAGCCTAAAATAGGAGGACTAACGATGCATTTATCCAAAAAATCCGATAAATACACCTTAGTGACCATATGCTTTCTTTTTGCCCTGACTATCAGCGTATTTATCCTTGCCGGGTTGAAGAATCCAACCCCGGCAGCGATGACCGATATATCCTACCAAGCTTCTGACGCAACGCTTTCCAATACCTCATTCGATTATTCCCTGCCTTATAAGAACCTTTCAGCGATCACCCGGGAACTGGAATTCCAGGCCAAGTCCCAGGAAATCATAGCCCTCTATTCCACCCAATCCGCGGAACAACCTGATCAAACGCTTGCAGCCAGCACAGCAGAAAGCGATGCAGGCGAAGAACCCATGCTGACGGCTTCGGTAGCCAGGGGTATCGCAGGCGATTCCCGCGATGCCAGCAAAACCATGGCAGCGACGGAGCAGGTCACGGCCTACAAGTATGTCAACGCCAACCAGCTCAATGTCAGAAGCGGTGTGGGTACCGACTACGACAAACTGGCCACCCTCAAGAGAGGGGACAAGGTAGGCCTGATACGGATGGAGGGGGAATGGGCAAAAATCCGGACCCAGTCCGGCCTCACCGGTTATACGGTGGCACGGTATCTGGTGAACAGCGAAGCAGAGGTAGAGCCTGAAAAGCCCGTAGCCTACTGGTATATCAATGCGAACACGCTCAACGTGCGCAGTGGTCCGGGCACCCAATATGAAAAGATTGAAACGCTCTCCCGCGGCGCAAAGATAGGTTATTTCGCCACCGAAGGCGAATGGGCCAGGATCCAGACACCATCCGGAAAAACAGGTTACATGCTGCTGAAGTACCTGGTGGAGAGCGAAAGTGAAGTGGAAAGAGCCTCATCCATCCCGACAGCGGGTTCGAGCGCAGTAACCCCGCTGGCACAGCAGATTGTGGAATACAGCCAGAGCCTGCTGGGTGTGAAATACGTATACGGCGGATACAGCACCAAGGGATTTGACTGTTCCGGTTTTGTCAAGTATGTTTATGCGCATTTCGGCATCAAAGTTCCAAGAAGCTCGGCGGATTATGCCGGGTTCGGCAAGAAGGTTTCAAGGGAAAACCTGAGGCCATCGGATATCCTGCTCTTTGATACCGACGGAGGCAGCTGGGATGTGAGCCATGTGGGAATATATATTGGCAACGGAAAATTCATGCATGCCTCCACGACCAAGGGTAAAGTCGTTATCGCATCCTTGTCCGAATACCCTGCCCCATACTACGGCGCCAGGCGGGTTATCGACTGACAAAAGGATATAGCGATGAAAAAAGGATGATCGACCCAAGAGATCGTCCTTTTTTTATACCATTCCGCTGTCAAGCGTTTATTATCAACGGCCTGCATTGTGCCTTCCCGCATTTTTCAGACGAGCGTGTGCAAAAAAAGTTTAAAAAAGTTTTAAAATCTTCGAACCTTTTTCATTACCGTACGTCATATATATAGAGCTGGAAAATTATATCCAATTATTTGGCAAAATCTGAGACTGCCCTGTGTTATTTTCAAAGATTTGTTATATAATTAACTGGGACAAACCGGAAGCCCGATTATGAGCGCGGGATGATAAAAGAACTAACCATACCAAGGAGATACATAAATGTCTGCAATCATTACACTGGATAATGTTTACCGTATCTTTCGGATGGGCCAGGAACGCATCTATGCCGTCAATGGTATCAGCCTGACCATTGAGGAAGGTGAGATCTGCTGTTTGCAGGGGCCCTCCGGCTCGGGCAAATCGACGCTGCTCCACATAATGGCCGGACTGGACAGGCCGTCAAAGGGGTCCATCACCATCGGGAATACGCGTATTGACAAGCTCAGCGAAAATCAGCTGGCCCTGTTCAGGCAGAAGCATATCGGCTTCATCTTCCAGAGCTATTACCTGATTCCCACCCTCACCGCGCTGGAAAATGTGGCCCTGCCCCTTACCTTCTGCGGTGTGCCACGGTCCAAGCGGATCAAAATGGCAAAGGAGCTTTTGGAGGCTGTTGGCCTGAAGGACCGGATGAAGCACAAGCCTTCCGAGATGAGCGGCGGCCAGCAGCAGAGGGTCTCCATCGCACGGGCCTTTGTGAACAATCCCAAGGTGATCTTCGCAGATGAGCCCACGGGCAACCTGGATACGGTAACCACCCATGAAATGATGCAGCTCATGACCTCCCTGGCCTACGAGAGGAAACAGACCCTGGTGATGGTTACCCACAACCCGGAATTGTCGGATTACTGCACACGCATTGTCAGGGTGCGTGACGGCAAGATAGAAAAGATTGAGAATGGAAGGGATAATGGTTATGAAACGGAAAATGCTTAAGAGAAAATTGCACCTCACATTCGCTCTGATCTTCGTGATGACGGCCATGCTTGCCATTGTGCCGGTTTATGCTGCCGATGAGGTGAGCATAGGCGGAAATGAAGACTTTACGTTGAAAATGGTTGACGTGGGTTCCCTTGAAAGAGGTGAAGATTTTTATTTCACGCTGAAAATGACCAATACAGCTGATGATGTGATTACTATCAAGGAAATCAGTATAGACAGTAATGGTGCTGTCTTTGGGCAACTTAAAAACATTGAGTCAATGACGACTGTGGCAAAAGGCAAAACAGAAACTGTTGTGTATGAGCATAGACTGATTTTTGAAGGCAGCAAATCGAATAGAGAATTCAAGGTAAAAATCTCCTATGAAGTTGGTAATAATGGAGATAGAACTCACCCGGCAACAATCACTCTTGAGGTTGCCGAAGGCGGTGACATTGAGCCTGAACCGCCCTTTGACTCTACGCCGTACAAGCCCAATATCGAAGTGTCTGTAGCAGAGAATGCAACACTTACTGCCGGTCAGTACAGCGCTTTGAACATCAGCCTGAAAAATATCAGTACTACGGCATATGCCAAGAATATCTCCTTCACGCCCGTTTATGAAAGCGGCTCTCCCTTCATCCATGTAAAGACCGTGAGCGCCGTGCCTATCAGGGAGATTAAGGCCAAGAGTTCGGATGTCCTGCAGGTGTCGGTCAACACCGACAAGTTTGCCAAAACAGGCTATTATCCCTTCAAATTTAAACTGACTTATACCAACAACTGGGGCGATGAATTCTCCAGCGAACATATCGTGTACATAAATGTTGTCAATAAGAATCAGGATGCCAGGCTGACCGTTCGAACATCCTCGGCCGACAATGTCAGCGCGGAAGCCGGAAAGAGCTTTTCTGTGCCAGTGTATGTGGTGAACTCGGGTAATTATTTCGCCAAGGACATCACAATAACTGTTAAAGGGCTGTCCCAGGACACCTTTATGCTGAGCTCCGGTTCAAGCCGCATCACCTTTGATCGGATCAACGGAGGAAGCCACCAGAAATTCACCCTTAACCTGTTGGCGGCCAAGGGCCTGAAAACCGCAAGCTATCCTTTGTCTTTCAAGGTGGAATACACCACCGAATCCGGGGAAAAGGTCAGCGAGGAACAGGAGATCTGGATCCCTGTAACCGGTAGTGGGGATGCGGTGAATGCCCTGGAGATCCTTAATGTGGGGACTTCCATGAGCACTGTGACCCCTTCCGATATCTTTGATGTTTCTGTTACCATCAAGAACAACGGGAACACCCAGGCTGAACAGATCAAGGTCTCCGCAGACGGCACCGATGCCCTCCTGCCGGTGACCCAGAACCTCTTCATCATTTCCAGGCTGGGGCCCAATGAGAGCAGGAGCCTGAACTTCAAGTTCCAGCCCTCTCCCGATGCAAAACGCGGGAGCGTGCCCATCGTCATCAAGGTGGAATCCGTGGACGGCTCGGGAAATAACGCGACAATTTCCCAGGCGGTTTCGGTCTTCGTGGACGCGGATGGCGGTGAATCGGATCCCAACAAGAACGTTCCCAAGATCATTGTGGAGAGCTATACCTATGAACCCAAGCAGGTCAAGGCCGGGGAACAGTTCACCCTGTACATGACCTTCAGGAATACCCATGGGTCAAAGACCATCAGAAATATCAAGGGCAGCTTCAATGTGGAGGAGAAGTCCAATGAGACAGGGAATGTCTTTACCCCTGTGGACAGCAGCAATACCTTCTACATTGATGAAATCAGGCCGAGGGATACATATGATTGGACCCTAAACCTGTACACCATACCGGATGCCCTATCCAAGACCTATACCGTCAACATCTCCTTTGAATACGAGGATGAACAGGGCAATCCCTATACGGCGCAGGAAATCATCGGTATTCCCGTGTATCAGCCATCCCGCTTTGAGGTATCCGAGATCTCAATGCCTTCCGAGGTATACATGGGAGACTCGGTCTACATCAATTTCAGCCTGTACAATATGGGCAAGACCGACCTGTATAATGTCAAGATGTCCGTTCAGGGCGATTTCGCCGCGGATCCCATGAGCACCTATTTCGGCAACTTCACGCCCGGTTATTCGGAATGGTGCGAGATCAATCTGATCCCCATGCAGCCTGGGATGGGTAAGGGTAAGATTGTGGTGGAATACGAAACTACCAGCGGCGAGCTGATGACCTATGAGAAGGAGTTTGCCCTGAATGTCCTTGAAGCGCCAAGCTTTGACCCCGGATTCCCTGTTGACGTCGGGTTCCCGATGGAGCCTGGCATGGAGGAAGGGGAAAGCGGCGGCTTTATCGGGAGCGTCTGGTTCTTTGTCATCATTGGCGTTGTCGTAGTCGGTGTGGTTGTGACCGTCATATTAGTCGTCAGGAAGCGCAGGAAGAACAAGGAGATTGAATTCTGATGAGATTTATTGATACACTCACGCTCAGCGTAAGGAACCTATGGCGGCGCAAGCTCAGAACCACCCTCACCATCATTGGCGTCATGATCGGTACCTGCGCCATTGTGGTGATGATTTCCCTGGGCCTGGCCATGAACAAAAATTTCATGGAACAGCTCAGCCAGATGGGAAACATCATGCAGATCCAGGTTTACAACTGGAATGCGGGCGGTATGACGCCTGACGGGAAAAAGATCGAGCCCCTGAACGATGCCAAGATTGCTGAATTCTCCAGGATGGAAGGCGTTGAGGGCGCTACGCCTATTATGGAGATCAACCTCAAAATGGTGGTGGGCAAGTATGTAGGCTGGGCCTATATCCTGGGAATCGATCCGGATGTTTTTGAAATGCTGGATATACCTATAAGCGTAGGTCGCGGGCTTACCAGCGAGGACACCGATCATATGGTGGTGGGGCAATATATCAGGTACAATCTTTACAATCCCAGATCCTCACGATGGGATCCGGCGCCCGAGGATCTCAACCTAATGGAGGAAAAGGTTACCCTGAGCTGGGACATGAATTACGGCGAAAAACCCTATCCGGGCATGCCTAAGACCACCAAGAAGGTGAAACCTGTTGCTGTCGAGGTCGTGGGCATGGTGGCTGAAAGCGGCGGTCAGTATGATTATTCCATTATCATGCCCTTGGAGACTGTTAAAAAGTACAAGAAGGAGCAGGATAAATTCAATCAGCAGCAGGAAAGCGGCGGAGGAATCACATTTGCCGTAAGCCGGAACGGCTCCAGGAGCTCCGGTGAAAACCAGGGATATAATCAGGCCATCGTCAAGGTTAAGGACATAGACAGCGTGAAGAAAGTGATGGACCAGATAAAGAACATGGGCTATGAGGTCTACAGCCCTATTCAGATCCTTGAACAGATGCAGCAGCAGTCGGCAGGTCTCAGGCAGATACTGGGCGGCATCGGGATCACGGCCTTTATCATTGCGGCCATCGGTATTGCCAACACCATGTATATGTCCATCTATGAAAGGACCCGTGAGATTGGCATTATCAAGGTCATCGGTGCGAGGCTGAGGGATATCCGGCGCATCTTCCTGATGGAAGCTGGCTGGATCGGCATCTTCGGCGGCGTGTTCGGAATCGGGCTGAGCCTGCTGGCCTCCATGGCGCTGAACAAGTTCAAGATTAACCTCGGTGGCCAGATCATGTGGATGCCTGAGGCGGAGGGGATGATGTCCTCCTATATTCCTCCCTGGCTCATGCTGGCGGGAGCGGGGTTCTCTTTCCTGGCAAGCCTTCTGGCCGGGTTGCTTCCCGCAAGGCGTGCCATGAAGCTCAGCGTCATGAAAGCTTTACGCCAGGAATAACCGGAAAACGCGTTGAAGCGTCACGTGAAAGCGTGACGCTTTTTTAACGGTTTATGGTTAAAGCGCGCCATGACGGGCATATGGATCTGGCATAAAAAGTATTCCTTTTTAGATTGCCATGTGGTATATTATACTGGTGGCTTGTGCCGCCAAACCAATCCGTCTTGAGAGGAGGCTGCGATATGGCAAGCAAGTTTGGATTTGCAGGATTCAGAATCAAATATGGAGTTGGCATTGTCGCAGCCGACAGGCCCATCTGAGCTGATCCTATCTGTCCCTACGGCAATTTCAAATCCATTTTTGATGGCTGAGTCATGCGATGGTTGATGTGATGGCTCTTTTTTCGCGTTTCTTCATGACCGGATGCACATGATAATCTATGTACACCATTTTAGCTGCTGATACCGCCCGAAAGGAGGCGCAACGTGAGAAAACTGAAGTTGCTTCGTGAGTATTTGCGCGGAAGCGGCATGACCTATCTTCTGTCCATGCTGTCCGTGCTACTGATGACTGTTTTTTCGTCCATGGTGCCGCTGGTCATCGCATTCACGGTGGATTACGTCATCGGCGACAAACCGGTTGAACTGCCTGCTGCCCTGGCATCCCGGATCGATGTGGCAAGTGGGATTAGCACCATCAGGAACAATCTGTGGATCATCCTGGCGGTCCTTGTTGTGATTACACTGCTTCAGGGCATCTTCATGTACCTGAAAGGAAAATGCTCGGCCGTTGCGGCCCAGGCATCTTCCAAGCGGATGCGGGAAAAACTGTACGGGCATTTGCAGCACCTGCCCTTTGATTATCATGTGAAGGTACAGACCGGGGATATCATCCAGCGGTGTACCTCCGACATAGAGACCATCCAGAACTTCATATCCACCCAGTCCATCGAGGCGCTCCAGATCATCCTGCAGGTCATCGTGGTGCTGGCCGTAATGATTGCCATGGACCTGAAATATACCTTGATCTCAATATTGCTGATACCCATTGTGTTTGTCATAACCGTCCGCTTCTTCATCAACATGATGAAGGTGTTTGTCAGGGCGGACGAAGCCGAAGGCCATATGACCGCAACCCTGCAGGAGAACCTGGCCGGCGTCCGGGTCGTAAAAGCCTTTGGCGCCCAGAATTTCGAGATGGAGAAGTTTGATGAGAAGAACAGGACCCACCGGGACCTGAACATGGATATCGTTCGGATCATGGCCAATTTCTATGGAGGAACCGACCTGATGTGCATGCTCCAGCATGCGCTGGTCATCGCGGTGGGCACCTATTGGGTGGTCAGGGGCCAGGTTACCATAGGCACGGTGGTCGCCTTTTCATCCTATGCGGGAATGCTGGTATGGCCCTTACGAAACCTTGGCCAGATGATGGGATTCATGGGCCAGGCCTTCGTTTCGCTGGGCAGGATCCAGGAGATCCTGGACAACAAACCCGAAGATTACACCACGGGCGAGACACCTCCCGTTCAGGGGGAGATTGTCTTTGAGGATGTCCATTTTGAATATGAGAAGGGTAAGCCCGTTCTGGACGGTGCAACCTTCAGGATAGAGAAAGGCCAAACCGTGGCCATACTGGGCGCCACAGGCGCCGGAAAGAGCTCGCTGGTCCATCTCCTGCTTCGTTTATACGATTACAAGAAAGGCAGCATCCGCATCGACGGCGTGGAATTGAAACGCATCAGCCGGCAGTGGATCAGAAAGCACATCGGCATCGTCCTTCAGGAGCCCTTCCTGTTCTCGAAAACCATCAGGGAGAACATCGGGATAGGCTGCGGCCGGGTGGAGGAGGACAGGATCCTTGCAGCGGCCAGGACGGCCTGTGTGGACGAGGCCATCCGGGAATTCGGGATGGGTTACGACACCGTTGTTGGTGAACGGGGCGTGACCCTGTCCGGTGGCCAAAGGCAAAGAATTGCCATCGCCAGGACCATCATCCGGGATGTGCCCATCCTCATCTTTGATGACTCCTTGAGCGCCGTGGATGCCGAGACCGACGCCAGGATCCGTAAAGCGCTGAGGGAGCGGCGGAAGGACACCACCACCATCATCATCTCCCACCGGATTACCACCCTCGCGGAAGCCGACAGGATCCTGGTGTTGGACCAGGGCCGGATTATCCAGTCGGGGACCCATGATGAACTGATTCAGGCCGACGGGCCCTACAGAAGGATCTGGGAGATCCAGAGCGCCCTGGGCGATGAGATGGAAGAAATGACAGTCTGAAAGGTGTGAGATCTTGTATTTCGAGGAAACCGAGTACGGCAAACGGTTTGACATAAACGTTGTCAAAAAGCTGGCCGCTTTTGCAAAACCCTATAAAAAGACCATTATCACGCTGATGGTGCAGATGCTTTTCCTGGCGCTGGTGGATGCCCTGTTCCCCAAACTGAGCCAGTATGCCATCGATCACTTTGCCGTCAAAAAATCATTGGACGGATTCTGGGTCTTCTGCCTTGTGGCGGTTGGCCTGGTGGTGATCCAGGCGGCCAATGTATGGCTCATGATCCGGAACGCGGGAACGATTGAGTACGGTATCCCCTATGACATGCGAAAAGGTGTCTTCAAGAAGTTGCAGGAACTGTCCATCTCCTTTTACGACAGGACTTCGGTGGGCTGGCTGGTATCCAGGATGGCATCCGATATCAATCGGATCGGCATTACCCTGTCCTGGCATGTGGTGGACTTTTTCTGGTCCATCTTCCTGGTGATCATCATGACCGTGTTCATGCTGGTCACCGATGCGGGCTATGCCCTGATGGTCCTGTGTGTGGTTCCTGCCCTTGTGATCATCAGCATGATCTTCCAGAAAAAGATCCTGTTCAATTACAGGAAGGTGCGCAAATACAATTCCCAGATCACCGCGGCCTTCAATGAGGGCATAACGGGGGCAAAGACCATCAAATCGCTGGGGATAGAGGATGACATGCTGGCAGAATTCGAGAAGACAACCCGGCAGATGCGGGATTTTTCGGTCCGGGCGGCAACTGTCTCATCCATCTACACCCCGCTGATAATCCTCCTGGGGAGCATCGCCACCGGGCTGGTGCTATGGAAGGGCGGTTTTGAGGTCAGCCGGAACATCACCAGCTACGGTACCCTGGTACTGTTCATATCCTATGCTGTCCAGTTTTTCGAGCCCGTCAAGTCCTTTGCCCGGGTCTTCACGGAACTTCAGTATACCCAGGCTGCGGCGGAACGGGTGGTCACGCTGCTGGAGACCGAAAATGAGATTGCGGACAACAGGGAGGTGGTTGCCCGGTACGGCAATATGCTGGACTCCGACAAGTCGGAATGGCCAAAGTTCCATGGACATATTGTCTTTAAGAATGTGACCTTCCGCTATAAGGAAGGCGAGAATATCCTGGAGAATTTCAACCTGGAGGTCAGGCCCGGTGAAAAGATCGCCCTGGTGGGTGAGACCGGTTCCGGCAAGACCACCATCGTAAACCTGGCCTGCCGCTTTTATGAACCTACCGAGGGAAGCATCCTGATCGACGGCGTGGATTACCGGGAAAGACCGCTTTTGTGGCTGTACTCCAACATCGGCTATGTGCTGCAGGAGCCCTACCTGTTCAGCGGCACGGTGAAGGAAAACATCGCCTATGGCCGGAAAGAGACCACCATGGAGGACATCGTCCGGGCGGCGAAGACCGTAAACGCCCATGATTTTATCATGCGCCTGGAAAAGGGATACGACACCCAGGTGGGAGAGCGGGGAAGCAGGCTTTCCACCGGTCAGAAGCAGCTTATTTCCTTTGCCCGGGCCATCCTGTCCGATCCGGGCATGTTCGTGCTGGATGAAGCCACTTCGTCGGTGGACACCGAGACCGAACACCTGATCCAGGATGCGCTGAACCGGGCCCTTGAAGGGAGGACCAGTTTCATCATCGCCCACAGGCTGTCCACCATCCGCTCGGCGGACAGGATTTTGGTCATCGACAAGGGCAGGATCATCGAAGAGGGTACCCACAGGGAACTGCTGAAGAAAAAGGGTTATTATTACAGGCTATATACCAACCAGCTCATGGAGGAGCAGAAGAAGGAAGCATTTGTAAAGGCTTAATTCCCATAAGGCATGCCCGGTGCGGACCCGAAAGACACCGCCATCGGGATGTTCTTCCCGTATGACGGTGCGCAAACTGCAGCAGCGTCCTTTAAATCCGATGTATCACGGAGTAAAGATTATATCTTTAAATGGAACGGGCTGCGGATCCTTCCGCAGCCCGTTTGCTGTGCATCGGTTTATGGTTCCTGTGCGGCGCTGTGCCTCCTTGAGGCCAGATCCGCTTCAGCGTCCGCGTAGACCTGTTCAAAATCCGAATCAACGCTGGCACAGGCATAGCCCCAAGAGAATGAGACCTTGTAGGGCTTGTCCAGTCCGTTGTTCAGTTCTTCCAGTTTTTTGCGGAATCGCTCTTCAATGGCGTGGATTGCATCCCCGTGGATGTTCTTGATGAGCACCATGTAACGCTCGCAGCTTTCGTGGGACAGGAAATCGTCCTCCCGGATGGAACCGGACAGGATCCTGGTGACCTCATTCATAACGCGCTCGCCTTCTTCGAAGCCGTATTCGGCGTTGATTTCAAAGAAATTGTCGATTTCTACCAGGATCAGATAATACTCTCCGCTGTCGGACTTTCGGTTCTGGAGCATGTTGTTGGCCAGGTATCGGATTTTCTTCATCTTGTCCAGATTGTCCCGCACGGTCAGCTCGTTGAGCTTGCGGTTGGTGTTGATAAGCCTTTCAAGCGTGTCGGACAGTTTCATCTCCACCTGCTGCTTTTCGTAGGCGAGGAAGGCATTCTCCATGTACTGCTGCACCTCGAGGCACAGGTTTGCCATGGTGGCCACCAGGTTCTCCGGAGCGGACATGATGATATAACCCAGCTGGTTCTTGCCTATGAAAATGGGCTTGACGAAGGTGATGCCATCCAGGGTCCCGTATATGGGATCCGGCAGGATCCGGGAGACCTCAAAAGGCGTGGCATACTGGACTTTCCGCCCATCTGAATAGCCATACAGCATCGTTCCCTTGAGGTTTTGCCTTGCGGAAGCATAGTCGTCAAACCGTGTTGGCGTCAGGTAACGCACGATATAGCAGGCGTTCATGCCATACTCGCTCAGACAGTCGGTGAGAGCAGAGTAGAAAGCAGTCTCATCGAGGGACTGGAATCGTCGATGGGTCCTGAGGGGGTTGAATATGGGTCCGGGATTGTTGCTCACTGGATGCCCGGAATCCTTGCAGCCGCAGGAATGCCGTATGATCAAACGGGGCTGCAAGGTATAAACCAGCCCGCTGAATCGATCCGGCTGCTCATCAAGAAGCAGTTCCACGGCTTTGCGGCACATTTCCTCCATGGGCTGGGAAACCGTTGTCAGGGTCTGGACCATGCCCATGGGATCTCCCACATCGTCAAAGCCGGTTACCGCCACATCCCGGGGCACAGAAAGGCCATTTTCGTTCAGGCACTTTATGGCGCCGCTGGCCGTATCATCATTGGCGCAGACAAGAGCGTCGATCTCCTTTGCCCGGATATGGGGAATGAGTTTTTTGGTCAGATGGTACCCCCGTATATCGCTGAAATTGCCCTCCAGGAGGAAATGCTTGGGGACTTCGAGCCCGTTTTGGTAAATGACCTTCAGGAACGCATCCCGCCGCAGCAGGGCCTCGGGGTTTTTCAGGGGACCGCTGATATGGGCCAGCTTATGGTAGCCGTGGGATATCAGGTGGGATACGATTTGCTCAAATCCTGAAAAATTATCGGTTGAGACCGCCGGGATACCCTCAAGCTCAATGCCTAGGGAAACGGATGGAAGGCCGGCCTTCGTGGCCAGGTCCTGTACCAGCTCCACACCAAGTTTTGATGACAGCTGACCAGACAGAACAAGCGCATCGATGCTGCCCTGGGATATCATGCGGTACAGAACGTTGCACTGATAGTCGGTTGCCGTATTGTTTATCAGGCTGTATCCTTCGAAAATGACCAATGAACAGTTGCGGGGTTCCAGCTCCCGCCACAGGGACTTGATCAGGGCCATCCCAAAAGGGCTGTAGATGGAACTGGTCAAAAAACCTATTCTCATAAGACCCCCCGACTTCCGAAAAAAGAAGGCGTTTACTTATCAATCCTGTTTTATTATATAATACCACCGGTTTTCTTCCAAAAAAACGCAGTTTGCGCATAGTTGAAACAGGTTCCGATTCTTTACGCATCCATTATCCGACAGGTTGCGTTCCGGCCGGCAAAACAAGCCTGTTTGCCGTATTGACGCCGTGTATAATAAAGCCTATAATCTAGGTGTAAAAGTAAATATCTCTGTTAGGTGAGGCTCCTATACGGATACAGGCTGCTGCCCGGAAACGTCGAGAGACGCCAATGGGTAAACAAACATTGCCGGATTAAGGTTTTGTTTAATGCAGTTGGCTTTTTGCCTAAGCCGTATAGTGCCAAAACTCGATGAGGGGGAGAGTGATCATGATGGACAATGGTGATCTGAGTCCGCTCTCGCGGACTTTTGTTATGCACCTGGCCGGATTTTTTGAGCATATCAGGATGAACGGCCGGGCTTTATGAAAATGGTGCCCCCTGCCGGGGTGATTGTTTTCATCGTCTTCATGCATAATTTCGGTGAGGTGATTCTTATAGAAGGAAGGTGATTTCCATGATGGAAATCTTCAAGACATCGGAGCACGGTCTTGAGACCCTTACGGTGGATACCATCGAAAAGGGCTGCTGGATCAATCTGACCGAGCCCGATGAGGAAGAACTCGACAAACTGACCCAATTGATCGGTGCTGAACCGACTTTCCTGCGGGACCCCCTTGATGTGGAGGAAAAACCCCGTATTGATACAGAGGACGATCAGATTCTCATCATCGTTGATATTCCGTATGTCTACGAGGATGATAAATCCATAAAATTCGAAACGCTGCCGATGGGTCTGCTCCAGGTAAGGGATGATTATATCATCACCATATGCAGCAAGCAGGTCCCCGTTCTGGAACGTTTCAGAAACGGACAGATAAAAAATCTGTATACCTATAAAAAAACGCGCTTTATCCTTCAGGTCCTTTACCATGTGGCAAAAGACTTCCTGAAGTATCTGAAGCATATCGACAAGAAGAGCGAGTTCATCGAAAACTCCCTCTACAAATCCATGAGGAATAAGGAACTGTACAAGATGATGGAGCTCAGCAAGAGCCTGGTGTACTTCACCACGTCCCTGAAGTCCAACGAAACTGTCCTGGAAAGGCTCCTTTCGGGCAAGCTCATCAAGATGTATGAGGAGGACCAGGATCTGTTGGAGGACACCATCATCGAGAACAAGCAGGCTATCGAGATGGCCAACATCTACAGTTCCATCCTCAGCGGCATGATGGATGCCTTTGCGTCCATTATTTCGAACAATCAGAACATGGTCATGAAATTCCTGGCGGCCATTACCATCGTGCTTTCAGTGCCCAATGTGATATTCAGCTTTTTTGGGCAGAACTTCGAATGGCCCTTTGCAGGCAACCCGTTCATGTGGCTCTATGTCACCGTTGGTTCCATTGCCATAACCCTTCTGGTGGCATACATCCTCTACAGGCGGGATATGTTCTGATGCCTGATTTTCACCGGATGGCCGAAAAACCATGAGGGGCGTGCTCACCTGATCGTTTCCATAAAGGAGATAAAAAGGAAATTAAAGTTGGCCGTTGATTTTTGACTGAGTTTGTATTATTATATTCTATGCACGTCATCACGAGACGGCCATATGCGCCCATAGCTCAACTGGATAGAGCGTCTGGCTACGGACCAGAAGGTTGTGGGTTCGACCCCTGCTGGGCGCGCCAAAACCCCTGAAGGCAACAGGCTTTCAGGGGTTTGTTTATGCCCTTAATAGGACCAAAGACCTGTATCCATCGGTTCATGCGGCGGATGAACAGCCCGGGGACTGCATGCTAGAATAAACTTGTCAGATGGACGATAGGGAACAGATTGACCCATATATCAGCGGTTTAACCAACGATGCAATGCGCAAGATACCAAAGAGCAAAAGACTTCGGTTAAACCTGCAATAAACCGCAGGGACGATACCGAAGATTCTGCGAAAGAGGATTTCAGCCGACGTATCCCATAAGGAAGATGCAGAATTAGAAGACACCAAAGATAAATCGGCTGAAAATGATGCTGAAAGGCATAACCGGAAAAGAGGCCTCCGAGGCCGGGTAAAAAAGCAGTCAATGACGGCGATCCCGGATCTGCCGGGCGGAATACCGGCAAAAACCTTCGAGGCTGCGCAATTCATGATAGGCTAGCAAGCCTGCTCCGTAAGGAGCATAATGACAGCAGGATTATATAGGAAGCAGGCGGCAGGCCGGTTCTGTACCACAATGGTAAGAACCGGTCTGTCGTCTTTTTTCAGCCGCAGCAAAGGGTCGGCCAGCGGGGGATGAACCCTTCTGGAAAAAAGTGAACCTGCAGCCAATCCTTTTCGTCCAATTCAGCAGAGATGGCACGATAACGAAAGGATGTGTTTTTATGAAGCGTTTCAGGTTCAAATCCTGCTGGAAAGGCCTTGCGGCTGTCCTGAGCATTGTTCTTGTGCTGTTCATCCTGTTTGCCGCTTTTGGCCGAGTCCCGGACGAAGACAATTATGCCTCCGATCAGAATGCCGCTCCTGTTTATGCGGGGAGCACCGGATCCTATTTTGTGAAGGCCGAACCTCAGGCCCGGAGCGTGCAGGCACCGTCAGCCGTTTCCAAGAATGCCGCAAGCTACGGGGGCATCGGCTATGGCCAGGATGAGGTAAAAGTAACCTTCACCGAAGAGATTGCGGACGGGGCTTTGCCCACGGACCGGAAAATCATCAAGGAGGGCCGCGCCTTTTTAGAGACCAGGGATTTCGAACAATCCATGGCCGCCATTGACGAGATGATCGCCCAATCAGGCGGATTTATCGAGGAGAAGAATGTGCGGGGAAGCAGCTACAGCGCGAATGCTCTCAGGCATGCCACCATCGTGTTCCGGGTTCCCTCCCAACAATTCGAAGCCATCATGGAAAACATGGGATCCGTGGGTGTTGTGACCCAAAGCAGCACCAGCGGAACAGATATCACCGATCAGTATATCGATTACGAGACAAGGCTCAGGAACCTGAAGGCTCAGGAAGATACCCTGCTGGATATCCTCTCCAGGGCGGATAAGCTTGAGGATGTCATCACGCTGGAATCCAGGATCTCTGAAGTCCGCTATGAGATTGAAAGCATTGAAAATCAGCTGAAAAATTACGACCGGCTGGTGCAGTACAGCAGGATAACCGTTGAACTGGCGGAAGTGGTGGAGATAACCCCTGTGACACCCGTTGCCAGAACCCTGGGCGATCGGTTGGGTCATGCCTTCCGGACAGCCATCGAATCCTTTGTGGATGAACTGGAAAACTTCCTGGTCTGGCTGGTGTACAACTGGATCCTGTTGTTACTGATCCTCGTTCTGGCCCTGGTTGTCATCCTGATCGTGAAAAGAAGAAAAAGAAAAAAGCATGCAAAAGCCGCGGGCATTGTACCGGGGAGCCCGGATGACGAAAAACCTCAGGATTAACCGATAAACCAATAGAAGAATATATGCGTATCATGCGCAATTTATGGCAGGCCTTCCGAAAAAATTGTCGGCAGGCCTGTTTTAACTGCCGGAAACTGGGTAACTATTATTTCATCTTTGCTTCATACCAGCATTCGGTGTTCAACGGCCGGTTTACCCCTTAGAAACAGCGATGGAGGACTAAACAGTGTTTTTTTCAAGGTTTTCGCGCAGTTTAAAAGGTTTTGCCGCAATCATTATCGCAGCAGGTGTGATAGTCTTTTTTGTTTGCCGAATTATTGTAGATTCCCTGATAAAGGCCGTTGAGCGCTACCTGGACGGAGTATGCGGCGGACAGAATCCGGAGGCTGCGGGTATCGCAGGGGATATTCTGAATGATGTGGAAAGCCGGCTGGTTCCTGCTGTAACGGGGACTATTCTCCTGACCACCATTCTTCTCATCCTGGTGGGCGGTTATCTTTTTTACCTTAAAAATAGGATCAGAAAAAGCCAGAATACCCTGAAAAGTGCCGTTGATGCGGCAAATATCATCACCATTACGCTGGATCGGTCGGGAACGATCCTGGATTTCAATAAGCATGCACAGCGGCTGTTTCAGGATATCGGCACCGAAAGGCCCGACAGCTTTATCAGTCTTCTCTCCCTTAAGGATGCGGAAAAGCTGAATAAAAGGATGGACAGGCGGGCGGCAACGGAACTGAACCCGCATTTTGAGCTGAGGCTCAAAGCCGGTGAGGGATACAGACATCTCTACTGCTCCGTTGAGCCTGCAGGACATGAAATAGGCAGGGAAAGCTATGAACTGATCGCAGTGGATATCACTGACAGGGCCCAAAAGGAAATCCAACTGAAAGAAAGCCATGCGGAACTGCGGTCTGTCTATGAAAAGCTTGTGGCCTCGGAAGATGCGCTCAAGGCGCAGCTGGATGAATTGACACGGCAGAAGCTTAAGCTCCAGGAATCGGAAGCCAGGTATGAACTGGTTATTGATGCCGCGCAGATCGGTATCCTGGATTGGGATGCTGTGGAGAAAAAGGCGCGCTATTCCGACAAGTGGTACGAGATTTTCGGCTTTGACAAGGGTGATCCGACTGTTGATCTGGATACCTGGCGCAGTTATGTTCCACCGGAGGAAGCGGAAGAACTCCACCGCACGATGGAAAAGCATTTTGAGCAAAAAACGTCCTATATGGAATGCGAATTCCGGTATAACAAGAAAGGGCTCAAATGGATCCGCGCCGTTGGAAAGAGCCTGTGGGATCAGGACGGCAACCTGATAAGGGTGGCCTGGGCCTACACCGATATTACGGCAAAGAAGGAAACCGAAAAAAAAATAAATAAACTGGCCTATACGGATCTGCTGACCGGTCTGCCCAACAAGATCAGCCTGGCCGAGAGGTTCACACGGGAACTGGAGAACAGGCACATGAGCATGGCCCTGCTGCTCATCGATCTGGATGACTTCAAGCTGGTCAATGAAACCTATGGCCACCTGACCGGAGACAGGATCCTGATTGAAGTGGCCGAAAGGCTCAGGCAGATCATCGGGGAAAACATGTTTCTTGCCCGCCTGGGAGGGGATGAATTCGCCATTCTCATCTGGGACTTTGACTCTGAACACAGCCTGGCCCATCTCGCCCAGGAGATTGAGGAAAAGGTGGACGGGTTTATTGGCATCAATGATGCAAATATCAGCCTTTCCACGAGCATTGGCATTACCCGCTTTCCGCAGGATGCGCAAAGCTTGATCAAGTCCTAATTTATGTGTAAAATTCCTCAGCTAGGTAACCTTGAACACCACCATTGTAATTATCCATCTCCCCAGTCGCCCTTCAAGGGTAA
>Ga0209508_1001336_pt1 | contig 19770 bp, 13 predicted proteins | sample AD_UKC129_MetaG_FD_184427 | JGI IMG/M metagenome (GOLD analysis project Ga0209508, IMG submission 184427) | Active sludge microbial communities of municipal wastewater-treating anaerobic digesters from Canada - AD_UKC129_MetaG (SPAdes) (version 2) | ecosystem: Engineered > Bioreactor > Anaerobic... | reverse complement strand
CCGTTGGGCAAACGGTGGTGCTGGAGTGCGAGCTGGAGAATATTGGGGCCATCACTCTCAGTGGCGTGCTCGTTACCTTTGAAACCCCGCGGGGCGCAAGCCGTCAGGTGGTTAAATCCCTTGCCCCAACGCGGCGGACTGTGGTGCGGCACACCTTTTCGGTAGATGCTGAGACCATGCAATTGCCAGTGCGGGTCATCGTCCAAAGTCAGGGGATAGCCATCGCCGAAGGTTCCGACGGGCAGTGGACCGCCGAATCGCGGATCGTTGTCGTTAAGGCGATCTCTCCCCCGACGCCCGTGGGCCGATTTTCAGTCGTGCCTCGGCCAATCCCCATCTTGGAGAATGAGCACTTCCGGCTTGTGTCGTATCCCTGCGAACAACGATTCTTTGCGATGCGACTGGAAATTAACACCCGCGAGGGTTGGAAGGTGGCCGGCTGGCTCGTCTCGATGGGCCGCCTCGTGCTTCGCACGGCGAGGGGCCAGGTGCAGGAACATCTCTTGGCTGCCGACTCATGTGAACTCGCTCCTCCGCCGGCCAAGCGAGAAGCTGTCGCCACGTTCCACTGTCCATTAAAAACGAGTGTGGGAAACCTGACGGCCCGTGTGACATTTCGAATTGCTCCCAACATTAAAAGTTGCGGCATCAGCGCTGACCTGCAGGCCGACCAGCCCGTGGATATCTTGGCTTGGGGGTTACCCATGATCTATCTCCACGAGCGAGACGAGGCCATTTTCCCCGGTTTGGAGTGGCTTGTGAAGGATGAACTCTCCAGCGACACATTGGACATTGCGGAAGACCATCTTGACCGAATTCGCTATGTTGTCCATCCCAACATGATCACCATTCCCGCCGTGGGCATTCACGCTTCATGGGGGACTGTTGGATTGATGTGGTATCTTCAACCCTACGGACAATTGTTGCAACCGGCGTTTGCCTTTGCCTCACCCGATCGTTTCAACCACCAGCGGAGCCACCTGATGGAACTCTTTCTGCCGCCAGTGCCGAAATATACGCCTGTCAACTCTCGGGTGGCGGAAAAACCATATCGCCTGGAACCAGGTAAGTCGCTCATCTTGCGCGCCAATCTTTGGATGGACGGCGAAGCGTCAGACGCCCTGGCAGTTGTTGAAGAGTACGTCAAAAGACACAAGATTGCGCCGGCCCATCCCCTGCCACACACCTCGTTACCAGGCGAGATTATCTTTTCTGCGCGGGCGTACCTCGAATCCCTGTGGGACGCCGAAACCCGCAAGTGGTGGACCACCAAAGGCAACGCCATCTTGTCGCACCAGGCCCTGCCACCGGACTTTGCCGCCGATCTTGCCCTGGCCCGCATGCTTACTGGTGATCAAGAATTGAAAAAACGCTGCGAGGAGCGGCTCTCCGAGGTCTGTCAGGTATTGGGCTTGCCACCCCGTTTGGACGCCTTGCGGATTGGGGGACGTGCCGACCGCGTTTGGGCCAATGCGGGGAGAGTTGCCGCCCTCCTGGCCTCACGCAAAGAAGACGGAAGCTGGAGGTTTGACGCTGACCGACCCGGCAGTGGGCCTTTTGTAGGGATGGATTATCGTGAGCTGGGTCCCCACGATGCCCTCGAAGTGGGAACCTGTGCCCGTAATGCCTATGAGGTCCTCGCCTTTGCCCGTATCACAGGGGACCATGGCCTTTATCAGGAGATGGTGAAAACACTGGAGTTGATGGAGCGGTTCCGTGTGCCTCGGGCCGCACAGGTCTGGGAGGTCCCCGTCCATACCCCGGATATCTTGGCCGCTGCCGATGCCGTGGATGCTTATCTGGAGGCCTACCAGCTCAGCGGGGAAAAGCGTTGGTTAGAAGATGCGGTGCTTTGGGCGAAACGCGGCCTGCCGTTCGTCTATTTGTGGAATGATCCGGAAAAACCCTATCTCCAAGGAGCCAGCATCCCGGTGTTTGGGGCCACATGGTACCGCGGCTCATGGTTTGGACGGCCTGTCCAATGGAACGGCTTACGATATGCTAACGCCCTCCTGAAACTGGCCCAATACGATCAAAGCCTTCCGTGGAAGGAGGTTGCCACGATCCTCATCCACAGTGCCGTCCATCAGCAAGACCTGGAGGGAGAAAATGTGGCCCTTTGGCCGGATAACATCAGCGCCATCACGGGCGAGAAATGCCCTTGGGTCTTCGCCCCGCGGCAGATCATCGGCTGCATCAACAGGCTGCTTGGCCGGGAAGAGGAGCCACAAACGATTTACCTTAAACTCGGCGATCGGTCGGTGCCCCTAAGTTCCTTGGGCAAAATTGGCCGGCCCCAGGTCGAGGGCAACGCACTCACATTTACTGTGCAATTTCCACCGGGCGAGGTGGGCCCTGTGCTCATCGCTAACGTCGCCGCCCCGCAAGAGGTGCTGATCAACGGCCAGCCGGTCCCCCAGAACGAACGGCCTCACTTGGTGGAGGGTTCCTCGTGGTGTTACGACTCCGGTATGGCGTTACTGACCATTCAGGTAGGTCTCTCCGGACCGGCGGAAGTTACCGTCAAACCCCTAAACGTTCGCACAGTGGACCGCATTCCACGGATCGTCAACGTCATCCGGTTCTATTTCGATGAGGGCATGGAGGGCTGGATGGCCGCCCACGATGTGGCTGACCTGCAGGTGAAAGCCGGCCAACTCGTCGGGCGGATTGTCGGGCCGGACCCGTACATTGTTCGTCCGCACATGCGGGTACCAGGGGCCAAAGGCGACACGATCATCATCCGTATAAGCACAACGGCTGGTAGCATGGCCCAGCTCTTTTGGGCGACGGAAAGCTCACCCAGCTTTGACGAAGAAAAGTCACTCCGTTTTCAAGTCCAGCCAGGTGAGACCGTCAACGAGTACCGGCTGCCCCTCGGGGATCATCCATCATGGAACGGGCAGACAGTGGTGGGACTACGGCTCGACCCAGGGGGTGGCACCACAGAAGGGAGCTTCGTCGTTGACGCAATCGAGGGTGTGACGGCATCCGGCCAGCGGTGAAACGACAATCGCTTGCTATCCCGCCGAATGTACTATTAGTCCCCACCCTTGTTTGGTACTCGGGGAATCATTTTGTCAGGAACGACTCGTCATTTTGGCCGTGGCAAAGGACGTGGCCACTCGGCCACAAGCGCTTGCCCACGCGAACCGCGGAGAGAAATCTCGTCCTAAATTATGGATTTTTGTTGTCGGGTGGCATTTGCTTGAATTACCTAACTTGCCCAATTATGATCGAAGGGGTAAGTCCGATAGTGATGTGACGCCTTCATGGGAACTTTTTCCGTGAGCGCCACCGTCTAAGGACGCAACATTGGCGGGCGCAACATCGGCCGTTTGACAACGATGGCCTGTACCAAGTGGTGATGGAGAGGAAACTCATGCATCGTTCAGCTTATCGCTGCCTTGTGGTCGCAAGTCTGGCGTTGGGTTTTGGGTTCTTATCGTGGGGAACATCTGCTTGGGCTCAGCAGCAAGATGACTACCAAATGGCCGGGGTGATCGTCAGCCCTGATGGTGTCCTCACCCGGCAAATGATTTCGGATCCCACGGGTCAAATCATGCGGGAGCGGGTAATGGCGGCCCGGCGGTCGTTGCCACCCAACGTGGCCCGCTTTAGCACATTGCGAAAGGTCTCCCTACCGCGTTTGGAAAAGGCCATTGTAGCCAACCATGGCGTGGTGACCGATGAGATGAAGTACCTGGCGGGACTTCTCCGCATCCGCTACGTGTTCCTGTATCCTGAAAGTGGTGACATCGTTCTGGCCGGACCGGCGGAAGGGTGGGTCGAGACACCCACAGGCCGGGTCGTGGGAATCAACACTGGCCGCCCTGTGCTTCAGCTTCAAGACTTGGTAACGGCCTTGCGTGCTTATCCTCCGGACGGTGAAGGCGTCGATGTCATTGGCTGCTCCATCGATCCCACCCAGGAAGGTCTCGCCCGCATGCAGGAGTTCTTGCGTAGCCTGGGGAGCACGTTCCCACCGGGACAAGAGGCTCAGGTCGCCGAGTATATGGTCAACGGCCTGAAAAAGAGTTTGGGTGTCCAGGAAGTCACAATCCTGGGAGTGCCGCCGGAAACCCATTTTGCCCATGTGTTGGTTGAGGCCGACTATCGGATGAAGCTGATCGGCATCGGCTTGGAACGACCGCCTGTGCGTTTGGTGAGCTTCGTTGAACGCGCGGCTTCGTCCGCCGTCTCGCCTAATCAGCTATTCCGCTGGTACTTTGTGCCCGATTATCAGTGCCTGCGTGTGACCGAGGACGGTACGGCCTTGGAATTGGTCGGGGAAGGCGTCAAGCTTGTGGGTGAAGATGAACTTGTCACGGCCAGCGGCGAGCGAAAAGCAGCCTCCGCAGCTAGTGCCGCGAGTCGTGCGTTCACGACCAGTTTCACACGGCATTATCCGGAACTGGCCGCAAAGGTCCCCGTTTATGCTGAGCTTCGCAACGTGATTGACATGGCGATCGTTGCCGCCTATATCAAGCAGCAAGATTTCTACAACCAGGCCAATTGGAAAATGGAATTCCTCGGTCGAGAAGAAAACTTTGCGGTGAAGACGTATCCAGCCCCCAAGAAGGCTGAGACAGCCATCACGGCGGTCATTCGTCCTGGCCGTGTGAGCACACCCATCGGTGGTGGCGTGCACATTGAAGCGCAACAGGCCCTCGATTACGAAAACCTCCTCAAGGACGAGAAAGGTGAGGTCCAAAAGGCCAAGGCCAGCGTCAAAGTGGATTTGCCGGAAGGCGTCTGGTGGTGGGACTGATCGGCTGTTTCAGTCTTTAACGTCTTCAGTTGTGACTTGAGTCTCTTTCATCTCGGGCGCATAGCGCTCGAGATATTTTTTTAGACGGATCTTGCGTCGGGCACTGTCGGTGCTCATGTACCGAACTAGCCCAAAGATGGGGCGATCGGGGCCCCAGGGGCGATCATACCGGCCGAAGATCCAGCTTATGCCCGTATATGAATTCGGATCGCTTCCGTCGAGGCCGTACTTGTTGTTCAGGTAAATCATCCATTCCAGCGCCGTTTGCGGGTCAGGGGTCCATTCCAGAATCTTTTTCCCCCAAAGCATGCGGAGATAATTATGCAGGCGGCCTTCCTCACGCAGCTCATTCTGGGCCGCGTTCCACAGGCGATCATGGGTTTGCGCATTCTCCAACTGCTCAAGGGTATAAGTGATAGGTCGTCTGTCCGAGGCGTGCGCTGTGAGAGTTTTCTTTGCCCAGTCGGGAAGCGATTCAAAACGGTCGTAGTCGTCGCAACGTAAACAAAGATTAAGCCCCAGTTCACGCCAGACGACGAGCTGGTCAAGGAATTGAGCGATACTCGGCGGAAGATTCCACCACGTCCCGGCGTCTGCTTCCTGCGAAGGTCGATCGAACGACCAACCCATTTCTGTGGCCCGTTTGAGCAAGTCCACGATCATTTCAAACGGTGAAATGAACCCGAAATGCAAATACGGGGCCAACCCACTGACGCCGTTTTCGTCGGGGTGATTGCGCCACTCGTGATAATGCTCCAGTGCAGTTTCCAGAAACTGGCGCCAACGATTCCGTGCGGCTGTGGGCCCGCCCTTCGTGGCCACAGGCCCTGCCGAATGGTCAAGCGGCAGTTCTTTCACACCCTGACGCGGGTTTAACAACACCTCGTGATCCTCCCGCCAAGCATTCCAGAATGGGTGTGATGGCTTTTTTGTGCGAAAAGGAATTCTCTCGGGAAGTGGCCGCGGATCAGGAAGCTGGCAAAGCGTATCGGGCAATAGTCTCTGTACGAGAGTGCGAAAGCCGCGGGCTGTGGGATAATAGCGTGAGACACTCCGAAACGGGATCAATCCCGATGAATCGACCGCTTCGATTCGGGCACGCGTGCGACTTGCCAACGACTCCAAAAAAGCTCTGTACTCCCGATCAGGGTGATCGTCCACGATGATAACATCACAGGTCTGGAACAAGCTGTAAAGATATTCCACAGCTATTCGACCAAACTTGCGAGATTGTGCCCGATACAAAAATGGGCCTCGCTCGACGAGACTCTCATGCTCCCGCATCCCTTCCATAACGAACACGGCGTGTCGATCAGTCAACGTTTGATGAAAGGGCAACGTTTCCAAAACTGTGAGATCCTTTTCACGGTCGGCCACCCACTCCAGGGCGCGATCCACGGCATAGTTCCAGGACCAGCGGCGATTGATGTGCATCCAATAAAGCACCACGTTGGGGGATTGATGGGGTGTGCCTTCCGCAATGACACGGATGCGCTCTTCCGGAACTTTGCCGCCCCATATCTTGCCGGAAAGAATCTGACTCGCTGCCTCCGCAAAGGCAGTAGCAGGAGAAGCGATAAGCCGATTCCCACGCATTCGTTCGTTACTCGGACGTCTTGTTCAAATTTCGGCGCTGCCCAAGATAGGGTTGCGCTTGGCACACAATGCGCGCCACGGGCCACTAGAGCTTGTCCACCGTGGGCACCACAAATGGTTCGCGGTATTCCCGCGTGAGCAGCTTGTTGGCGTCGGGCCGATCGATGAAGCACTCATTGGCGGCATCCACAGGCAAGAGGGCACCCAGCGTGAGAGGCTCCTTCTCCAAATCAATGCCATTCTCCTTGAGGTGCTCCTCGATCGCATTCAAGGTTGCCACACAGTCTTCATGGACCTGGAGTTTTTCGAGTGCCGCCACCAACTCCTTGTGCCCGGCCTTTTCCCCAAGCAAGTAGGAAATATTGGCCAGGTGCGTCAAGGCTGTTGAGATATGCGTTTCTTCAACGGGAGCATTCAACATTTCTTGTTTGCCGGCCTTCACCGCTTCGACGAAGTTGCCGAAGTTATCCACATTTGGGCCTGTAAGGTTCTCGCGGGGTTGTCCCTGCTTGTCATAGACCACCACGTTGGGACCAAAGCTGCTGGCAATGTAGCCCTCCTCGCCGACAATGAGCACCGCCCCGTTAAGAAATGGCGGATTGGTTTTGTGGTTTCGCACCTCTTGAACCAGCGTGATTCCGCCCAGGTCATGGACAGCCACCTGAACGTTAGGAGTTTCGCCCGCATCGTTAAATCCCAAACGGCCACCGTAACTGATCACCCATTTGCCCAGCGTTTTGAACGGGACGATGATCCGAGCGGTATCCACGCAGTGGATGCAGTTATTGCCAATCTCGCCATTACCATAGTCCCAGAACCAATGCCAGTCGTAGTGGAACGACTTGCGGGTGACCTTGGCCATGGGAGCCGGTCCTGCCCACAGGTTGTAATCGACGCCTGGGGGAATGGGGTAATCGCCCGGTGGCCCAATTGGGCTTCGCGGTCGATACATCACACACCGGATCACTTTGACTTTACCAATCTTGCCGGCTTTGATAGCCTCGGCTGCCGCTCGATAACGACCTTCTGACCGCCTTTGCGTCCCGCCTTGGCAGAGCTTGTTATACTTTTGGGCAGCCTGGACAATGCGTCGTCCCTCGCTGACGTTGTGGCTGACTGGCTTTTCCACATAGACATGCTTGCCGGCTTGGATGGCCCAAATCGAGGCCAAGGCGTGCCAATGATTGGGGGTGGCAATGGAGACTAAATCCACGGCCGGATCGGCGAACACATCGCGGAGGTCTTGTGCAAATTTCGGCTTGTAACCGAACCTGGCGGCAAAACGCTCCACATAAGTCTGCCCCACGTCACGATCGGCGTCACACAGATAGAGCACATGGCAATCGGGGCGCGAAGCATACGCACTGGCGTGATCTTGCCCACGTCCCCGAACGCCCAACACCGCTACCTGCAATTTATCGTTTGGACTTGTAGGCGCCGCAGCACCTGCAGATTGGGGGCCTTGCTCGGCGGCCACCACAGGAAGCCCCGCCCCCAGGCCAATCCCACCGAGCGACGCTAGAATGGCTTCCTGAAGGAACTCTCTTCGTGGGGTAACTTGTCGTGCCATGGCTAGTACCTCTTTTGTTAGAAGATTTGGTAAAAAGCTCACCAGCCTCGCAGTGTCTCCCAGACTGGAAAACCCACGTCCTTTTGATACCGTTTTAGCCGCCTTAGTGTCGTCGGCACTGAGCTCTTGCGAGCCACTCACTGTTCTGACGGCATTTCCGTCTCGCAGCAGCAAGGCTCGTCGCCCGGCTCCACGGTCCGGATGACGAGGTACTTCATTTTGTCGCTAAAAAAGCGTGCCTCAGCGTGCATGACATTCGGGGGAAAGAAGACCATCTCGCCTGGCCCCACGCGGTAAGTTCGGCCCCCGAAGGTGAATTCGGCCTCGCCTTCCAAGATGAAGACTGCTTCCTCCGCGGCATGGGCGTGTTGACCGTTCCAACCGTCCGCGCCGTTCAGTTCCGTCAGGTGGACATGCAGTTTTCGCGCACCCTGCGCCTGGCCCAGCAATGGCCGATACAATGCTTTCGTGTTTTCCATAGTCATCCTTCTTGCAGGTTACAGATTTTCGCAGGTCGTGTCATTATTTTTTCCGGCCCAGAGGGCACCGTCAAGTCCGCGGCAAATGAAGGACCACGCTGTTTCGTGGTCAACCCCAGATTGGGGGCAAGGTGCCTCTCTACTGGTGATCAATTCTATGGGTATCATCAAGGGAAATGCACGACGAGGCCTCGCATGACCGTTTATGATGTCCTTTTTCAAGTCTGGTGGTTTGTCCTGGGTGCGGTCCTGGGGAGCTTTCTCAACGTCGTCATCCATCGACTTCCTCGAAAGGAAAGCCTCATCTGGCCCGGTTCGCATTGCCCGAGCTGTGGCCACCTCATCCGCTGGTACGACAACGTGCCTGTGCTCAGTTGGCTTTTTCTGCGGGGGCGATGCCGCGATTGTTCGGCGACCATTTCTCCGCGGTATCCGCTCGTGGAGGCCATGGCGGCATTAACGGTGGGTGGGTTGGCTTACGCCGTAAGCGGCGGGCGATGGGGGGCCCTCCTTTCTACCGGCCAAGGGACCTGGCTTGCGGCGCTCTTTGCGCCGGCAATTCTGCATTTGCTGATCTATGCGACGTTTTTTCTGACCCTCATGGCAGCCGCTGCCATCGCGTGGGACCGTGCGCCTTGTCCCCCGCTACTTTGGCTCCCGGCATGGGTCCTGGCACTGATCGGCGTGGTCGTTGGTAGCAAGGGCCACGCAGGGACGGCGTTCCGCCACCTTACCCTGCCGATGTTCTCCTGGTTCCACTGGGGCTTGGCCCTGGTCCTGGGAAGTATCAATGAACTGCTGCTGAGTGGCTGGGAAAGTAACCCCGGCGGAAACGGCCCATCTTCCCAAAAGCGATCGCGTAAGGAACGACGCAAGAAACGACAGCGGGCCGAGGTTAATCCTCGTGATCACGAGGGTCAAGCCGAGATAGAACGATCACGGAGTGTGGACTTTATCTCCTTTGCCGGACTTGCCGGGATCCTCTTTGCAGGAGAGTCGGCCGTGGCGTTGGTGGGCGGACTGTTGCTCCTTGTCGTATTTATTCGTGCGGCAAGTCTCTTGTCATCGAGCCGCCAGCGGCCAGCGGGTGATCCGTCGCGAGTCCGGGCCGTCCTTTTGGGCATCGCGTTTGTCGCGTCGTGGAGTGCCATCCTGTTGGAAATGACACGCTGAATTGGTAGCATTTTGTTGACCAATCCGGTCACGGGGCGTCGAACGCTTGGTGTCACTGACTGGAAGGAGAGGTCCGTATGCAGACGAGGCTGTTACGTTTTCGCCGGGCCTTCTGTGCGCCATGGGGCATTATGCTGGTCTTTCTGCTCACGGTGGCCGGAGGGAAAGGGGCCTCTAACGTTGGCCTGGCCGATACGCCGAGTCATGGCGTCGATCCGCGCTTGGTGGCCATGGTAGAAAGCGACTGGCAAAAGCAGGAAACGCGGCTTGGTCGCGACTGTGCTTCCGTGGAGGCGATCAAGGCAGCGTTGCGGCGACTAGAAGCGGCGTTGGAGGAGTTGGAGAAGGCCCGGTTGATCCCGGAAGAACGGCTGCGTGATGCGCCGACAACACTGAAGGGCTTCTGGGAGCGGACGGCCCTGGCCTCGACACTCCCTGCCGAGGAACGGACCAAACTTTATCGAGAGATTCGCTGGTTCGGACGCAGTCTTCTCTTGGAGAACCGGCTTTTTGCCGACCGACCGATTGTCTTTTTGAAGACACGGCGGTTCCTCTGCCAAATGCTTCACGAGTACATCGCCTACTTTTACAGTGCCGCGGACCTTCATGGCGGAGGGGTGTACGTTCTGAAGAAACCGGGAGAGAGCTTGGAGATTGAGGATCTAACAACGGGTCACTTTGGCCGGGGTATCTTCCAATCGCTCGCACTTTCCTATGATGCGAAAACAGTGTACTTTGCCTTTGCGCCGATCCCCGCGGGCGATCGACAGCGACCGCTTCGGCCGGATTGGAGCGTGCTTACCGCCGGACCGCTGCCGCCAGAATTTGCCTTTGAATCGCCGGACCGGCCGTGCTTTCACTTGTTCGCCATCGATTTGACAAATCGCACGATCCGTCAGCTTACCGATGGTCGCTATGACGACACGATGCCCTGGCCACTGCCGGATGGGGACCTCGTCTTTATGTCCACACGGCGCGGTGGCTACTGTCGGTGTAACAATCCTTGGGAACCTATTCAAACGTACACGTTACATCGTCTCAACCCCAAAACCGGTGCCATCCGCACAATTTCCTATCACGAAACCAACGAGTGGCATCCGGCGGTCCTCAACGACGGGCGAATCGCTTACTGTCGCTGGGACTATGTCGATCGTTCGGCGGCCCATTTCCACGGCATTTGGGTCACATCACCGGATGGCACCAATGCCCGCAGCGTTTTCGGCAATTACACCATGGAGATCAGCACGTGCTTCCAGCCGCGGCCAGTTCCGGGGTCTCGGAAGATCGCCTTCATTGCCGGGGCGCACCACGCTGTGGTCGGCGGATCACTTGTGCTTTTTGATCCCGACAAGGCCCGGTATGATCCCGAAACCGGCGAAGACGTGTTTGACTCGCTGGAAGTCTTGACACCAGAGATACCGTTTCCCGAGACGCCCAGCGAGTGGCCCACCGGTTACGTGGTCAGTCCTTGGCCGCTGTCAGAGGACTTCTATATCATTTCGTTCGGTCATGACCGGCTGCCCGGCATGGGATCGGGAAATCGTTCAGAGTCTGGGGTGGGAATCTACTATTTCGATCGCTGGGGGAATCTGGAACTCCTTTACGAGGACCCAGGATGGGCCTGCTTGGATCCCGTACCTGTGATTCCCCGCAGGCCGCCGCCGGTGGTGCAGGAAACGTTTGATCCCGATTTAGGGCAGGAGGCCGAAGTGGTGGTGTATGATGTGCGTCAGAGTCATTACCCGCTGCCGCCGGATCGCCCAATTCGCGAGCTTCGCGTCTTTCAGCTTTTGCCCAAGGCGACCCATCCCGTCAATAATCCGCGGATCGGCCACGCCAACGCAGAGAATGCCCGTGCCCTCTTGGGGACTGTCCCGGTGGAAGAGGACGGTTCGGCATACTTTCGCGTTCCGGCCGATCGTCCCCTTTATTTTCAAATTGTCGATGATCGAGGCCGGGCGGTTCAGGGGATGCGCTCGGTGACATACTTCCGACCAGGCGAACGGCGGGGGTGCATCGGATGTCACGAGCCGCCCAATAGTTCGGTTCCGACCCGGGACATCTTGGCACTGAGACGTGAACCCTCTGCCTTGACGCCCGGCCCGGATGGTTCGCTGCCGTTTTCCTTCCCCCGGCTGGTTCAGCCTGTGCTTGATCAATTCTGCATCCGATGCCACTCGCCGAATGCTGGTCCCCAGTTTGCCGCCCCCGACTTGATGGGGCTTCCGCAGGGGGAATTTACGCGGTCGTATGTGAACCTTCGGCCGTATTTACGCTGGTACGAATGGGGCGGAGGCAGCATCTCGCAGATTGTCACGCGGCCCGGCCAACTGGGGGCGGACGCCAGCCCGTTGCTGAATATCCTCGAGAACCCGACTCATCGCGAGGCCGTAACCCTTGATAGGGAGTCGCTTTTGCGATTGACCCTTTGGCTCGATGCCAACGTCCCGTTTTATGGGACATATGACAACGACCAAAGGGCGCAGCAGCACGCCGGGCAGTTGATTGCCATGCCGGAATTGCAGTAGTTGTGTTGGGGTCCGTCGCCCTGGTCGACGCCATGACCCACTACTAGGGGGCATGGCACCCGCGGCTTTTCTTTCTTTTTCTGCTTAGCCTTGATACCCCACGCAGCTTGGTGGATTCGCCTTGGAGAAATCGCCATTTCTGGGTAATTTGCAGTAGGTGAATCGAGATTGTGGTGATCGGAGGGGGCAATTGACAAGTTGACGATGAGGAGTGGGAAACTATGACTCCGGAAGAGCGTCAGGCAGCCGTCGAGCGAATTTTGAGGTCGCCCAGCTATCGGGTGGCGTATCAGGACTTGGATTTCCTGACCGATCCCAAGTTGCGCGCCACACGGATGGAATTGGAGTTGCTTAAGCCGGAATTGGCGTTCGAGCGGGAGAAGATCAATTCCACCGTCGTAGTGTTCGGAAGTACGCGAATCGTCGATGAGCCGGAGGCCCGACAGCTTGTCGAAAAGGCGGAGGCGGACCTTAAAGCAGATCCGGAAAATCCGAAATTGCGGCGAGCTTACGAGCGGGCAAGAAGCCTCCTGGAAAAAAGCCGTTACTACGAGCTGGCCAGACGGTTCGCATATCTCGTTTCGCAATCCTGCGCAAACAACGGGCAATGCGACTATGTGATTTGCACGGGCGGGGGGCCCGGAATTATGGAGGCCGCCAACCGAGGGGCCTATGAGGCCGGAGCAAAATCGATCGGGCTGAATATCCGGCTGCCCATGGAGCAAATCCCCAATCCGTACATTACGCCAGAGTTGTGCTTCCAATTCCGCTATTTTGCCTTACGAAAATTTCATTTTCTCCTGCGGGCCAAGGCCCTGGTCGTCTTCCCCGGCGGCTTTGGAACCCTCGACGAACTGACCGATGCCTTGACGCTCCGGCAAACCGGTCGGATGCAGCCGATCCCGATCATCATTTTTGGGCGGGAATACTGGGACCGAGTGCTGAATTTCCAGGCCCTTGCCGATGAGGGTGTCATTGATGATGAGGATCTAAAACTTTTTGAATTTGTTGAGACAGCCGAGGAGGCTTGGGAAAAGATTTGTCGCTTCCACCACTTGTCGATGCTCGAGGCTAAGCCGGTCTATTGGGAGAATTCGGGGGGTATTGACCCCCACTGATGATCCCAAATAGTAGGTCCAGTGACCCCCCAGACCGCGGCCAGTTCGACGGCGTTTTTGCGTTTCCAGATAAGAGCCTATTTCAAGTCTATCCTAAAAAGCCCCCCTCTCCCTCTGGGATCGGGTGGGAATGAGCGCAAACGATGGTCGGAATCGATCCAAAAAACCGGCAGCGATTCGAGCCACCCTCACCCCCGACCCCTCTCCCGCCGAACGGGCGAGGGGAGATTGTGGGATAGGCTCTAAGCTGGGGGCATGAGTCAGACAAACTTTCGGCACGTTTAGGTGCTGGCCGTGGGTGGGCTATAATTGAGGGAGCCCATTCAACGGGCGCCGCGCAGAGTTTAGCTCATGGGCCCAACCGATGATTGGACCAACCGGTTCGGAATCATCATCCCGATAAAAAGGGGGCCTTCTCGGGGCTAGGTTGTTTAAAGGGAAAAGGGGGCACCGTATGGCATCGATCGGCATAAGAAACATTTAATCCCCATGATCATGAGAACCCATTTGAGACGATTAACGGCTTACCCATTTCTGCTCGTTATCCTTTTGTGTGTCATCCTTGGGGACGGGCCAGTTGGTACGATTGCGCCGCGGGACGCGTTTGCCCAACAGAGTCCGGGGCGGACGCTCCTGGTAGCGGTGGATCGTTACGGTCCTTTGGATGAGCAAACGCGGGCCGAGTTGCGGCGGCAATTGGAAGAAACCGGAAAAGTTCTCGAGGCCCAATCGGCAGCGATGCGACTGGTGGCCAAGCTGGTCGGTCCGGCTGTGGTGCACATTGAGGCCCAAACGATCGGGCGGCGGGCCTTGCAGCATGGCGCAGCCCGACCGGTCGAGGAAGCCGGTTCCGGCGTCTTGGTCAAGCTCGGTGAAAAAACGTGTGTCCTGACCAATCGTCACGTCATTGCCGGGGCTACTCCGGATAAGGTGCGGATCTCATTGGCCGACGGAAGGGTGATTCAGCCCCAGCAAATTTGGTCGGATACGGAATCTGACGTGGCCGTGTTGGAAGTCGGGATTTCTGACGTCGTCACGGCAATCCTGGGGAATAGCGACACCGTTGACATCGGTGACTTCGTTTTGGCGTTTGGAAGCCCTTTTGGTCTGAGCCATTCGGTGACCTTTGGGATTATCAGCGGTAAGGGGCGAAGAGATCTCGACCTTGGGGACTCGGGCGTGAAATTTCAAGACTTTTTGCAGACTGATGCCGCTATTAACCCGGGGAACAGTGGCGGGCCACTGGTCAATTTGAAGGGCGAAGTGATCGGCATTAACACGGCCATTGCCAGTAGTTCGGGCGGAAATGAGGGCGTTGGTTTTGCCATTCCCATCAACACATTCCTTTTCACGGCAAGGCAGTTGGTGGAGAAAGGGGCTGTAACGCGGGCGTTTCTTGGGGTGACGCTCGATGCGCGTTTTACTATCGAAGCAGCCCAGGCAGCGGGACTTCAGCAACGGATTGGTGCCCGCGTTGTGACGGTGATCCCCGATTCGCCTGCCGCGCAGGCCGGCATTCAAGCGGGCGATATCATCCTCCGCTACGATACGACGCTCGTAGAGAGTGACGGTCACCTTATCAACTTGGTTAACACCTCTGACGTGGGCAAAGAGGTAACGCTGGAGATCGTGCGGGCGGGGCAGGTCCAAAAGGTCAAGGTTGTCCTCACCCCAAAGCCGGCCACCCCCGCCAACTGATCGCTTAACGGTCAGCTATGACAGATGCATTGCCCAATTCCGGGCCGGATTACTGTGTTGCCGCTCTTGCCAGTCGCTGTTCCAAAAGTTCAAACGTCTTATCGCGGTCTATGGAAAAAATTCGGACCATTCGACCGTGGGTGTTCTTGTGATCGTATAACATGTCCCATTGGACGCTTGGCGCATTTACGACTTCGAACTGCACAAGGGAGGGATCGATCAGGGCTGCAATGTCACCCAAGTCGAAAAGACCCTTGTTGGGCGACTGCCAAGCAGGTGAACGAAAACGGATTTCGTGCAGGTACGCGCCCAAGGCGCCGTGCGGTCGAATACGTTTTTCTGATTCTTCCATGGGACACGTGAGATATGTGCCCGTGTCGAAAAGAATGAACGGCAGATCGGACGAAAAGAGAATCCGCACGGCTTTAAGGTCGTTATAGGCGTTGAAATTCCAGGCCTTGGTCGGCCACTCGGTCCGTCCGTGCCAGAAGGCGATGACACGATCTTTGATGCGTGGCTCCTTGAGCCAAGCCGCGGCGATGTCGGTGCAGGGACCTAACGAGATGACCCAGAGCGGATCTGGGTCGTCTGCCATCGCCCGTTCGATAATGAAATCGACACCTTCCGAGGGTGGTGGAACCTGGCTGTAAGTAAACGGATGTGAGCCTTTTTTGACGGGAATTTGACCTTTCAGCCCGGCCTTTTCCAATATGGTCAGGACCTCTTGGTAGGAGCGTTCAATGCCCTGGGGACCTCCCTTGTCACCAAAGTGGGCCGCCACAATGCCTTCGATCTTGAACCGATCGTTTGACACCAGTGCCAGGGCCAGGGCGTGCTGGTCGTCCACCTCGGTGGCAGCATCCGTATCGATGATGACTCGCAAGCGGGTCTCCGTCGGCGGCCACGGTGGCACAACGCGCGCGTTTGACGATTCACTTGCCCTTAGGTCGAGGGCAGGCCGGCTTGGTTGCAGACGACAAGGCATACCAGGATCCAACCACGAAAGGAACTCCAAACCATGAAGTCGCTCCTTGAGGGATTCCTCGTGTCGATTGTTGGGAAGTCAAAATTCTTCGTTTTGAAAACGCCCACCGCGCCTATCGAGGGTTTCGATTAACACCCTCGGTGGATTTAAGTCCTATTCTGTTTGGCGAAGCCCCAAAGACCATTCTCGACCGGGAACAACCCATGCCGCTGGTCAATCCATTCACCGACCGACCGGCTTGACCCGAGTTTGCTTTTGAGGCACCAGCTTCGGGCAGGGTGGATCATCGATGGCCACGTGACACTTGCGGAGTGAGCACGCGAGGGCAGCCTTGAAGTCGCCTTCGGCCTGATTTAGGGCGGCCTTGAGCAAGGCAACGGCCTTGGGACCGGCAACACGCTGCAAGGCCATGCGGACGTCTTCTTGCAGTTCCGGATCCTTCAGTAATGAGGAGGCGATCGATTCGTCGATCTCTTCGTCCGCAATGATCTCCGAGAGCATCCAGACCACGTCGCGCCGAAGCTGCACGGGGAGCCGGGTATCGACAACCAATTCGCCGAGTGCCTCTACGACACCCTGTCGTTCCGTTTCCCGACCGGGGGCCCCGGCATAGCGGACAATCTGCCACATGGCACGGTTGGCGGCACGGCTGATTTCCAGGTCCGCCTTTGCCGCGAGATCGGCCAGGCTCGGCAAAGCATCACCACCCAATGGCCCGGCCTTGAGCCATGCATCCCGGCGAACCAAGGGATCATCCGACTTCAGCAATTCAAGGAGTTTTTCCAGGGTTAAGGGTTCCATAGCTGTATCCTTTATATGCGCAAACGTGTCTGATTTCGAAAATGACCTCGCACTCAATGGCCAAGAGTCAAAAAGCCTCCGTCACATTACAAGTGATAAGGATGCCGCTGTGGCCGAACCATGAGCCGGCGGGCCTGTTCATCGCCGATAATCTCCTGTTTGACCGGGTCCCAGTGGAGTTTTCGCCCCAGCATGTAAGAGAGGTTTCCGAGGATACACAAAAAGGCCACGCCAACCCCGGCCTCGACATCCATGATGGTCTTCTTGCCGGTCTTGATACCCTCAAACCAGTCTTCGAAGTGACCAGGGCTTTTATACACGTCCTTGGCCCCGGGCGGTGGGACCCATTCGCGGACCTTCTTTTCCACCCAGGTTCCGCCGTCGCCGCCCCAATGGACCATTGTCCCGCGTTCCCCGCGATACACGGCCCCGTAACCGGGACGGACAATTTTACCGCCTGGCTCTTGACCCGTCCGTTCTTCCGGCGGTACAGGTTCGCCCGGCTGATTCCACGTAAGAATCCAATCGGGATTCTTAAACGTGTAGGTCACGTTCATTTCCACACACGAATCCCAAAGACCTTCTTCAGGTGGCGTGCCGGTAGCCTCCACTTCCACAGGTCCTGTTCCGTCAGCGCCCATCCACCACATGGCACAACTCATAACATGGGCACCGCGGTCCCGGATTTGTCCCCCGCCTGACTCCAAAAGCCACCGAAACACGCCGTGCAAATACCGCTTGTTGAAGGGTCGCCAACGCAGGGGACCAAGCCAGAGGTCCCAGTCAAGTTCCGGGGGTGGGTCACTATCCGGAGTGTGGCTTGTATCAACTGGGCTGGGATAGTGCCAGCAGTCAACACGATATACGCGACCAATGACGCCGTTCACCAGATACCGATGGGCGAGATAGGCCTCCGGTTGAGACCGCCCCTGGGAGCCAATCTGGCTGGCGATCTTGGCTTTGCGAGCCGCCGCCACCATGGCCTTGCCCTCTTCAATCGTGCAGCAGGCTGGCTTTTCGCAGTAGATATGCTTACCACATTCAGCCGCGTGGACGAATTGGACCGCGTGCCAGTGATCCGGTGTTGCAATCACCACCGCATCGACATCTTTTCGTTCCAAAATGTAACGGTAATCGCGATAGACGTCCGCCTGCGGACCAACAAGGCGAGAGGCCTCCTCGAGACGTTTCTCGTCAATGTCACAAACGGCCACGTGGTCGCACAGCCCTGCCGCACGCAGACCCGCCATCTCTCGGTAGAGACCTTTTCCCCGCCCACCCATGCCAATATGGGCAACCGTGATCCTTTCGTTGGCGCCGGGCTGCCCTTCCCACGCCATCGCACGACGGGGGATGATCTCCGGCACTCCGACTCCTGAGGCCGTTGCCGCCAAGACACTCGTTTGCAAAAACCGACGTCGGCCCAGTCGCTGGCTACGCGGGCCGTCAACATTTCGTTGACCCATTACGATTCCTCCACGAAGTGATGCCATTACTGCGTTCAATACCGGACCGGTAACTCCCCCAGGCCGGCCGATACGCCGTCACCAACCGTTTGTGTCATAGCCAGAATAACCCGCAGCGCACGAGGATACAAGCTTTTCACAGATTCTGAGGATTTCCCCCGCGGAATTGCCTCAGCCCGCGACCACCGGCGGAACGCGCGGAAATCCGCGGATCAGCCTGGCGTCGCCCCGCGGCTAAACGGGTAGCCTCACACCAAAAAATGGCAATCTGGACAATAAAAGAGCAAATTAAAAAATGCCACAATAGACGTAAATGCATACTGTGTGTCCAAGGAAGAAACTTCTTCGAGCGAGAATCGTTTGGCGTGGTGTTTGCTACAAGATGACGGCCGAAGTTCCCGCCTGTTTTTCAACCCTCCGCAACGACCCAATCAACGCGAGGAGTGATTACAATGATTTGTATCCGGAGGCTTCGCAAGAGCAAACAGCCGTCTTCCCGTCGGCACCGAATCAAAGCGAAGTTCGCTAGGAGAGTCTTTTCGATGGATACAGCCCCGCGTCTGGAATGGTTAAATCACGGCGCTCCGCGGGCCGAATGGTCCGACGAGGACCTCGTTCGCGAGTACCAGCAGACGGGGGAACCCCGCGCATTTGAAGAGCTTGTCCGCCGTTATGAACGGGAATTGTACAACTATCTGTGTCAATATTTAGGCGATGCGGAAATGGCTGAAGACGCCTTCCAGGCCACCTTCCTTCAGGTCCACCGGAAGTGCTCTCAGTTTGATTCGGGACGGCGTTTTCGCCCCTGGTTGTATGCCGTGGCTACGAACCAGGCCATCGACGCCCAACGTCGGAACCGGCGACATCGCCTGGTCAGTCTCGATCAGCAATCACGGATGTACACAGAAAGCCACGATCTGGGGTGTTTGATTGACCTTGTCGAGGGGCAGGAGATGGATCCCGAGGAACATGTTGAACTCAACGAGCGTAAAGAAGATGTCCGCCAAGCGGTGGACCAGTTACCGGAAAGCCTTCGGCAGGTCCTTCTTTTGGTGTACTACCAAGGAATGAAGTACCGCGAGGCCGCCGAGGTTTTGAATATCCCTGTGGGAACCGTCAAGAGCCGTTTGCACACGGCAATACGCCGACTGGAATATCACTTGAAGCTTCCGCGGTCACCGAGCCATGCCTGATTGCTCACCAGCCCAACTCATTGGGTACCTCTTGAACGCTCTGGATGAAGAAGAGCGGGAGGAAATTGAGCAAGAACTGGTGCGATGCCCGGAGCTACGCAAAAAACTTCAGCGATTGAAGCGGCGATTGGCTGTCCTCGAGCTTGGGCGAAGGGAGATTGCCCCCCCGCCGGGATTAGCTGACCGAACTTGCCAGTTTGTTTTTCAAAGCTGTGGGTGTTTAGCCATACGACATACAACGAAGGCGACAAGCCCCGCCTTGCCGGCCAGTAGGGATGTTGCGGGCTTCCGGCTTAGCCCTCTCAGCGACTATCTCGGGGGTCATGGGGCTAATTGGTCGTTCGCCGACCTTGTGGTGAGCGCCTTGGTTGTCCTAATCGTGGTGAGCCTCC
>Ga0209508_1001335_pt1 | contig 19771 bp, 32 predicted proteins | sample AD_UKC129_MetaG_FD_184427 | JGI IMG/M metagenome (GOLD analysis project Ga0209508, IMG submission 184427) | Active sludge microbial communities of municipal wastewater-treating anaerobic digesters from Canada - AD_UKC129_MetaG (SPAdes) (version 2) | ecosystem: Engineered > Bioreactor > Anaerobic... | reverse complement strand
CGAAAGGTACTATCTGTGGTATAAGCGAGGAGGATTGACCGTCTGTGCCGATCAGCCGGGTCCAGACTGGGAATTAGGGTATCCCGAAAGAATTTCTCCGGCCTGGGAGATGGAATACGTCCAACGTTGGATATACGAAAAAGCAAGGAAGTTACCTTGCTTGCCTTTAGACTAAACGGGCAAGGGTTACCTTGCCGAAGAAGCCTCGTTCAGGCTTCTTCGGGAGGGTAAGCCTCCGAAAAAAATGAAAGAGGGGGAATGAATGATGACGGCTCGCGAGTTTCTGAAGATGGTGGAATGGGAAGGAAGTCTTGAGGACGGACTACGAATTCTCGATGAGGTGTTTGGAAACCCGAAAGGGTTTGCGTATCGCCAGTTTCCCGATGCGGAGCTGGTGGATGCGAATGGTGTATCTGTATCAGACTATGCCGAGCCCGAACATCTGTTTTGGGAACGGGTTTAATAGGAAGGCAAAAGAAAGGAGGTTGTTAAGATGGATAAAGAAACAATGTTACGAGCGGAGGCTGCCCGCGAGATGATGGTGAGGGTCGAAAAACTGAAGGCTATTCATACTCTAGAACGCTCTTATTCCCCCGTTTATCTCAAAGGGTATACGGGGGGGGGAGCGTATTCAATCGTCCTCGATTTTGATTACCTCGAGGGTGTAGACTCCAAAATATACTTTGAAAAGTTCAAGACTGCTGTTATCGACGCGATACAGTCCTACATCGACGCAATAATGGCCGCATACGACAAAATCTAATTCCTATTCTTTAAGGAGGAGGAAGCGGAATGAAACGATTGATCGTCAGCTTAATTAACCCCTGGACAGGGGAGGAAGTCGAAGTAGATGTAACTGACCTGTCTCAGGAGGAGCTAGACTCATACGCGGTCCTCATGGATGACGACCTGCGAGAGGAGTTGCACAGGGAGCTCGCACCGTGTACACCAGGCGAATTTCTGTTCGCATGGGTGCAGCGGGTTAGCACGAAAGAGGCAAGCCGGGTCATCTTAGGATAACCCGGCAGAAAGGAGAGGATAGCGCGCGGCGATGGGAAAGCAGGTAAAGCATGGATGCGGGAGAAAAAATGCCAGGACTGCCTGCTATGTGAGATAGTGAAGCGGTTTCTGGCTAAGAAAGCGACCATTTCCGAACTTAGGACGGCGGTTCGGGAATGCGAGAAAAAACAGCCGTCCCGACGATAGTCTGCCGGCTGGCGGACACAAGGGAGAATTCCCTTGTGTCCGCTTTTTTGTTTTAGCCGGGTTTACTGGGGATTAGGGGCTTGTGAATAGTATCACTTGTAAAAACCTGAATCCCTCAGTAAGCGATTAAAAAAAGTTCGGGGGCTTGTAACCCCATTAACATTTTAGGAAGAGATTCTTTTTAGAAAGGAGGTGCTAAAATGCGTAGAAGTCCAAGATTTCAACTAGTACAAACCACTTGTAAGAGGTGCGGTAAACCTATCTATACTGGCAACCGTTCCCTGTTTGGCCTGGATGATGTAAAGGCCAAAATGTGAAGGGCCGAGGGGTTCGCGTTCCCGCAAAACCCGAACCCCTCAGTAATCCCTAAAACCACCGGTGAGGCAGTCTCAGGAGGTAAATATATTATACCTCCTAGACTTACAATTTTAAAACTTAGGAGGTGTTTTTAAATGTACGGCATACGACTTAACACGAAAGAGAAACGTCTAGAAGCCCGGAAATTTTATTTCCGTGAAGGTATGACAATTATTGACATGCCAGATATTGAATTGCAGGCTTATGTTGGCGATAATCCGCCGGTTCTGGCTGTATTCACCGGAACAAGCAGTAAGCCTTGTATTTATACTCGTTATCGCTCAGCAGAACGGCGGGATGAAGCGTTACAGGAAGCCATAGAGAACCAGAAAAAAGTATTAGAATATAAAGCCCAACAAAAAGAGAAAAACAAAGGCAGTTTAACCGATTCAGCCGCAACAGCAAAAGCCATCAGGGAACGGCTCAAAAAAGAATTCCCGGGTGTCAAATTCTCAGTAAAAGCCAAAACCTTCAGCATGGGTGATTCAGTTGATATTTACTGGACTGATGGCCCTAGAACCCAAGACGTGGACGCAATCACAAGGCAATATCAAAAGGGCTATTTTGATGGCATGACGGATTGTTACGAATATTGCCCAATCGATCCAGCTTTAGGTTGCCCTGGGGCAAAATTCGTGCATTGCCACCGCGCAATAACCCCAGAATATGCCCAGGCTTTAATTCGGAGGTGGGAAGAAACAAAAGGCTACCAGTATAACCGATATGATATTTATGGGCGAGAAAAGACTATGTACGAGATAGTTTTTGAAATTGAGCGAGATTACCCTGAATTAGTGCTATATCAGAAACCCAAACAGACTAAAAAAACTACCACAGGAGAACAGGAAGGCTTTCCCTCAGCACCAGATCCAACCAATGAGGAACCTATTCCCTCAGTAAGCCCTGCAATCCAACCAAAACCTGATTCCTCAGTAAGCGAACCTGTCCAGTCTGAACAGGTGCAGGAATTTACGGCGAGCCCTTCTGAAATTCCGCTTGACTTGGCCATTAGGGCGCATAGCGGAACTAGTTTTGTTTCAGAAAAACGGGGGAAACAGGAACAGCAAGCATATTATAACCACCTAATAGGGCTGTACAACGAATTTAAGGCCCGGATAAAGCCTGATCAGTTTCCGCAACTGGTGGAAGAAATGAACCGCTACAAAATGGCTTACAGGACAAAATATATAGCCTTGCTTCATGCTAGGAGTGCAATTATTTCTCCCATGATTGCCGGGCCGTCTAAGTTTCCAGTTGCCCAAATGGAAAAACGGAATAACGCCTATGACAAGAAATTGCAGGAGTTTATAGAATGGCAAGGCAGGGCAAAGAAAGCAATAACGCAGAACTTGGGTCTAATTAAGCCCAAAGCCGTTTCTGGCGACGATCCAGACGCTATAGCCAAATTAAAAGCCAAACTTAAAAACCTGGAGCAATTACAGGAACGCATGAAACAGGCAAATAAGATTGTCAGAAGTAGCCTGCCCGATACCGAAAAAGTGGTACAAATTATAGCCTTGGGATTTAAAGAGAAACAAGCGCAAAAACTATTAGAACCTGACTTTGCGGGGAGGATAGGGTTCCCTGATTATGCTCTAACAAACAACAACGCTGAAATTAGAAGAATTAAAACCAGAATTGAATCCCTCAGTAAGCAGAAAGAGGAAATTGGGCAAGTTTTGGAGTTCGAGGGTGGGAAAATCGTTGATAATCCTGAAGTTAACAGGGTGCAGATATTCTTTGACTCCAAACCCTCAGAAGCCATTAGAAACCAGCTTAAAGCGCACGGTTTCAAATGGGCACCTTCGATTGGTGTATGGCAGCGTTTCAGGAGTCAGGAGGCTTTACATTGGGCGCAGAAAATAGCGGGAGGTGAAGAATAATGCGTTACCTAATTGATGACACAGGGTTAATTGTAGGCAAAATAAATACTAATAATTATAAAGTCTCAAAAGATGTGATTTTAACAATTCAAACCACCGAAAATTTAAATTACCTTTGGGATATTGCCCAAGAATTAAATAATAATAGGCAATTGTCTAACCAGAAACTAAAACAGATAAGCAACGACTTATATAAAATCAAACAAAGATTTAACAAAGCGAAACTTGGAAAAGTAAAAGAAGAACTTATAAGAGCAATAAATAGGAGGTGAACCATATGGCTCATGCTATTTGCCAAAACTGTGGACGCATTATTTCCTGGTCGGCTTCACAGGGCAGCAAGTTAGCGGGCGCGAAAAAACCTAGAATGTAACCGAAGAGGGTATTGCGAGAAAAATCGCGATTCCTCAGTAAGCAGTCAAGATTTTTCGGGGGAGGTTTTGTAGATTGAGAAAAAACCGTTTGTTCCCTCTAGTTTTTATAAATAAGCAAGAACTGACGGAGTTTTTGTTGACCAATTTAGTAGATGCACCAACTGTTAGTAAAGTACTAGGCTGTAGTAAGAGAAAAGTTTATCGCCTAGCAAAAAAAGGATATATTACTCCTGTTTATTTAGGGATTAATCAGACATTATTTTTCTATCGTGAAGAAATTCTTGCTTTTAAGAGACAAACAAGGAGGGGGAAAAATGACAGTAGAGCCTATCAAAAACAAAAAGAAAATACAGGAGATACAGAAATACTTAAAAGCAAAGAATCTTAGAGATTACCTACTTTTTGTTATCGGCACGAACACGGGCCGTAGAATAAGCGATATTCTAAAACTGCAAGTCAAGGACGTAATGGGCGACCAAGGTAATATCAGGGAATTCTGGTTGCTTACAGAGCAAAAGACAAAAAAACAGGCCCGAATCAAACTCAACTCCAAAGTTCGCCAGGCCATTAAAGAGTATATTGCTACTCTTGCTGATTATAACATGGACACTTATTTATTTGCTAGCAGGAAAGGAGGGAAACCAATCACAAGGCAACATGCCTGGTTAATCTTGAAAGATGCAGCTGATGCGACAGGATTGGATGTGATAGTAGGTACACATACCCTCAGAAAAACGTGGGGGTATCACGCCTACGAAGCATCCGAACACAATATCGGGCTAATCATGGATGCACTAAACCACAGCACACCGAAGCATACCCTCAGATACATCGGGATTAGCCAGAAAGCCAAGGATGCGCTCATGGAAATGGTACAGATTTGATTTTCTCAGTAAGCGACTCAAGAAGTTCCGGGAGGTGCTATGAATGGGCGAAGAATGGGCGATACACTGTCCTAGATGTTGTTCAGAAGCAATTTTACTTCTGAATGACAATTGGTTAGAATGTGACGACTGTGACTTAGTTTTTCAGGTTATTATCAAAGAAAAATAGTAAAAGGAGGTAAACACAAAATGGCACAGGTAGCCACATCGATTCGCTTGGATTTAGATGTATGGGCAAAACTAGAAGAGATGTCTCAAAAGATGGACAGAAGTAAATCATATATTCTAAATATGGCTATTAGGTATTACTATGAAAAAGAGTTTTGCTATGGCAGAAACGAGAAGGAACAAAATCAAGAAGGATAAGAAACGAGATTCCTTTTCGCGAACAACAAAAAAGAGGCAGGTTCATTAGTACCTGCCTTTTTGTTTTTGCAGGAGAAAATCATGCAGTTGGTGTATAAAAACAATCGTCTATTCGTAGCCCGAATGTTTTTCGTAGCCCAAAAGTAGTCCAAATCTCTATGGATTTATTTTACAATACAGAGGTATGCATAAATATGCAACATCAATTGTAAACGAATTTTTGAAGCCTTGATATCGCTTCATCTAAGGTTTCTGTCTTTAAATGCCCGTAGTTTTTTATTGTCGTGTTTATGCTTTCGTGCCCTATTAATTTCTGTAGTTTGTCTATTCCTATGCCAGCAGCCATCATTAAGGCCGCAAAGGTATGGCGCAAATCCTAAATTCATAATACATCCTCCTTTTTGCGGACAATAAATTATCTACGTCCGCAGATTAAATTTTAATCTTTGTGATTAATTTTATTATCCTTTACGCTATTTATGCATGCAATGATTTATTTTGTACAATTTTTTGATTGACAAGATAGAAACCTATCGTTACGATATAGATAAGTGATTCGCACTGATAACCTTCTTCGTGAGAGGTGCCCCTAGAATGGACAAATTTAACAATATGCCTGATTTTTTGACCGTCAAAGAAGTGTCCAAAATCTTAAGGATTAGCTTGCATAAAGTCTACGATGCATGCAGAAATGAAGAAATCCCTCATACCCGCATAGGCGGAAGCATTCGCATACCCAAGGCATGGATAGTGGCACAAGCCCAAAAAACTGCCTAGCTTAGTGTCATTTCCATGCCTTTGTGTTTTTAGAGTTCTTTGACAACTAAATCCCCGACCTGGCAGCGACTGTTAAAGGGGGTCGCGATGCTTCTCCTGTCGTGCTCCGGGTGCCACCATCACCAGGGCCGCTGGGTGGTATGGTTACGTGCCTCACTCACATAGGAGATGCAGGGTTATTGCTACTGGGGTTCCTTAAAAACTAGAAGACTGGTGGTGATAAATTGCATAAAAATAAATCGGCTTTTACAAAAGAACGAATTCTATCCTTTATTAGGAATCTGTACACCCAACTCGCAATCCTTGAGTTGGAAAAATCACCAGAGAAGTATATTTCAACGCAACCTTTTTTATTTGATTTTGAAAAACTTGATGTAGAAGTTATGAATTACCTGTGCGACAACATAAGTCCACAAGATGTACACGATGCGTGCATAGATGTTGCGAGGCAAATTGGTAAGCGTCTGTCTGTCGCTAAAGGGAGGGGCTAATAAAATGAGGACAGTTTATATATGCGACAAGTGCGGACAAGAATTCGACGATTGGGAGTCCTGCTTCGTACATGAAAATTCCCATACGTATGCTTTCGCTATAAAGCACAAATCCGAAAGGTACAGGGATGGAAATCACTATCCTATATCTATTGAGGTCGAGATGAGCGATAAAAGCATCGTAGAATATGTATTTTCCCGTGTTGTCAGTGAATTCTTCAAGTACCAAGAGGAGGAAGAAGCAGAATGAAAAAAGATTCTTTGCCGTCCACAAAGCTCGTTACGATTACGCAGTTCTTGAATAACGAGAAAGTGAAAAAATATGTCGAAAACATGCTCCAAGACCGAGCACCACAATTTATTACCTCTTTAGTTTCTTTGTCAAATCTAACACCAGGTTTGAGTAACGTTGACCCAAAGAGTTTACTCTACTGCGGTCTCAAGGCAGCTTCATTAAATTTGCCACTCGACAACAATCTCGGTTTTGCATACGCAATTCCGTATTCTGGAGAAGCTCAGTTTCAAATTGGTTACCGTGGCCTCATACAACTTGCCCAAAGGACAGGCCAATATCGAAAGATTAACGTAACAGACGTTCGCGAGGGCGAACTAAAAAAATGGGATGCATTCAAAGAAGAACTGGAACTTGAGATGGAACCTGACTTAATTAAGCGAGATAAATTGCCCGTTATCGGCTATGCTGCCATGTTTGAGTTGGTAAATGGTTATACCAAAATAGTATATTGGCCCCGCGAAAAAGTCGAAAAACATGGCAAAAGATTCAGTAAAACATACAACCGAGGCCCTTGGCAGACTGACTTTGACGCGATGGCTAAAAAGACTGTCTTGAAGGACTTACTTAGCAAATGGGGGCCGCTTTCGACCGAACTGCAGGAGGCAATCAAATTCGACCAGGCAGTTATCCGCGAAACAGAAACGGGGGAAACAGTACCCGATTACGTTGATGTAGAATTTGCTGTCGCCCCTGAGTCGCAGGCTCAGGAGGACTTAGAACAATTCCTGCAAACGCAGGAGACAAAAGAATAGTTCTGTAAGGTATTACGCGGCCTGGACTGGTGAGGTGATTCAATGCAGATAACCCCTGAAAACTATTATTCTTTTGAGGCAGATCGCGAATTTATGTCGGTTTCACAATATCGAGACTTCCTAGCCTGTGAAGCTAAAGCACTTGCAAAACTGAAAAATGAATGGGTAGAAGAACCTACTACAGAAATGTTAGTAGGTTCTTACGTTCATGCTTGGGTAGAAGGGCCGGAAGCACTCAAAAAATTCAAAGAAAACACTCCGCAAATGTTCAAAAAAAATGGCGAGCCTTACGCCCAATTTGCCCATGCCGATAAAATGATTGAGTGTCTTCAAAACGACCCCGCCGCTATGTATTTCCTAGAAGGCCAGAAGGAAGTGATAATGACGGGCGAGATAGGTGGTGTACCTTGGAAAATTAAAATAGACGTTTACAACCCCGACAAAAAACGAATTGTTGAGATCAAAACCACAAGAAGCATAACCGAGCTATATTGGGATGCCCGTTATGGAGCCAGGGTTTCATTTGTTGAGATGTTCGATTACCCCTTGCAAATGGCGGTCTACCTTGAAATCGAGAGACAGAATAGCGGGAGAGATAAATGGCTTGAACCTCTTATTCTGGCTGTATCCAAAGAAGATCCGCCCGACCATGCCGTGATAAGCCTAAACGACCCGTCCCGATTGACTTCAGAACTTGAGGAAGTTAAACGCAATCTACATCGCATTCTTGCTGTTAAAACAGGGAAAATCGCACCGACACGGTGCGAAAAATGTAACTACTGCAGATCCACAAAGAAAATAAGTCATATAATCTTTTACTTGGACTTGGTTAACTAGATTGAGGAGGGCTAACTATGCCAACGAAGAACCACGACAATGTAGTAAAAATTTCTGGCAGAGTAGGAAAAGACCCAGAATTACGATATACGATCGAAGGAAAAGCCTATTTGCGGTTTCCTCTCGCAATTCCATTAGGCAACAAAAAGAAAAAGTCTGCATGGTATAATATTACGGCTTTTGGCGACCTAGCCGAAGAAAGCGCAGAAGCCATATGCAAAGGGTGTACTGTAGGCGTAATTGGCCGTCTTGAGCCGTGGGAAGGGAAAGACGGCTTTATGCGTTACAATTCCGTTGTAGCAGAAAAGTTCTATTCCATTGAGCATCCTAAGAAGAAAGGCAAACAACAACAAAGGCAGGACGATGCTTTTGCGGAATGGAGCGACATCGGAGAAGAGGTAGAGCTAGACGAGCCGTTCTAAGGTGGGAGGCGTTATGGGATGTACATCTACGTTTCGGGCCCTTATTCGGCACCATCTCCAACTCAGATACTAGCAAATGTTTACAAAGCTATCGACGCAGGCATAGCCATACTTTTCAAGGGACATGTTCCATTTATTCCACACCTTACGCATTTTCTTAGTGCCAGACTCAGAGAAACAGGCAAAGACTTTAGTTGGGAATTTTACATGAGGTACGACTTGGCATGGCTTGAAAAATGTGATGCATTGCTCTACCTAGCACCTAGCAAGGGCGCGGACATAGAGTTGAAGGCTGCTATACGTATGGGGAAAGAGATATTTTGTTCTATAGATGAAATACCCGTTTCTAAGGCAGGTGATAGGAGTTGCATAAGGACTCAGAAGTGATGCAACGGCTTAATGAATTAAAGATTCAACTTGATAAGATAGAATTCAAGCTTGATACTGTGCTAGCTAAATGGAGGCCTAGAGGACGGCCAAAGGATGCAACAGACCCATCCGACCCCGACTTTCAAGGGAACGTGTGGGCCATGCATGTCTTCAGGTTCTGGAACCAACAAGAAGGACTGCCGCATCACAAGATATTAACCGACAAAGTAGCAACGAGAGTGAAGGTTCTGCTTCGACGACCCTACAATTTTAAACTTGATGAAATATGCGAAGCGATCGGTAATTATGCGCTTGTGATGAATTCGGACGAATACTTCTTCCCTGAAGAAGGCTCACGCAAACGGCCTTGGACGCTTGAAGAGTTTCTGTTCAGGGGCGTAGATATATTCCGCGATAGACAGGTTGTCGAGGCAAAATTTCGCAAGAACAAGCCTGTTGAAGAGGGGACGTGATGTTTTTGATTGTAGTCGGGATAGATCCGTCTTTTAGTGGGACAGGTATAGTAGTCCTACAAGAGGGAAAGGTTCGGGTCAAAGAATTGGTTGTCACAAGTCCCCAGAAAAGTGTACCACACAGGGTTTTGTCAGTTGTCACCGCGATTGAACTTGTTTTAATAAATGCCGAAGACTCTCTAGGAGAGAGACCTGCCCTCGTTGTGGTAGAGGGTTTTTCTTATGCTTCTAAAGGAAGGGCGATTTTTGATACTGCCTACTTGGGCTGGCGAATACGGGAAGAACTTATTAGGCTAGAAGAAATTGCAGGGATTTCTTGGATGGAAGTCTCTCCTAGTTTGCTTAAAAAATTCGCCACAGGGAAAGGCAATGCTAACAAGGACTTGGTCTTACTTCAAGTGTATAAACGCTGGGGGGAAGAGCTTACAGACACTAATATTGCTGATGCTTTTGTTCTCGCCAAAATAGGAGAGGCATATCTAGGAGTTGATGTTGATAAATTAACTGATTTTCAAAAGGAAGTAATCAAAAAACTCAAAAGGGGGAAAGAAAATGGCGAAAGGCAGAAACAGAAAAGCAATTAGAGAAAGGACAAGACTAATAGAGTTAATGAAAAAAGGTAGAAGATATCTTAACGATGACATATATCCTGGTAGACTGGTTGCTTACTGTGACCCTGGAAGAGATCCCATTATCTGTTGCAAAGGCGCGGGAGGGCTTAGATGACCACCGGCCGCGAAAAGGAAATACCGCTTGTCTGTCCGGTCTGTCTCGCTAAGACCGGACAGTTCATTTTACTGGAAATTCAAGAAGGGTTCAATTATTTTCTTTGTCCAGAATGCGGTTATGAGTTACATCCACCAGTAGAAGAATGGACTCCTCGGAGGATTTTCTATGAGGAACTTAAGCGTCCACATAAAAGAGGTGGAGGAAATAAGAGTGGGCGGAAAAGAAAAAAGCCCAAAAAATTCTATCGTCCTAAAATTTTAGACGACTGAGGAGGGGGAAAATGGCAGTTGAGTTGGCTGATATAAACGCTTTTGATTCTATGGACATATTGGAATTCCTAGACTTTGAGCCTGTTATGCGGCTATCGAAGGACGTTCGCATGGCTGCGCGAAACCTGAGATCTAGGGAAATTAGATATCTAATAGACACATACTATCAAATCCAAGATTACCGGTGTCAACTGGCTAACCAAATCAGAGCGTTAAAAGAAGCGGGTGAGCCAACTGAGGTTGTAGAGTGGCTATATCAGCAACAGTATGGATTGGAGCAAAGGCTTAAATCCATTCTTAACGAATGGACTAACCATAACATAGTTGCGAGTTGGGCGAAGTCTATAACAGGAATCGGGCCAATTATCGCAGCGGGATTATGTGCACATATAGACATAACGAAAGCTCCGACGGTAGGACATATCTGGCGATTCGCAGGGCTAGACCCAACGGTAGAATGGTTGCCGGGACAGAAAAGGCCGTGGAATGCAAGATTAAAAACATTGTGCGTTCATCCGAATTGTAGAGTAACGACTAAAAGGGGTATCATTCCGATTAGTGAAGTTAGAGTTGGTGATTGGGTGCTTACTCATAAGAACCGTTGGAGAAAAGTAACAGAAGTTTATACAAATTGGCATCAAGGCCCGTTATTTGGTTTGATTGGTGCTAATTGTGGTAATCAAGTTGCTTGGCTTACTGGCGGACATCCTGTTTATGCTGCACCGGTAGAAACATGGCAGAGCGGTAGGACTTTTAAAGTCAAAGAATCAACACAAAAAGACTATGGGTGGTATGCTGTAGAAGATATACAACCAAGATGGAAACTGTTACGTCCAGTTGTAGAAGAACGCACAGCTGTTACTATCCCGGCACAAATACGCTTGACACCCAACCTGATGCGTTTGTTTGGTCTTTATATAGGAGAAGGACATCGCAACAAAACAACTTTGTATTGGAGCTTTAATGAGAATGAAAAAGATTTGATAAATTTTGTTATAAAGCAAATAAAAGAGTTAACTCAAACGGAACCTTTTGTATCACATATACCACAAAACCATTGTGTGCAGATAGGTATTGGATGCAAGCCTTTGGCAGATTTATTTACAGAACTATTAGGTAATAACGGAGATGATATGAGGTTTCCTATGGAGTGGTTATCTCTTCCAGATGATTTGTTGCAGGCATTATGGGAAGGAATAATTGAAGCAGAAGGCGACCATATTGGCAAATATGTTGGTAAGCGAATTAGTTTGGCAAATATACAATTAGCACATCAAGTTGTTGCTCTTGGTAGGCGTTTAGGTAATAGTGTGTCTTTGCATATAGAACCCAATGGTGCTTGCAGGATTCATATAAATCAACGTCAAGATAGAGAGCCTAGAGCAAGAAAAACATTAATATTCCCGATTTATGTAGGGCCTGTCTATAATCTAGAAGTAGAAGAAGACCATTCATACGTTGTAGAAGGTTATGCGGTGCATAACTGCTGGAAGATAGGAGAGAGTTTTGTTAAGGTGAAGAATAACCCCAAAGACGTATACGGCAAGATATACGAGGCTAGGAAGGCATACGAGAATGAGAAAAATGAGCGTGGCGATTATTCCGAACAGGCCATGTTAATTTTGTCTAAGAAGAAGATTGGTAAAGACACAATTGCTTACCAGTATTATTCGGAGGGCAAACTACCCCCTGGACATATTCACGCTAGGGCGAAGAGATACGCTGTGAAGTTGTTTTTAAGTGCATTCCACGAGATAGCGTATTTCGTACACTATGGAGCATTACCGCCTAAGCCCTATGTGATAGAACACCTAGGTCATGTTGATTACATTGCTCCTCCGAATACTCATCTTATTCCGGGATATCAAGAGGCACGTGGGATGAATATCTAGCAAACTATGGAAAGAACCATAAACCGGTAGTAGTTAGCCAGTTTGTTAGAGTGTACCATTCTAATAGAGCGAACCATTCCCAGTGAGGGTACCACCTTTCAAGAGTAAACCAACATAAGTGAGAGTACCAAAAGTGTAGAGTGAGCCAGTAAAGTTGAGAGAGTACCAATTGCGTGGAGTGAGCCAGCATAGCTTGAGAGTACCAATTAAGCAGAGTGAGCCAGTAGAAAATGATGTACGCATCAATGATGAGCGAGTCCTTTAGTGAGAGAGTACCATGTAGTGTGAACGAACCAGACCAAGAGAAAGTACCAGCGAGTACGAGTGAGACATCTTCGATGAGAGTACCACGCTGGTGGAGCGAGCCAAGGGAAGAGAAAGTACCAACAGGAGAGAGCGACGAGCCACGTTGATTGAGAGTACCACTGCGGGAGAGCGAGCCTAGGAAGTAGACAGTAACAGAAAAGGGAAGCGAACCATTCCCAAGGAAGGTACTCAAGTTGTTCGAGTGAGTCAGAGCCCGGGAGAGCACCGAAAATTGCGATAGATCATCAAACCATTCTCCACGAGAGTACCCTGGGAGATAAAAACAAGCCAAGGGTTAGAGCGAACCATTGGTTAGAGCGAACCATTTCGATGGAGAGTACCCTGAATCGAGAGTGCAAAAGCCAGTTCACCTGATTAGTAGCAACGAGGAAGAGCGAGCCATGCTATAAGAAAACTGCTTACTAAGGTATAGAGCGAGCCATAATGTTGCGAGCGATGACTTTTACAGCAGGGGAGGAGGAAAACATAGACCTAGCGGACAAAGAAAGCGAAAAGAAAGTTTTGGCGTGCATTTTAGACTCTGAAGTAGCAGCAATAGAAGCATTTACATGGCTGGATATGGACGATTTCACAGATCCTTTTTATCGAAACGTCTTCGGGTTAGCACAGAGCATCTTTGCCCGAGGACAAAAGTTGTCTTTAGGTATTCTACTTAAGGAATGCCAAGATTTTGGCGTAATTAAGAACATAAATGACTTTGAGATACTTAAAGCTGTCTTGCAGGATGCAGAAACAGGGTATACGGCTATGTACTGGATTGGCCGGGTCAAGGATGCATCCAAGGCTAGAAAAATTTATGGGGTGTTTCGTAATGCGTGTTTGACCGTGAAAAATGCAAAAGACAAAACGCCAAACGATGTAATAGACGAGGTAGTTAAGGCATTGTGTTCTATTGACGCTAAAGAAAGTGAAGAATTTGAAACAGGAGAAAAAGTAGCACAGGTTCTTGAAGACGTTATAGATGAAAAGGAACAGCGATTTGAACAGGCAATGTTAGAACATTCAATTGTGCTGGACGGGCTTACAACGGGAATTCCAGAGTTGGATAAATACACGCTAGGCTATAAACCGGGAGATTTAATCGTTCTGGCTGCACAAACTGGACATGGCAAAACGGCTTTTGCTATACACACTATTAAGACGATAGCAGTTGAAAGAGACCATAAGGTACTCTACGTCAATACTGAAATGAGCAGGGAGATTGTATATCAAAGGCTCTGTTCCTCAATATCTCGCGTTCCCTTGTACCAAATAAGGCAGGGCGATATGCGACACGGGAATAAAGAAAAAGTTAATAGGGCTATACAACTTATCAGACGTTCTGGCTTTATCCACACCTTCAGCCCTAATTTAACTCCATCGCGATGTAGTTTAATAACTCGCAAGGCCAAAATACAAAAAAACGTGCAGATGGTGATAATAGACTACATTGGACGGATGGAGAAATATGACCCAAAGCAAAATGAATGGCAGGTACTAGAACAAATAGCCAAGTCAATGAAGCTACTAGCACAGGAATTAGAGATACCAATCCTAGTTTTAGCACAACTGAACGAGGACGGCAGTTTGCAAGGAGCAAGACGCATCAAGAACGAATGCGACTTGCTCCTTAAACTTATTCCCCTGACTCCTGAAGAAAAGAAAACAGACAAGTACACTAGTTATCCTGATGCCAATTACCGTCTGTTTATTGACAAAAACCGCGATGGAGAAGGCAATAAAAACATTCCTATCAGGTTTGACCCTTCAATACAGTTAATTGAACAGGCACAAAGCCAGTATTCATCATGGGAAGAACTAGGAGAACCAGTATAAAGCTAAAAAGGTGGTGTAAGGTGGATGGAGCAAGAAAAGAAAAGGAAAAAGAAAAAAAGACCGCGCGAGCAAATAGAGAAACAAAGATGGCATTTGTATTTAAAGGGGTTGAGTGACACAGAGATAGCTCGCCAGACCGGAACATCGAGACAAGCAATTCGAGAATGGAGAATCCGAAGAATGCTACCTCCAAATATCTGTAGCGATTATCTAAACGGAATAGATAAAGCAGAATCAATCTGTTGGTACTGTGTACACGCTTATGCCGATGATTGTTTTAGAGTGCCTTTTGCTCAGCGTGATTGGGTGCAGGCTTATGCATATTGGCCCTGTCGTCGCGATGTAAAAGGTGGTACGTATATGGTTTACAAGGTATTAGGATGTGAAAAGTACGAGAGAGGTGGCAAGAGACCTTTTAAGGAGGTCATCCTCGTGGAATAACGCCTTTCCAGTGGGATGCGTTCCCTATCGTAGCAAGTTTTTTAAAATGCCTGATTAATCTAGCTAATGCTAAAAACGAAGATAAATTTCAGACCAATTTATGTTTGCTTGGACAAATGGCAATCCTAGCTTATTCGGCGTACAGAGCAGAAAGGGAGGAAACTTAAACAATGAAAGATGCGACGCTGGCGAAAATTCGGCAGATGGAAAACAGAATATCGCCAATAAGTAAAACCGAGACAAATCCCGTTAATCGGAAGCAACTAGGGAATTTAAGCAAGGCACTAATACCGATTATTTCCGAGTACCTAAGAGCGACGGAGATATATCCTCCCATGAACACGGCACACGAAGGATGGGCCTTAATCATGGAGGAGATGGAAGAACTTAAACAGGAAGTATTTAAAAAGCCAAGCGAAATCTCTAAAGAAGACATGAAAAGAGAAGCGGTGCAAATAGCAGCTATGGCTATCAGATTTATTACCGATGTATGCGAAAGGGAGGACTAAAGGTGGAAGTCAGACTTCTGGCATGTACTAAGTTGGACTTAAATTACCCTTTGGTTCCTGGCTTAACCGAACTGGACTCGGTAGTGGCCCACGCTATTTCCATGTGCTACCGCACAACACCGAGCAAGAACGCAATACTAAAATGCCTGAAGAACGGCCATACTTCGGTTTTTGAACATATTAGTTTCACCTTCGATATAGAAGGCATAAGTCGCGTTTGCCTAGCACAACTAACGAGACACCGAATCGCATCGTACACTGTAGAGTCTCAAAGGTTTGTTAACTACACGAAAAAACTAGTAGGCGTAGTGGTTCCGCCTTCTATTTCGAGTCCAAAATGTTCGGGTAATGGTTTTGACGTAACGTTTCACATATTTAACGATGTTACAAAAGAAGCATTTAGAGCATACGAAGAACTGGTGAGCAACGGAGTAAAGCCGGAGGATGCAAGGTTTATTTTACCACAAGCCACAACCACAAACCTAGTGATGACCATCAATGCCCGTTCGCTGTTTAATTTCTTTAACCAAAGGCTAGACAAGCGGGCACAGTGGGAAATCAGAGAGTTAGCACAGAGGATGTTAAGAATAGTTAAAGAATTGGCTCCGATTACCTTTAGCCAATATAGGGAGACAGGAGGGGATAGGAAAGGTGCCGACAATTAAGGAACTGCTCGAAGCTAAAGACGTAATAGCTATTCACGAAATGGAAAAAGGGGAAGTAACATATGATGACTTAATGCGGATATTGCATAATTCGCGAGTTAATAAGAAGACTCATGAAACAGCTAAAAAGAAAGAATACGCTAAAGATTATCTTTCAAAGGCTGACAGAGAAACGTTCATTAAATTGGCAGCTTTACTCTCTTGTCTTGAGGAAGTAATTGAGGCATGGAGTAAATCAAGAAATCCGAAACAATGGACAACGTGGCTTAAAATTGCTAAGACGAATATTTTCAAAGTAATGGTAGAAATGTTTAGACAGGTTCCGGAGGAGCAACACCAAAAACTGTTTAAAGAGATAGCCTATCATCGGGTTTATATCGGCGAGTACGAAGTAAAAAGGAGGGGTATATCAGATTGAAATATCAAGACTTTCTTAAAAAGAAAAAGATTACTGTCATTCCTAGCGGTTTTAATGTTAGTCACGAGGACTTGAATCACAAGTTGTTTGATTTTCAAAAGGATATGGTCAAATGGGCGGTCAAGAAAGGTAAGGCCGCCTTATTTACTGGTTGCGGAACTGGGAAAAGTGCGATGCAACTTAAATGGGCCAGATTGGTGCACGAGCATACAGAGGGCAATGTACTTATCTTGGCTCCGCTTGCTGTATCTTTTCAAACCGTTCGGGAGGGGAAGAAATTTGGTATTAACGTAAATATCTGCCGAACACAACGAGACGTAAAAGAGGGGATAAACATAACAAACTACGAAATGCTTAAACATTTCGATGCAAATTCATTCGCTGGAGTTATTCTAGACGAGTCAAGCATTCTTAAGGATTTTGCTAGTAAGACCCGCAATGCTATTATTGATACCTTCAGGGAAACTCCCTACAAGTTAGCCTGTACAGCTACTCCAGCTCCAAACGACTACATGGAACTTGGTAATCATTCTGAATTTTTAGGGGTTATGACACGTACCGAAATGCTATCTATGTTTTTTACACATGACGGGGGGAATACCAGTAAATGGAGGTTAAAAAAACATGCAGTGAAAGACTTCTGGGAATGGGTAGCAAGTTGGGCAGTAATGATGGAGCAGCCTTCGGACTTAGGTTATCACAACAATGGATTTGTTCTTCCTCCGTTAAACGTACATCAAATCACAGTAAAGACTTTGCAAAACAGTACTAGCCTATTCACTACGGAGGCTCAAACACTACTTGAAAGGCAACGAGCACGCAAGGAAACCATCAATGACAGAGTGGCTAAATGTGCAGAACTAATCAATGGTTCAAACGAACCTTGGATTATTTGGTGCAACCTTAACGAAGAAAGCGAAAAACTAGTTAGAGCAATTGATGGGGCTGTTGAAATAAGAGGTAGCCACTCTCCAGAATACAAGGAACAGAAAATGCTTGAGTTTACGGAAGGAAGAATTTTGAGGTTGGTAAGCAAACCAAGCATAGCTGGTCACGGAATGAACTGGCAACACTGTTCAAACATCGCGTTTGTCGGACTTAGCGATTCGTTTGAGGAGTATTACCAAGCAATACGCAGGTGTTGGAGATTTGGACAAACAAAGCCAGTTAACGTATATATCATCACTAGCGAAGCCGAAGGTACTGTTGTAGCGAATGTGCAACGCAAAGAACGCGAATTTAAGGAAATGCTTAAAGGCATGATAGCCGCAACGTCAGAAATATCCAAAGCCAATATTAGAAACACGGCAAGATTAGAAGATTCTTACAATCCGCAAGTAACTATGGTTCTTCCTGAATGGTTGAGAAAGGAGGTTGGTTGACATTTGAAAGTACTAGACCAATCTATGGGAGAAAACTATGCGATGTACCATGCCGACTGTATCGAGGGGATTAAGGGGTTGCCTGATGACAGTATAGATTTTTCTATTTACTCTCCACCATTCATCAGCCTGTATGTGTATTCAAACAGTGATAGGGATTTAGGCAATAGTAAAAATGATAAAGAATTTTATCATCATTTTTCGTTTTTATCAGGTGAACTATATCGCGTCATAAAGCCAGGGAGACTTATGGCCGTACACTGCCAGGATGTGCCCATGATGAAAGAAAGGGATGGAGAAATCGGTCTTAAAGATTTCCCTGGACAGTTGATTAGAATGTTTGAAAAAGTTGGGTTTATTTACCACAGCAGGATTACTATTTGGAAAGACCCTGTAGTTGAAGTTACTCGAACTAAAGCACTAGGGTTACTCCATAAGCAACTCAAGAAAGACTCGGCTATGTGCAGGGTGGGATTGCCTGAATATCTAGTAGTAATGCGAAAGCCAGGTCAAAACAAAAACCCTATAACGCATACTGACAAGGAAATTCCTGTTCCACTGTGGCAACAGTGGGCCTCTCCTGTATGGATGGATATTAACCCTTCAAACACTCTACAAAAAGAATCAGCACGAGAAGAAGCAGATGAGAAACATATATGCCCATTAGGTCTCGACATAATAGAACGCGCTTTGGTTTTATGGAGTAACCCTGGCGATGTAGTGTTATCTCCTTTTGCTGGCATAGGAAGTGAAGGATACCAAGCCGTAAAAATGGGACGCAGATTTATAGGCTTTGAATTAAAAGAGTCTTACTATAGACAGGCTGTATTAAATTTGCAAATAGCTGAACAGATGAGATTCCAAAGAACATTATTCACTGTTAACTAAAGGAGGTAATTATATGTTTGCAAACCCATATGAAGAATTGCCGATAGCCCTCTGTTACGTGTGCAATGGTGAAATCTACGAAGGAGACGAAATTTACATTATCGATGACGATTGTATTGTTCACGATGATGACTACTGCTTGGCGGAATGGCTGAAGAAACAGGACTGGTGTAAACGAGAAACCGCAAGGAAAGAAGTGGTCAAATGACAGAAACCGGTTTTATTTGCCCGATATGTAAGCAGTCAATATACACATACCAGCATTGCATTATTTACGAAGCTATGCACAAAAACAACGTTTTCAGGCAGGATATAGTCCATATAGGTTGTCACATGGCTAAGGAGGTTATGGAGATTGAGAATAGCACTTACTGGAACACACGGTATAGGGAAAACGACACTTGCGAAGCAACTCTCTGAAAGACTAGGGATACCTTACCTTGACGAAGTTGCAAGAAAGGTTGCCCGAATTTACGGATTTGAAAACTCAAACCAAGTAAAAGAAAGTTCTTACGAGAGGATAAAGAGTTACCAGTTGGACGTGTGGGCTAACCAGATAAAAGAAGAAAGAAAGAATTATTCGGGCTTTATCTCTTGCCGTTCGGTGTTGGATGCTATTGCTTACAGCATCTACTATAATAGAGGAATTACGGACACATGGCTTGATGTGCTGAATTGCATAACCTATGACCTTACGGCTGATTACGATGTCTTGGTATATTGCCCTATACCTGACGACATTGCCAGTCCGACAGATGACGGTTTCAGGTTAATGGACAGAGATTCTCAAATTGCAGTAGACTGCATTATCCAGGGAATGTTGCCTTATGCAAAGGCGAAGAAGGTTTGTAAATTGAGCAACAAGCGTGATTGGTGGTTAAATGACGTACTTATTTCACTTAGATAGGCGGAAGAAACCGAGAAATAACCCGGCCTTCCGTGGTTGGGGA
>Ga0209508_1001325_pt1 | contig 19863 bp, 13 predicted proteins | sample AD_UKC129_MetaG_FD_184427 | JGI IMG/M metagenome (GOLD analysis project Ga0209508, IMG submission 184427) | Active sludge microbial communities of municipal wastewater-treating anaerobic digesters from Canada - AD_UKC129_MetaG (SPAdes) (version 2) | ecosystem: Engineered > Bioreactor > Anaerobic... | reverse complement strand
TTTGCGAAGGTCCTCGCTTTTTTCCAGGGCTGCCTGGATGGTGACCTTGGGGCCTTCAGGGACCAGGGCTGTGATTTCATTGACGAATGCCACAGGATGCCCGAGCACCCGCCCCACATCGCGGATCGCCGCCCGTGCCGCCATCGTACCAAACGTGCAGATCTGCGCAACGTTGTTGTGGCCGTATTTTTCCTTCACATACTGGAGAACTTCCTCACGGCGTTCTTGGCAGAAGTCGATGTCGATATCGGGCGCCTCACGGCGATTGAGATCCAGAAACCGTTCAAAGAGAAGGCCGTATTCAATGGGGCAAACGTGGCTCAATTTGAGTGCGTAGCTCACGAGCGAGCCGACACCCGACCCGCGGGCCGTGGCCTGAATCCCCTTCGATCGGGCAAAGCGAACGAAATCCCAAACAATCAGAAAATAATTAGCAAAGCCTAGAGTGTTAATGACGTAAAGTTCTTTTTCCAGCCGCTCCATGACCTCCGGCGCCAGTTCGCCATTGCGGAATCGCCGCGGGTCGTGACGGTAGCGTTCTTTGAGGCCCTCAATACACAATTCCCGCAGGTATTGCTCGGCAGTCTTGCCGTCTGGTGGGGTGTAAATTGGAAAGTGACGGCGCCCCAGTTCCAATTCCAAATCAACCATGGACGCAATGTCTTGCGTCCTTCGCACAGCCTCTTCCAAGCCCGAAAAAACTTGGTACATCTGCTCCGGCGAGCGCAGGTAGTACTCTCGCCCATCCATCTTCATCCGGTTGGTGTCGCTGCGGAATTTGCCGGTGTTGATGCAGAGTAGGACATCTTGGGCGTCGGCATCCTCGGGCATGACGTAATGAACGTCGCTTGTGGCGACCAGCGGGATGTTCATCTTCTTGGCCACGGCGATGGCCCCTTTCATCGCCAACCGCTGGATTTCCGTGCCATTATCTTGGATCTCGATGAAATATCGGTCACCGAAGAGGCTGCGGAACCAATCCGCCACCTCACATGCCCGTGCGATGTCGGGGTCTTCCTTGGCAAGCAGGGTTCGACTCAATTCTCCAGAAGGACAACCGCTCAGACAGATGAGGCCCTCGTGATGCTGTGCCAAAAGCTCTTTGTCAATCCGTGGGCGATAATAAAAACCTTCCAGATAAGCGGCGGAAGCAAGTCGCAGCAGGTTTTGAAAACCGCGTTTATCCTGAGCCAGCAGTGTGAGGTGATAACTGGCCTCCTTCATGCTAGCGGCTTCGCGCTGAAAGCGACTGCCCGGGGCCACGTAGGCTTCGTATCCGACGATCGGCTTGATCCCGCGATCCTTGGCCTTTTGATAAAACTCGAGGGCACCAAAGAGGTTACCATGGTCGGTCAGCGCCAGGGCCGTCATGCAAAGATCACGTGCCCGATCCAAAAGGCGATCAACGGTTCCAGCACCATCGAGCAGACTGTAATGACTATGACAATGAAGGTGAACAAATGGCGGCGTGGCCATGCTGATTTCCTCCCTTGAAAAGCTCCTGAGCATCATGCCTCAGGCTTGTCTAGGCGATTGTAGCACGACTCTCGCCCCCTAAAAGAGCGCCCTCCGGGGTGGCAACGGTCCCCAAAAAGGGCAAGGGTTGACAACCTGCCGCGCAGTGGTTCAACATGGCGATTCCCGGATCGCGCTTGGAAAAACCTTAGGTCGGTGGTTCGCCGATTACCCGCAAATAATGGGCCACGCGATCATAAAGATCGAGAAGGCCCTGCCAGTGTCGCTGCTCGAGGGTCACGCTTTCAGAGGCATGATCCATGCTAGCCGCCTGGACAAGGCGTCGCAACCGGATATGAAAATACTGGAGAAGCTCGGTCAATTGGGCGAGTTGGGCCGGTGACAGATCCTCGGGCAGATCCGGGGGGACAAGCTCATGGATCGGCCGAAGGACGTTGGGTTGCTCGCTCCAGTCCAATTCGCGCTCCAACGAAGGAGAAAACCACGGGGATACGACCTCCGAACTGATTTCAATGTCACCCGTCTCTCCTAATTCTTCCTTCTTCTTGCGGATGGCTGCCAAACGTTGAGCAATCTGTTCACGCGAACCTACCAGGATGACGGTTCGTCCGATGGTGATGATATCACCGGGGCGGATTTGGGCCACCTGCACCGGCTCCCCGTTGACCCGCGTCCCGTTGGTGCTTGCCAGATCGGTCAAAACCAGGCGATTGCGATCTTCCTGAATCTTGAGGTGAAACCGACTGACCCGTTCGTCGCTGAGGCGCACCACGTTCCCTTCCTCGCGGCCAACCGTGATGGGGGTTGGAATGTCCTCGTACACACGACCGCGATCGACGCCATCGACGATCCGCAAAGTAACCAAGGCCATTGTTAGGCACCTGGCGTTCTAGCGCTAGTAGAGGTGCAAACCAAGACCGTCTTGCCGGTCGAGGTAAAGGATTGCGACTTGCCGACGATCGGAATGATATCCTATCTCTTGTTGTTTTACCGCTTTGCGGGGAGCCAGGCAATCAACCCGGCCGATCCGGCGGCGATTAGGCCGCGACCGCCGTCGTAGCTTCAGGCGTACCATTCGCGTTGCCGTTGTTGACCTAACTTGTAGTAGGCGTCCTTGAAGATAGTAACATCTTCAGCCACCTGAAAATCGAACATCCCTACGATGAGAAAGTCGGCACCGTTCCGCAAGGCGTAGGCGAAACCCATCCGAGGATGGATGGCTCCCGCCGCCAGGACCTTGAACGCAAACCATGGCTTCTTAACGGTTTTGAAAAACTCTGCCGTCTTTTCCGCATCCAGACACCATATGTTGTCATGGTAGGTCCCAGGTTCCTGTCCCCGCGGCAAGTACCAGCACCACTCTTGCCGTTTTTCGGGCGGCGTAGCTGACCAGTAGTTGTCGGGATGGAAGGTCTTCACGTAGAACTCGGCCCCGACATTTTGCGCCTCGCATTGCATGGGCGTTTCCAGCGAGTGGCTACCGATGCCGGCGGGCACACCGGCCTCCTTGACCAGTTCCATGGTTTTGGCCAGGATATCAAGCCGCCCAGCCATTGTGTGCCGGTCCGTCACCTCACCATGCGTGTACAAAAACGTGGCGCCTTTGTTGAGCAAATCTTCGATTTCTGATCGCACCTTTCCAGCATCGGCATCGGGGTGAATGCATACCAAGGCCTGCATCTTGCCGCCTCGCTCTTTCAAGTAGCGATGAAAGACATTGATGCAAGCCGGATCGAGCTGCACTGTGTTGATCCCTACGGACTCACACAAGGCCAACGTCTGGAATATGCGTTCCTCAGTGTTATAGGCCTTGAATAATCGGGAGACATAAAGCAAATCCCGGCTATGCGCCCAACCGCCGATGAGATTGCCTCCAATTAACATCCGACTAATGGTGAGATTGCGGATACGACCGCAAGGCATCGGGCGGTCATCCACCGGAGTCTGCGCCGCCTTTTCCGGCGCGCCCTCCTGAAGGGCGGCGAGGAGGATACGTTCCTCTAAACTGGAAGCCGCGGCAGCGCCCATGGCTCCTAATAGTCCATAGTTCAAAAACTGACGCCGATTACCGTGCTCTGCCATCGTTGCACCTATCGATTTGATTAATTGGACCGCCCAAATTGAAAACGGAGAGAAATAAAACCTGACTCTGCCAGAGGCTCTTGCCCGGCTGTTGTTTCAATTCTTCGCTTCAGCTCGATTGTAATTTTTGACAATTTGCGCTGTCAGGTCAAGTGAACGTCAACCGGTTTCACTCCCTCACCGGCCTACGTTGGCGGTTCGGAACGTTGGCGCTTCGGAAGATGGCAATATGATGCCACTTGGAACGTTGGCGCTGGTGTTATTCATCGGGGGTAGCCAACGATTGGCGCCGCAGGTACCAAACCCAGCCGCATCGTTCGTAGCGTCTATCGGTTGATTTTTGAATCAACTCAAGCGTGATTTCCCAAAGTGCCGCTTTTTGTCTGGCGATTTCTTCCGGTGGTGATTGGCTGAGTTTCTCGACGATTTCCCTGCGTTTCTTGAGTAAAGCATCGACTTCCTTTTGTTCCTCTGCCGTAAAATCTCGATACTTGACGACCCGGCAATTGGAATCGCCGATGATCAAATCGGGCAAATGATCGCCGTCCAGGTCGGCCACGGATGGTTGCGTTGACCATCCCGGTGTCGGCGTCCAAAGTTCCATTCCATTTCGATAGGGAATGAGCAACGTCTCTTCTTCTTCCGGGGGCCAGACGAGGCTGACCGGTGGTGCCCAGGCGGGCTGCTCATTTGAACCGACGTTCCGAATCCAAAGGACGCCTCCGTTTCGGCAGCCGACAATCAAATCGGGCAGGCCGTCAAGATCCCAATCGGCGATCACGGGCGAGGCCTCACCATCGACTTGCAGGGTAAGTCCTTCAATGGTAACGGGGCGCGGCTGGCCCCAGAGAAAACGACCTCCCTGCTCCACCAGGGATGTCAGGAACACCTGCCCTGCCCCATCACCGAGCACGAGGTCCCAGACACCATCTTTGGTTAGTTCACCGAGAAATGCCCGATGTAAATAGGGGACCTGAAACGGCTTGCCGTCTTCCAGCATGCACACTTCTGGCCGCCCAAATACCATACCCGCTTGGCCGCGGCAGAGGGCAAGCTTGCCCTCATTTGTTCCGATCAGCAAATCGGGGTGGCGATCATAATCGAAATCCACCACTTGAAAGACAGTTGCCCCAGCCTTGATCATCGCCGCCAAGTCCGGGTTCACGGTTTCGGCGGGAAATCGCGCAGCCTGGGCCAACGACAACGGCTTGTCGGGAGTTGGCCACGTCCAGATTTCCCATTGGCCCGTTTCTCGTCCACACAGCACAAGCTCCAATCGCCCGTCGGCATTCCAATCAAAAAAACCTGGAATTACGCCAGAGGTCAACGTCAGAGGTAGGCCGTTGCCGACAAACCGCTGGGGCGGACTCAGTTCCGGGGCGAACGCATTGGCAAGGGCCGGGCCTTTGGGGAGAGTTATTTCCAGAGTGGCAAGTACCTTGGCGAGCACGGGCAGCGCCTCTTCCGGGATGCGTAGGCTGGCCGTATCGCTGATGCGAATGTCGTTCGGAAATTGAGGAGCGGGACCCCAAAGGACCTGGGCAAGGAGGGCGGCCGTGAGATAGTCGCTGAAGCTCGTGGGGCGATCCAAACTTAGGTCGTTGACCCAGGCCGCCCCACCGGCCAACTTCCGAGTTTGATGGAACAGCCGGATCAGCGGTAAGGTAGAGAATCCTTGAGGCAGGGGCAATCGCCCGAGGATTTTTTGCCGCTCGGTCTCCACACGGAGTGTCGGTTTTCGGTACGGGGAAAGGATCCAGACGATTCTCGGGGCCAGTCCCTCGAGCGTATCGATCTCCGTGATCAGTTCGGCCCGATCCCGCTGGACCACCTGCCGCAGGGGATGGTCAAACGCCACAACGACGTCGAAGCGTCCCTTTTCCGGCGTGCTCTCAATTAGACCGGCGATGACCTCGCCCAGGGGGCGGTCTTTCGCAGGGATTTCCGTGATCTCGATGTTTCGCCTGTAGGTCGCGGCAAAGGCCTCAAACACGCGGCGAAGCGTGCCGCCATTCCATGGGTTATCTCCAAGAAAGAGGATGCGAAGACCCTGCGGCGGTGCGGCTTCGGGGGCCTTCTCTTCGCCGAAAGCGGCCCTGCCCAGGGCCAAGCTCAAGGTCACCAGCAAGGCCGGCCACAAAATCGCACGGCTGGAGCGGAAGAAAGGTACAGGTTGACAGGTCATTCTCGGAGCAGCTCAACGTCCTCGACTGCGGCACATGGGCCGACGTTTCGTTTTCTCACGCGGTTAGGTCTCTCTTCGCCGTGAGACGATGACTATTGCTGATTCCAACTCTCGATCTGTCTTTTGATCGTTTCCGGCTGGAAATTCGCCGGGGGCGGCTCATCCTGATTGGCCAGTAACTCCTCTATCGTGGGAGTCGTCGTGCGCAGGCCCTGCTCTGGGATTTCGATTCGGGCACACCAGGCGATGGCATTCAGGACGAGCGTCCGGAACTGATCGTGCGCCCAATTCCAATGGTGATGCCCTCCGGTAAAACCAAAACCGCGGCCGCCGTCAGGCCGTTCATAAGCCCACGCCACGTGCTCTGGCATGCCTTTTCGAGAGCGAACCGTCGGATTGCCGCTGTGGGGGCCGTCGGGTCTTTCTCGCGTGCTGTCGGGCGGGATGGCCGTCAAAATGGGCACAAGTCTTGTCGTGTCATCGACGAACCGCATATGGTAGTACCATTCGTCGTCAATGGCGAAGGGGCGGACACCGCGGGTGATGGGGTGCTCGGGCAAAGCCTTGAACTCAGCTCGCCAGTGCGGATTGACCGACCAGTACGTTTCATAATAGCCACCGATCCAGGATTTTAGTTTTTCGCGTCCCTCGGGCGCAGCAATATCCAGGGCGTAGTGTAAAACCGCTAGACCAGCTCCTTTGTCAATCGCCTTCTGAAGTTCGTCCAGGTGTTGTGCGATGATGTTGCCACCACCACCGTCGGCAAAGATGACAATCGCATCCGCGTCCGTCAGGGCATCCGTCTGCTGGGGCCAACCGTTGGTGTAAACAACCGTTTCGACGTTGGGCAAGGCTTCCTTCAGCTTCTTGGCCAACAAAAGACATCCTGCGTTATGCTCATGGCTGCCGAAGCCGTGACTCGGTCGGCCCGCAATAAACACGATCTTTTTGGAAACTTGCTGACCGGGCTGGCTTTCGGAGGCGATACCGTCTCTGCCAACGCCCATTGCCACCAAAAGGAGCATCAACGAGGGAATCGATACCACGATTTGATTAAAGCGACAGAGAATTATGCGAGTTTTCATGGGCAAGGCCTCCCACATATGGGCAAACTGATTACACAAACAATCGACAGCACGCGAGCGATTCGCTTTCAAGTACAATCTGCCGACAACAACATTTTAGTTGATCAGGGGCTATTTTGCGCGAGAACCCTGCTCGTTTCAATGGAACGTGCACCCCTTTCACGAATTTGCTGCGGCGCCGGGCTACGCCTCAGCGGTGGCGGTGACGAGAACGTCTTGCGTATTTGAACTCGACGCTTCATCGTCCGCGCCTACGACAGTTGCGGGAGGAGCGTGGGGGTTGCCTTGTGAATCCAAGTGGTCTGTTGTCCGAGTTATTGGCCAGAAAACCGAGAATCGCGCGCCACCTTCGGGTCGGTTTTCCGCCCAGATGCGGCCTCCATGAGCCAAGACGATTTCCCGGCAAATCGCCAATCCTAGCCCTGTTCCCCCGGCCGATGTTCTTGTTCTCGAAGATTGGTAAAAACTCTCGAAGATGCTGTCCAGTTCACCATCGGGGATTCCGCACCCTTCGTCATCGACGCGGAGGAGGAAATGGTCCTCCTGGGGAACGAGGGTTACCCAGACATGTCCGTCCTCTCGTGTAAACTTCACAGCATTGCTGATGAGGTTCCTAATCACCTGGGCAAATCGTGTGGGGTCCAATTCGGTGCGAAAGCACTGCGGCCCAATGTATTCCAGTTTGATACGTTTTTGCTCGGCCAGGGAACGGAACTCTTCCAAGACGCTGTGGATGAGCCAGACAACCTCGGAGACCGATCGCTCGTAACGCATCTTGCCGGCCTCCAGCTTGGAGAGATCGAGAAGATCATTGAAAAACGCAAGCAAGGATTTTCCGCTTGTCTCGATTTGCTGAAAATACCGAAGAAGGGTGGGCTTGTCCGCGGTTTCGATCTTCTTTATGCCAAATGCAGCATAACTGAGAATGGCGTGCAGAGGCGTCCTCAATTCGTGGGAGATATTGGCTAAAAACTGGCTCTTTGCCCGATAGGCGGCTTCCTTGGCCTCGATGAGTTCTTGCAAGACCTTTTGTTTTTCTTCGGCCAGAAGAACCAATTCGTGCTCCTCAAGAGCCATGCTCACGGCTTCTGAATGTGACTGCTTAAGCGAGATTTTCTCCTGCTCCATTTGTTCGATTTTCGTACAACTCAATAGCAAACGATCTGCCAGCCACGCTGATAGGCCCAGCGCGCGGGCAAAAGGAATCAAGAGCGGCGCTGCTGCGCAGAAAGCCTGCTCGGTTCCGCGATACAATCCCACGACGAAACCCGCCGGTGGAGATTTCATCTGGTAGCATTCTTCTGGCGCTTGAAACCGAGTGACGAATCCGAGGATATTCTGGCCTTCACCGTAGGCAAACGGCCTCCACTCAGTTGGGGTCATCGTCTCTGGCAGGAATGAACGGAGATTCTTGAGGGTGATCGCCGGCTGTTCTGGCCAGTGATCGTCACACCAGAACGCAAGCGGCGCATGGTTCTCGTTGAAAGATGCCACAAAACTTACGTTGATTTCGGGAAAAAGACGCGCGAGCTGCTCATGAGAGTGGCACTGGGGAAAACGGATATCGTTTTCCCACAATGAATCCCAGTCGTTCAGGATGGCGCCGCTGCCCATCTTTCGTCTTTCGGATTTCCGATCGTGGTTAAGATTTGTGAAATGGCACACCTTAGGCGCGTACGCACCTATCGCCTTTGGGGGCGTCCAGAAAAGCTTAACTCAAAAAGTAGGACACAGCCGTCCGGCACCAGGGGAATCCCTCAAGCCGATCGCCGTTTTAGGCCGTTTCTTCGGAATTCATAGAGAAAAATGCCCGCTGCCACCCCTAAGTTGAGGGAGTCCACCAGACTAGACATGGGAATGGTCACGGAGTAATCGCACAGATCGGCCCACCCTTCCCGAAGTCCTTCGGTTTCATGCCCCAATAGCAAGCCAACTCTTTCGGGGGGCGAAAAGTCTGGCAATGAAACTGCCGTGGGGTCCAGTACACTGGCCACCAAGGCCACATTCCATTCCCGCTTGAGGATCGCCAATTCTTCCCGGAGATTGTTGGTCTTTGCCATTGGCAGGTGAAGCACCGCGCCCATAGAAACGCGGAGGATGCGTCGGGAAAACGGTTCAGCGCACCGCTCACCTAAAATGACGGCATCTACGTCGAACGCGGCCGCGGAGCGAAACACCAGGCCGATGTTCTCGGGCTTTGTGATCTGTGGACAAACGACCACCATGAGGGGGCCCGGTCGATCAGGGGGCGGTAGAACGTCCCGCACGGACGGCAAGATACGTCGTCGGCCCACGGCGAGGACGCCCTGATGAAACTGGTAGCCCACCACTTGATAAAGGAGTTCCCGCGGTCCAACGTAAAGCGGAATTGAATCGGGAACTTGATCGGCATATTCGGCCGCGCAATCCTCGGCCAGCAAGACGGACTCCGTTTCGTAGGTGCTTTTCAACAAGCGCTCCGTGACGAGCCAACCCTCTGTGATGAAGATTGACTCGCCACGGAGCGTGCGTTCCGGGAGATTCCGATATGGGGCAAGCCGAGGATCGTCCAGCGAATCAACGCGGATCCACGAGCGGGACATAAATCGGCAAAAGACCTCTTTATTCTTTCTTCTCGCTCCCGAAAAGCTGGAACTCCCAGATAGTCGGGCCTTCCGTTGCCTTGAGGATGTTCAACCGAAACCGTTGCCCTGTCACAGCCCGGAAGCGAAACTCACCGCGCTCGCCGATGGTCGTCCCTTTGAAGCACGGGACCCACTCGTCGCCTTGGGCACACTCAATTTGAAACTCCTGGACGCGAGGGGCGAAGGCCTCTTCGATGACGGCTCGATCCACAACGCACGGCCGTTCCAGGTCAACCTCGAGCCAAGCGCTATGCGTTCCGGCATCGGTGGCCCAACGGGTTTCGGAGTCATCATCCACGGCCATTTGCGGACCAAACCGCGCGACCTGCTTCTGAAAGACATTGGAGGCCTTGGTGGGCCTGTTCACACTGAGGGCACCACTGAGTGCTGGCACGGCCACCGGCGGGATATCGAAGGCTGTGCCGCTGACGGTTAGCTCCAAGACTGTCACCAAGGGGTCGCGCTGCTCGGGCGAGAGACTCACCGTGATCTGCGTGTTGCTTTGTTCGACCTTCACATCTCCGCCGGTTCTGGCAACCGCAGAGACAATCTTCTGATTGATGGCCGGAAGAACAAGCGGTCCCTCTTTAGGCCAGTTAAAGATGAACACGTAAATCTTGTTCTCTTTACAGGTGGAAGCCCCCCAGGGACCTGGTTTGAAGGGACCACCCCGAGTTCCATAAACTCCGTCGCCGTATTTCTTCAGCCAGGCACCGATCTCCTTGAGGCGTTCCACCTGACGCGGTTCGATTTGCCCATCCGGCATAGGGCCGACATTTAAAAGGAGATTCCCATCTCCACCCACCGTGCGGAGGAGTATCTCCAAGCATTGCGAGAGCGTTTTCAACTCATCGTTGGGCTTCCAAGCCCATTGGCGGCAGATGGTCATACAGGTTTCCCAGGGGCGCTCCCGATTGAAGGCCCCGACGCGTTGTTCCGGTGTATCAAAATCGCCCACAAACTGTGGCCCTGCGGTGTCGCCTTTCATCCCCCGGCGACCTTTGTCGATACGGTTGTTGATGAGGATATCCGGCTGCAATGTGCGGATGTACTTATAAAGTGCCAGGCCGTGTTCATGGGTCCATGGCTCTTCCCAATCGCCATCGAACCAAATGACGCCCAGCGGACCGTACTTGCGAATAATTTCGGCTATTTGATTGTGCAAATACTGAACATACCGCTCCATATTGGGATTGGGCTTTTTCGTCCGGCCACCAGGTGAGCCCAACGGATAATCCGGGTGATACCAGTCGCAGATGGAGTGGTAGGCGCAAAAGACGATCCCCTGACGACGGCAGGCCTCCGACAGTTCCTTCAAAATGTCCCGCTTAAAAGGCGTGGACATGATGTCGTAGTCGGTATATTCCGAGTCCCAAATGCAAAAACCATCGTGATGCTTGGAAGTGATCACGAGATACTTCATGCCGGCCTCCTTGGCGATGGAGACCCACTCGTCGGCATTAAACTTCGTGGGGTTAAATTGTTTGTACAGGTTGTCATATTCCTCGATGGGGACCTGAGCACCGCGTGACCAACCGATTTCCGTGCCCTTAAGACTGACAGGGCCCCAGTGAATAAACAACCCAAAGCGCATGGCCTGCCATTTGGCGAGCGACTCCGGAGGAGCGCTCCAGATCGAGGTCGATTCCTCCCCCTTCACCGCTCCCTGACAAAGCACTAGCCAAGCGAGACAACTGGTTACCCAAAGGGCACGAATGATGCAGCGCACCGTGGTCATACTCAGACCCTCCAAAAATGTGTTATTGTAAACGACAGCGTTTTACTCTCCCTTGGCAAGACCCGTGGGAACCTCCGGCAGATTCGCCGTCAGTTGCGGCGGGCTGGTCCGACCTGCCTCGTTTGGGTCAAAGGCCTTGAAACCCAGCGAGAAGGCCGGTGAATCCGGCTGGAGCCGGTAATCATCCTTGGCCGGATCAACGAATTTCGGATCGGCAATGATCGAGTGCACGTCCTGACCGCGTTCTTTTTGCCATTGTTCCAGCGTCAAGTTGCCAGGGAAAACGACCGGCTTGCCACCGTGCCAATAAAGGTTGTAATCCATGCGGAAATTGTTGTCCTTCCAATTGCTTCCCAACAGCGGGCTATCATTGTCCCATGCAACGATATTTCGCTCGAAGAAGAACGAAATGTGTTCTTCGGTACGGGTCCGCTGAATTTGATGCTCGACCGAGTTGACAAGGATGTTGTTATGGATACGGTTCTCCTTCCCGTAATGTTGGTGAAAGCTGCCCGTCTTTGTGCGATACACCAAGTTGTACGCCATTTCGATGTGCGTGGAACCCTCATCCGTGTACAGTCCCCAGCCACCGTAGCTAAACGAGTACACATCGTGAATCTTGTTGTGATTGACGGTCGTGCCTGGTGAAACACCAAGGGTATAAACGCCACCCATATCGGAGAGCACATACTGCCCGATGTTGTAGATGTGGTTGTAATTGATGGCGTTATGATGGGCCGGACTGTCGGCATATCCCCAGGTCCACCCCACCGAGACGCCGGTGTAGTAGAAGTCGAAGATGTCGTTGTGTTCCACCGTGTTGTAGGCTGAATGGCCGATCCACACGCCCACCGCCGCAGGATGGATCCGACCACCGTGGGCAATGGTGCAATTCTTTACAGTGATGTGCGAAACAAGGGCCTCCTCGCCCTGCGGCCTTTGGCTGGCCCCCTGCCAGTTGGCGGAGCCCGCATGGCCAATCTTAACGCCGCCACCACCCAGGTCCACTAGTTCGCAGTTCTCAACTCGGCAATTGCGGCAACCCTCACCAAATGCCATGGCGTAAGTGCCCGTGTGGATCACCGCGCAGGCATCGAAGACGACGTTGCGTGCGCCGATTGCCGAGATTGTGCCATCTAGCCCAACTTCCGCCTGGGGATAGAACTGTCCGTTTTCAGGACACACCCAGTTGGAATGGGCAAAGATGAGTCCATGGAACTGGAGATGCTCCACCCATCGTTTGTTGGCGCCGTCACAGGCAAAGATGACGAGGTTCTCCAAACGCGGAGCGATGACATCGGCCCTTTGCGGGTCTTCGCCTGGCCGGGGAATATAGATCAATTCGCCTTTCTTTTGATCCAGATAAAACTCCCCCGGTTCCGTGAGGGCATCTGCCACGTTTTCGATGTAATAACGGTTTCCCTTAAGAAAATGGGCCCAATGGGAATCGAAACCCGTTCCGCGTCTGAACACCACAAGCTTCTTGCTCGCATCAATGGTGGCGATCCGCATGCGGGACATCGACCACTGGTGGAAAATATTCACTTCCACATCGCCCAAATTGGACCACTGCGGATTGAACTCGGCCTCGGCGTATTGCAAACGGTCATCACCTTTGACGGGGTTGTCTGCAGGTGGGGGCACGCGCTCGGCAATGGTGTAATAACCCTTTTTCGGCAATCTCGGTCGATAGCGCCGTTGGTCGTTGACAAACAGTTGCGTGAAATTCCATTTTCCCGCTTTGACATCGTCGAGCATCAAATGCCAACGACCCTGGCTGTCCACTGTCCAGCCTCGAAGGGAGACTCCACCCGAAATGATAGGCCTCTCGTTTTCGTGTGCCCGATAAATCGTGGGTGACTTCTCCGTTCCGGAATCTTCAGGGCCAAAACGTAGTGGCTCGCTGAGGAAATACCGCCCACCGCGGATGGCTACGACGATCGGCCGATCGCGGTCGGGTTGTTGATTGCGAAGTTCCCGTACCGCTTGCTGGGCTCGCGCAAGCGAGGCGAACGGCCCATCCGTTTTTTCCGCATTGGGAGTGGCCAGCCTGCCTGACCAACGATCATTTCCCTCTGGCGACACATAAAAATCCTGGGCCAGCGATGAGCTCTTGATGGACATCACCCCAAGCACAAGACCGCAAATGATTGCGCAAGGGAAGGCACGACGATGGCTCATAAAACGCACGGCGATGCTCCTCGTTCATGTGGGCCAAAAAGGCGGGCTAAGCTTCTTGCTCCGGTCAAAGGGTGTTGACTCTCCTGGTGTTCGCCGCGTCACAAGAGCCTATCTCAAAAGCCCCTTTCCCTCCGGGAGAGGGTTGGGGTGAGGGCAAGCGGTCGTCGGAGTCGATCGAGAAAACCGGCAGCGACTCCAGCTACCCTCACACCCGACCCCTTTCCCACCGAACGGGCGAGGGGAGATTATGGGATGGGCTCTAAGTCCCCGATTCATCTTGAGACTGTCAATTTAAGGAAAGGTTATACCGCGCCTCGCCGAGAGTTACAACAACCGGGAACACACGCCACCGTGCCTTTGGCGAAGAGATGCTCCATGAAAAAAGTAACCCGCCGAGAAAACTCGGCGGGTGAGATTGCACTTGAAGGATGTGCTGTGCTACGTTGGCCAGTCAGGGGCGAGATCAGAACCGGATTTCGGCCCGACCCACAAGACCGTCAAACACAACCGTATCGTCGAGGTCGCTGAAGTCGTTGGCCTGGACGCCGCGAATGAAGGTGTCGGCATCGAGGACGTTGAACCAGGCACTGACCATGTAGCCCACAGTGAACATGCAACGACCATCTTGGCTTACCCAGCCGCTACCCAATTCCAGGTCGAGGATAGGGACAACACGGCTGGCACGCAAACGGGTGTCCACCTCAATGACGTCGTAGGACTGGCTCTGTTGGTAACGAGCACGGAAATCGCCTGCCACAAAGTTGGCCGTGCTTCGCCCATAGATCAGCAAGCCGCACTTCTGGGAGTGGCGTTCGCCTTCCAGACCCAACCGCAACCCGGCCCCGTAGAACCTGCTTTCGGTGAGAACGGTTTCAATCCCGTTGTTGCGGAATAGGGCGTTGAAATCCTGCTCGAACTGGGCGTAACGGGCACCAACCAGCCAGTTCATGGAGCCGTAGCAATTGCTCCGGAACACATGGCGGTAGTCAGCATCGATCAACTGGAAGTCCACGTCGTTGCTGGCGATTCCACGGAGATAATCGGCAGCCGCTGTCAGTGTTCCGGGATGGGCCACCAGCGAGCGAAGGACGTACGGATCATCGGTGGCTAAGGAATCGTTGGAGTGACTTTCAAAGAATGTGTAGCTGACGCCAACACTGGCACACTCGTCAAGGGCGCGACCAACACCGAAACGGAAGCCGGAGTCAAAGTCAATGTCGGCATTTGCCACCCGACTCACTTGAATGGGAACACTCCCCTGCTGAATAGCCCCGTTAATGGCCACCGCCCAAGGGACATCAGCATCGCTTGGTCGCAGATACAGGTACTCTCCCCAGACCTGCCACGTGGGCAAACACCCTGTGGGACAAGGCCCCAACGATGTCGTCGCAGTACCCTGATCGGGCGTTGGCGCCAAAGCCTGACCATTGTTTCCCTCGAAATACCCAGTGGGCATCACACCTTGCCAAGCTGGCGCTGTCCCCGCTCCATAGTAAGGCCCGTATTGCGCAAGCGCCGCACTTGCCGTCAACAGGCAAACCGCCACACTGCCTAGCCACATCCGTGCGTTCATGGCATCCCTCAAGTGCAATTTGACCAACCAACTGCTACAGACCATAGACAACCGGCCATCCTGATCCGGCTGCTCGTATGGAGTGTATCGCTTCTTGGGAACATCCAGGACCAGAAAAAGCCGATTTACCGGAATAGCCTGCGTAGAACCCCTATTTTACCGTCTCAGCGTTACACTCAGCCGAAGTCTGGATGCCATACTGGGGTAGCACTCAGCGGGGAGAATCTTTCGCGAAATAGCCTACGACACAGCGTGGAGAAGCTCTCGCAAACGGTTGCGCGTAGTAATCAATTGATCGGCCGGCTGGGGCCATTGTTCCATGATGATAAGACCATCGTAACCCCTTTCTCGCAGAATACCCAGCATCGTCCGCACGCCGGAGTCGTCCTGAGCCGCCGGCCCAGTGAAAAGCGGCAGATGGCTATCCCCGTCTCCCCAGTTTTCGTGGACATGGAGGTGGATAATGGGCACGTTGGATTCCAACTGGTTAAGAAAACCCACGTAGTCGTACCGGGTGGCCGCACATAAATTGGCATGCCCCATATCAAAACAAACCCCCACCGCGCCGGGACGGCACCAATCGGTGGCGTCGAGTGCAGCAAATAGTTCGTTCAATTCGTGCGGGCTAACGAAGACCGTATTTTCCACGCTGATACGAATATTAGCGGGGGCAGCGGCCTCCACCAATGGGGCCAACGAGGCCGCAAAACCCTGGGGCCCCTGGTCGCCATGATAATAGACATTCACCAGCACCGCCCCAATGTCCTTAGCAAATTCGATGCTGCGAAGGACGTCATCCCTCCCCTGAGGCGTGTTGATATTGGCCTGGCAACGGGCATGGACACTGAAGACGATGGAGTGTTTCTCGCCCAATTGCCTGATTTGCTCGCGATCGTAATCGTCTACGTCTTCCTGACACCACCCCCAGCCGTGCCGCTTGTCGTTGAACCATTCAAAGGCGTCAAATCCCTGCTCGATCGCGAAACGAAAGGGATCGTCGGGGTGATGGGCACTGAACGCCGTTTGGTTACCGATTCGCAGAAATGGCCAGGCCATAAGTGGTCCTCCGGGGATTAATGCCTGCCTCAATCCGCATCCAGTATAAGGACGCGGATACTAGAAAGGCAATAAACCGCCACCACGCTCGCCTTGTCAGTAGCCACGTTTCAAAAAACCGGCCCGCGCAGACTGTATCCAGTCTAAGGAGGTATGTGGCCTAACTCTAAGGTCCCAGTCGCTATACTTTAGGGGATTTCGGTGTTCCCGGTTATGTGGGCAGTTTGCATTCGACTGGAGAAAATAGGATTGGCGCGTCGAGTTATGAGGTTGACAACGGGATAATCTGCCGATTGGGTACGGCTTGACACCCGACCGCGGGAGCGATATCTTGAAATGACTGCCGAGGCAGGTAAGTTGCCGCCAGCTTTGCAAGGTTGATGGCCGTTTTGCACGAAGGGCGCCAGGACGCGGAACGGCAAAGGCTGAAGGTTTCGTTTGATTAACCGTCGCGAGCCGGTTGTGCGGCGACTTGCTGCACGACGGCAACGGGCGGTTTTTTTGTTAGTGTAAGGGTCCGGCGGCAGGACCGGCCAGGAGTTTCAACCTTTCAGTCACAAACAGGTCATCAATGAACCCCGACGAACTATTGCGGATCGTGGATGCGATCCACCGGGAAAAAAACATCGAAAAAGAGGTCGTCTTTAAGAGCATTGAGGCGGCCTTAGCTACCGTTGCGCGCAAGCGTTACGGCGATCAGGCCGATATCTCAATCTCGATTGATAGGAAAAGTGGGGTTATCAGCGGGCGATATGGGGATCAGGCGATCGATCCAGAGCAACTCTCGCGGATCGGAGCCCAGGCCGCCAAACAGGTCATCCTTCAAAGAATCCGGGAGGCTGAGCGGGACGTCCTCTACGAAGAATACCAAGAGTTACTGGATCAGGTCGTCACGGGGACGGTTCAGAAGGTGGAACCCCGGGCAATCATTGTCAGTTTGCCCCGGACGGAGGCCATCCTCCCGAAGAGTGAACAAATCCCGGGCGAAACACGCCATCCCAACGAGCGAATCCGCGCGGTGGTGACCGAGGTCAAGAAAGCCGGTACGCGGTTGCGGATTGTTTTGAGCCGCATTCGCCCTGTTTTTGTGGTCCGGCTTTTTGAGCAAGAGGTTCCTGAAATCGCCGACGGCGTTATCGAAATTAAATCCATTGCCCGAGAGCCAGGTTACCGGACGAAAGTCGCCGTGGCCAGCGTGGATCAACGGGTGGATTGCGTCGGGGCGTGCGTCGGTTTGCGAGGTAATCGCATCCGCAATATCGTCGAGGAACTGTCGGGCGAACGGATCGATATCATCCGCTGGGATGATGATTTGATGACCCTCATCCCTAATGCCTTGCAGCCGGCCAAGGTGGATGAGGTGATCCTCTGCCAGATGTTGGGCCGGGCGATTGTCCTTGTGCCGGAAGATCAACTTTCCTTGGCCATTGGCCGGTGGGGACAGAATGTGCGACTGGCGAGCAAATTGTGCGGGTGGGATATTGAAATCATGACCCGCGATGAACTGGACGAGCAATTGGAACAGGCCGTCCTTGGGTTTTCCTCCTTGGAGGGTGTTACCCCCGAGCTGGCCGATCGATTAGTCGGCGAGGGTTTTCTGTCCTACGATGATCTGTCGGTGATTGAGCCTGAAGACCTGATGGAGATGGGTGGTTTGACCGAGGAGCAGGTTCAACACATCATCGCCCAGGCAGAAGCGAAGGCTGAGGAAGCCGAACAATTGGCCAGGGAAGAGAAGCGACGGCAGCGACAATTGGAGCGGGAGCGTGAGGCCGCGCTGGCGGAAGGTGTTACAAGTGAAGTGCCCCCGTCAGCGGAGTCCGGTGAAGCGGTTCAGGACCAGGAAGAGGCCGGGCCGAAGGAAGATTTCACCCAGGAAGCGTCTTCCGGTTTGGGGGAAGGAACCTCGTCCTGAGGCTTGGTTAAGCTTTAACACAGGGCATCACGGGGGATGCTCGCACGTAGCTTTTACCTCTCTGGGGTGTTATCCTCATGGGAGGGGTGCCGCATGGGGCGACTGGGCCATGGAGGGGCAGCAGGTCGGAGACCGTGATAGTTGGTAGTTCTGTCGGGTTTTCTCACCGGTCGGGACAAGCGGATGGGCTTGTCTCCGGCTAGGCGAAGGAGGCTGCCGATGGTTAGTTAATGTATGGGAGAGGGTTTCCCGATGCTGATCGGTGAAATCCGGAGGGGAGTACGTGACGCAACGTATTTACAGCTTAGCTAAAGAACTGAAGCTTGAAAGCAAAGAGTTGATGGACATTTGCCGAGAGTTGAATCTCGGCAAAGCTTCGGCATTGGCCAGCCTCTCGGATGAAGAAGTCCATCTCATCAAGGAGCACATCAAACGGGCTCGCGGGGCAGGTGCTCGCCCGGCCACTGCTTCGACCGTCAGTGAACCCGCTCCCGTTTTTAGGCGAGAGGACTATATCCCACCGGCAGGGACAAAGCCGGGAAAGGTGCCGGTTCTCGACCGCAAGATTGAACGCCCATCGCCGCGGCCGGAGGTGCCACCCTCCGAGCGGCCTACCCCCGTTACCCCAACCGAACCCTCGCCCGCTGTTACAGCAACAGTAGAGGTCTCCGCGCCTCCCACCGCAGGTGAAGTACCTCTCGAGCCGTCCGGTCAAGTGCCGGTTGCCCCGGAGGTTCCACCCCCGTTGGCGAGCGAGACTCTCGAGACCGTGGTACCTACCACCGGTGCGCCGAGCGCAGAGGTTGTGGAACCGCCCGTGGCAGTGGAGGAGAAGGGCCCGCCTCGCGCTGTTGAGGTGGAAACCCCGAGCGTTGGTCCAGCCGTTGAAGTGGCCGAACTGACAGCGCCGGAAGCGGTCGCTGCGGAGACTCCGGTTGTTGCCCCCGCTGAAGTTTCGGTCGAGGGAATTGCGCGTGCGGAGGAGGTCTCTCCAGCCCAGGCGACGGCGGCAACCGCAGTAAGTGAACCGTCGACCGCCGTGCCCGAGGTACCGTTGGTTACGGAGGTGTCGGACCGGGAAATCACCCCTCAGACTACCCAGGAAGTGACCTCAGAGGTGACCGCTGTTGCGCCCTCTTCGGAGCGGAAAGAAGAGCCACCGCCACCGGGTTTGCCGCCGACAGAGGCTGAGCGTTTAGCGGCCATCCGTCCCATTCCCGTTCTTCCGCGATCACGGCGAGAAGCCGCATCCCAGCCTGGTCAACCAGCAGAGAAGAAGAAAAAGACCAAGGCCGAGCCACCGCTTCCCCGATTGGTTAAACTTGCACCACTTCCCACACCCAAGCCGGCCCCTGTGCCCAAGCCCAAGGAACCGGCCCCACAAAAGCCCGAGATCAAGCTGCCCGTCGATGCCATTCGGGCATCCAAGATGGGGGCCATGCCCCTGGCAGAGCACTTGTTGCGGCAGCAGGAAGAGAAGCGAAAGGGCAAGAAGAAGGAAAAAGAGGAAACCAAGGGCGATATCTCCGTGCCGGTCTTGCCCCGCCAAAAGGGACGGCGGACCAAAGAAGAAGAACTTGAGGCTGGAGAAGGGCCCATCGGCAAGGTAAAACGGAAGAAAGAAGCCGTCCGCGTGGAGGACGAGGAAGAGGCCCACGAAGAACTGGAAGCCACCTCGGTCCAGCCCACAAGATTGCGGCGGACGCGTAGTGTTTCCACAGCAGCCCCCCGAAAAAGTAGCGTCGTGTTAGAGCTCCCTTGTACCGTTCGAACATTCGCCGAGGCACTGGGCCTACCCGCTCAAAAGGTGCTTGCTAAGCTCTTTGAAATGGGGACGCTCGCCAACATTAACGCCACCTTAACCCAGGAAATGGCGGAACTTCTTGCCGTGGAATTGGGGGTTGATGTCGTCTTCAAGGCGGAAACCGATCCGGAGGAAGAGCTCAAC
>Ga0209508_1001322_pt1 | contig 19877 bp, 12 predicted proteins | sample AD_UKC129_MetaG_FD_184427 | JGI IMG/M metagenome (GOLD analysis project Ga0209508, IMG submission 184427) | Active sludge microbial communities of municipal wastewater-treating anaerobic digesters from Canada - AD_UKC129_MetaG (SPAdes) (version 2) | ecosystem: Engineered > Bioreactor > Anaerobic... | reverse complement strand
CGCGCATCAGTGCGACTATCGCCGCACCCTGCGCAATCCCACTCTCAAAGTGGCTGGTTTTGAACTGCCCACTCATGGCTGGTTTTGAGTGCCCGATGACAGCTTAGCATGAGGCAGGGCTGTGGAGAGTCTTTAGGAGCTGAGCCGCCAGGCCGATCTGGGCCGCTGAACCGATGCGCATCGTGATCTGCGGCCCCAGTTCGATCGCCAGTTCGGCCGCAGCGCTGCTCGAAGGCAGTTCAACCTGCACGAAGGCGGGGAACTTTCCCGCTGCCCGTTGCTGCCGCCAACCACAGAAGGTGGTGTAGTTGAGCTTGTGCCGTCGGGCGAAGGCCGCCGCAGACAGACCGCTGCGATCGAACTCGGCCAGGAATTGAGCCCGTTGCGCAGCGTTGGTGCGCCGGGCGCCAGAGGAAGGATTTGATCGTTTCATCGCCCCTGTGTAGCGCCCCGCCGCGCCACCCAACAGGGGGTCCCTGCTTCACCGCTTACGAGGATTCGCCAAGGTCAAATGTCAACAATTTAGATGCGACCCCATCGCCTTGTTGTTCACGCTCAATTCCGCCCGGAAATACTCCCCTTTCCGATACGTGCCCTGGCTGTTCACCGTGACCGTATTGGTGGCAAAGCTGATTCCCATCACGTCCACATAACCCGGCACCTCCCGCTGGGTGTATTGGTTTACGCTGTTGGCGCTGTAGCTCGCAGAACGCAGGTTCCACCCGTTCTCATCGCCACCCGACCGCGCAAACTCCCGGTTGCCAATGTCGTCAAACCCATACTCGAACTGCTGGCCCGCCACCGGACTGCCGTCCGGCCAATACCGCTTGCCGGAAATCACCTGGCCCAGCGCGTCATACTCGTAGCGCCAATACGAACCGTCGGCCAGGTCCACCCGCACCCGTTGATTGGCGTTGTTGTAAGTGTAGGCGTAGGTCAGGGGCGCCACACCCGCCAGCGTCGAAGCGTTGCTGATCGAGGTCAGCCGGTTCAGAAGATCATACTGCCGGACCGTTGTCATGCTCACAGCCGGACCGCTGTTCCGGAACGTAATCTGCCCGACCAGCGGCGAATTGGCAAGATAACTGTAGGTGGCCGTCCGAGTGCCGCTGGTCACCACAGACAGGCGGGATGCATTGTCGTAGGCGTAATTGACCAGTGTTCCGGGCTGCACGTCCAGGGCGACAGCGGTGCGGCGCAGCAGGGCGTCATAGGCGTTGGTCACAGCCATGCCGTTCAACGGGCCGCCAGTGTAGGATTCCCGAAGCAGCCGATCCGCGTCGTTGTAAACCTGCGTCACCGTCATCCCCGTTAAAGTCAAAAAACGCTGCCGGAAATCGGCTCCAAGGGTTAAGAACCGCCTCCCCATCGCAATGGCCTTGCCATACGGCCCGCACGCAACAACGCGACCTCCCATTTGTCAACTATTTAGATACGACCCCATTGCCTTACCATTGCCTTAGGTTACGATTTCGGCAGTGGCGTCTGGGTGCGAGACGTCCTGCGCGGCGAAGCGATGCGCCTTGGCCTGGTAAATCTCGGCCAGCGGATGCAGCCCAACGCGGACCGATTCCAAGAGCGGCTGGAGAGCACGCTGAGGGATCTATCACCAGTGCTCCGGAATGCCCTGAAGGAACATTTCGGGGACCAGATCGAAATTGACGGGGACGTTGTGAGGTGGAAAGGTGGAGTGGCTCAGCATGAAGCAGCACTTGAGAATCGAAGGCAGAACGCTGGACGAGTCTTCGCCGGAAGCGCAGAGGCTCTTGGAGGCATTCGACCCGGAGACGTTCGAGCCGAAGAAGCTGGCCCAATTGCGGAAGTCGCTCGCGAGTTCGCGCCGCAATGGGCCGCGCAAATCTCGGCTGTCGCGTCTGGCCGCAAGCCTCTTTTCCACGAAGACCTGAGCCTGTGGAGCGCGGAAGATCTCGCGCGCTTCGCAGCCAACCTGCAGAAGCAGCTCCCCCAGGGAATTGTCGCCCGGTTCCAGGACGGGCATCTCTACGTCTACAACCCGGACCTGATAGGCCGCCTGGCTGATCCGGGTCAACCGCTCTTTCCCCAGGTGGTCGCCCATCGCGACGACGGCCGCTGGCTCGGCTACGGCGTGGATTGGCATCAGCGCGGCGCAAATTTCGTCTCGGTCGTGATCGAGGATGCCTCCGGCCGGCCGGTCTTCCGGTTCGGCGCGCCGCCGGAACAGGCGCATCTCTACGGCGCCGCCCGCGCCCAGGACTTCATGCAGGCGACCGGCGAGCGGCACACTTACACAGTCCTCACGCGCGGAGGTGGCGCATGATGACGATCCACCTTCGCAGCGGACAGGCTCGGAACCTGATGGAGGCGCTCGTCAAGACAGCGGAGCATCCGCGCCAGGTCATGTCCGCCGCGGCGGTCGCCGGGCGCGCCTTCCTCCAGGACCACTTCGCCGAGCGGAACAAGAAACCCAACAGACTCGGCGGCAAACGCACGAACTTCTGGCAGGACGTTCTGCGATCGACGCAGTTGGGCGAGATCACCGACAGGACGGCCGACATCGAGATTGGGGACTCGCGTTTCGCCCAGCGATTGCATGGTGGCGAGATTAAAGCCAAGCGGCCGTGGAAAGGCAGCGGCTTGCTGCTGCTCACGATTCCCGTCCATCCGGCGGCGCATGGCCGGCGTGTGAGCGTCACCGAACGCGAGTTGGGGCTGAAGCTCACTTTTGTGGGCAGCGCCAAGGGTGGAGTAATCGGGCACTTCGCGCAGCACGCGGCCAATGACGAGATCTACTACGTCTGCGTGCCCAGTGTTGTCCAGGAGCCGGATCCCGATGCGCTGCCGGACCGGCAGAAGCTTGAGGACGCAGCCGCGACAGCCGCGCAGGACGAACTCACACTGCAGGCGCAGGAAGCGCAGGCGCAATCCCAGGGGGAAGCATGACCATCAACGAGCAGCTCGAAATGATCACCCAAAGCATCAACTGGATCGCGGTGAAGCTCGCCTGGGAAAAACGGCAACTCGAAATGATCCGCAAGTCATGAAAACCGAACAGCAAGACGTCATTCTCACAGTCAACGAATTCAAGCGCGAGGGCGATTGGGTGCAGCTCGTGCCTTACGGCACATGGCCCAACGTCGTCGGCACACAGGTCTTCCAGCGCAACGAGGCGCAGGAAGTGGTGAATGAATTTCAGAGCGTGCTCAACACGCCGGCGCGACTGCTGGGCCTGCCCTGGTACATCGGCCATCCCGACCACGAGCCGCTCAAGCAGCGCTATAAAGACACGCGCGCTTACGGCCGCATCAAGGAGTTGCAGGTCCGCGATGACGGGCTCTACGGCCGCGTGAAGTTTTCCGATGCCGGAAAAAAATTGATCGAAGACGAAGCGTTTCACGGGCATTCGGTCAACTGGGCCATGCGTCGTGGCCCTGACAACAAATGGCATCCCTTCCGGCTCAAGTCGGTGGGATGGACCAACGAACCCCAAATCCCGGTCGTTCCCGTGACGGCCGCCAACGAAGACCAAACCACAATGGACAGAGCAAAGCTCATCGCCAAGCTCGGCCTGGCGGCGACCGCCACGGACGAGGATATTGAGAAAGCCATTGGCGACCTTCAGACAAAGAACGCGGCGAATGAGACGCAAATCGCGACTCTCACCGCAGAACGTGACGCCGAGAAGGCCAAGGTCACCACGTTGACCGTTCAACTCAACGCGGCGAACGAACAGAAAAAAGCTGCCGAAACCGAGGCCGCGAACGAGCGCCAGCGCTCGCGCGACCTGCTCATCGAGCAGGGCATCCGGGACGGCAAGATTCTCCAGCACGAAAAGGACGGCTGGAAAGCGAAGTTCGACAAGAACTTCACCGAGGCCGCCAACGAGCTGCAGGCCGCAAAGCCCAAGCTCAATACGCAATCCAAGGTGGTCGGCCTCGGGACCCGGAATGCCCAACTGCACAACGAGCGCGGCCAGGCGATTCAGGGAAACACCCGGCGCCGCACAGGGCCACCGTCACTTCAACGGCAGCACAAAGATCGCGGCGCTCAAGGGAGGCACCCGCAGCAGCGAACCCGGCTCAGCGGCGTCCGTTCGCCGGATGTCCACAACACGCGGTTTGCCCGGCGTGTTGTGCGCAGTCGGACCCGGCCCGGTGATGTGCCAGCGCGTGCCACCACCGGCGAGTGTCGCGCCGGAGATCACGGGGTCCAGTTCCAGCTCCGTGTCGGTCGGATTCATCACGCCGATCGTCAGCGACTTCCGATCAGCCGTCAACGCGGCGACCACATCGCACGGCGCGAAGTCCTGTTCAACCAACAACGGGATCTGCCCGAATCGCGCCCGGTACATCTGAAGAACCAGCCCCGTCGTTTCCATTTCCGCCGCAGTGCGTGTGGTCTTGATGGCCCCAATGACGTTTACAGTCTGGGCGTAATGCGCCATCTGGATGAGATCGCTCTGGCGGAAGTACTCGTGCAGCCCCGCCGCCACACCCAGGCCGTCCTGCAGTTCGTAAATGCAACCCAGCTCGCCGTAGGCATATTCACGATGCCAATAGTTCCATTCGTCCATCGCAATCGGAATCAGCCGGCCTTGCAGATTCGTCAGGCTGCCCTGGAGCTTTCGATGGCCGTCCGCCTTGTGGCGAATGGATTCCTTCAGCATGGCAACATGATCCAGCAGATTGGTGCGGCCCTCCTCGGTCCAGGGAACCCGGCCCCGGTAGAAATGCTCCGACAACATGTTCATGTGATCGGCACACTCCTCGAGCATGATGCGCGAACAGGTCTTGCCGGACCTGGCCTGGTTCGGATCATGATCGCGATTGATCGTGTCGAGATCACCGACCGCGACCAGTTGGATGGTCGGATCCACCTTCCACATGTATTCGGCAACCGTATTGTGCTTGAGGGTGTAGTGCTCCATCTGCATGAAGCCAAGCTGCCAGGGACCGAACATTTCGTTCCCCACGCACCAGAACTTCACGCCATACGGCGCCCTGTGACCGTTCTTCGCGCGCCAACCGCCCGCAATCGTCTTCGCCGGCGCGTTGCAATACTCAACCCATTGCGCGGCGGAATACGCGTCGCCAAAACCCGTGTTCACAGCGATCATCGGTTCCGCCCCGACCTCCCGGCAGAAATCGATGAATTCGTCCGTGCCGAAGTCATTGTGCTCAACCCCCGTCCATGCCGGGTTCTTGCGGGGCGGGCGGCGGTCCCGGTCGCCAATGCCGTCGCGCCAGTCGTAGCCGCTGACAAAATTCCCGCCCGGCCAGCGATAGACCGTCGCGTTGAGCTCCTTGAGCAACGCGAGCGTGTCCCGGCGCATGCCCCGCACGTTGTCGGCTGGCATGAGCGACGGCGGTCCCAGGAGCACGGCCCCGCTGAGAACACGAATTTCAAGGATGCCTTTATCCGTGTCGGCCCTGGAAGAAAAGCGGAACGTCTTTTTGGAGTAGTCGCCTCCGCCGAACCGCAGCCGCGCGCTTGCGCGGTTCGCTTCTCCCTCGCCCCACACCAGCGCAACCTCGATCTCCGCCCTGCCCTTCAGCGATTTGGCCCACAGATACCCTTCGTACTGCTTTCCGGCAACGAGGCCGAGGTCATGCTGCCGAATGCCCGTGCCGGCCTCGATGCGCGGTGAATGCCACCCCACGAACGCATCTTCCGCAACCATGGTGACACCGCCGCTGCGGCCGACAATCTCCCACGGCGAAGCGCCGACAACCGGAAACGCGCTGTTCGTCAGGTCCCGGTACGGAGCGTACTGCTCCGTGATCGGGAAATAGAACTTCCGGTCCTCGAGCATCTCGGCCCAGATGCCGCCGTAAATGCAGCGCCCCAGATGCTCGATGAACTGCCCGTAAATATAGGGACTGATCGGCGAGCCGGTCTTCCGGGCGTCCAGCCTCAATTCCATGGGCGCTGCGACACACGCCGCTGCCGATGCCAGCGCCACAACAACGAACGTACAGAGGGACTTGAGCAATTTCATGTTCGGGTGCTTTTTTCGGCCGTCACTATGCAGGAAACGGCGCCGCCGCTCCATTCTGCATCTTTCAGGACCCACCACTCCTGAACACCAGCGGCGCGAACTGGTAGAGACATCGCCGCCAGGTCTGCCACTCGTGAGCGGTTTCGGGTGAAACGTAGAAAACGCTGTTGATCCCGGCCGCCTTGAGCGCCTCGGTGTTGGCCTGGGGATCGCCGCCAAAACCGCCACGCCCGCCGCCACGGTTTCCAAGCTCGCGGCTGCCGTAACCGACAAATACCAGCTTCACCTTCTCCTTGAAGGCCGCCATGTCGGTGATGTCGTTGGTGCTGATGCTGCCACCGCTGAAGATCCCGATGTGCGAGAACTTGTCGAGATTGTTGAGCGTGATCTGCCGCGTCTGCATGCCGCCCATCGAAAGCCCGGCCATCGCGCGGTTCGGCTGATCGGACAGCGTGCGGAAGTTCGAATCGATGTAGGGGATCAGGTCGTCAATCAACATGCGTTCGAACCCTGAGAAGTTGAACATGCCGCGGCCTCGAGTACCCGGTCCCTGTCCCTGCCCTTGCGCTGCCGGGGGAGCTCCCCGACCCGGACCGGCCGCGCCGGGCACGTAGCTGTTGGCCATCACAATGATGAACGGCCGCGCTTTGCCCTCTGCAATCAGGTTATCCATGATGCGACCTGTGAAACCCTGGTTGCCCCAGCCGGTCTCGTCTTCGCCACCACCATGCTGCAGATACAGAACTGGATAACGTTTGGACGTGTCCTTGTCATAGTCGGGCGGCGTGTAAACGAAGCAGCGCAGAACGGCATCCGCCGTCTTCGAATGGAAATAGACCTCGCGCAACTGGCCGTGAGGAACATTCTTGAGCGCGTAGAAATCCTGGTCGTGGGCCGGGACTTCAACGCCGCTGCCCCAGCGGCTGGCGCCGTAGAAGTAGAGTGTGCCCGGGTCCGGCACCTGGGCGCTGTCCACCCAGATCTGGTAGTAATGGAACCCCTCGTCCTGCGGCTCGGAATCGCCGATCCACGTGCCGTCGTCCTGTTTGGTCAGCGGGAAGCGCTTGCCACCGATGTCCAGAAGCACGCGGTTTGCCTCGGGCGCCCGGATGCTCACGCGCACACGACGTTCTGAATTGACCGCCGGATACTGCCGGCGCGGCTGGTTGAGAGCCGACGGTTTGAAGTCTTCGACGGAGTTGGTTACCGGCGGCTGGATGACTTGTGCCGCGGGCTGGCCCATGCCCGGCTGAGCCGTGGCAGGCGCAGCCGCGAGGAGCGTGACGAGTGCGAAACCGAGCATTGTTGTTTTCATATGCGTTCGAGTGAAACCCATTCGCGGGTGCCAGGGCCGGCGCCCGGCCGGCCGCCGGAAAAGCAACCAGCGGCCCGCGCGGACGCTGGCATTACCACCATGAAATGGGTCTTGGTTGCGTGTTGATCGTGGTTCTACCGCGTTCCAGGTTGAGTGGTTCAGCGCATCGGAGCAATTTTTACCAGCACGACCCCGTGCCGTCCAACAGTTGCTTCAAATTGCCCATTGAATGTCCCGAGATCCTTCTGGCGCCAAAGATCGCGAACCGTCTGTTCGCCAGTCAATCCGAGGTCGGACCACTTCGCAACGACAACCTTCTCCTGGGTGCCGCGATTGAACAGGCCCACCGCCTTCGACCCGTCCTCCATGTCCTTGGCCCACACTTCGAGCTGACCGTCCTGGGACACTCGCGAGGCCTGGCGCCCGAGCGGATCCTGGTTGACTTCCAGCACTTCGTCGTTCGTCAGCAGGTTCAGCGTGAACTCGTCGAGTTGCGTCATGTCGCACCCGATCAGCAGCGGCGCGGCAAGCAGGCACCAAAGACTGATGTGCGTGTATTGCTCGTTGGGCGTGAGTTTCGTCGGACGCAGCCGGCCCCAGCCCAGCCGGCCAACGACGAGCATGTCCGGATCGTTGAAATGTCCCGGGCCGGCGTAGCGCTCCTTGCCGGCCTGACTGAAGCCGATGCCCGACATGCTGCTCCAACTGTCGTTGATGTCCTGGGTCGTGCGCCAGGAGTTGCCGCCGACCTCGGCCCCCCATTCCCACACGTTGCCCATGCCGTACTGGCAAAGGCTGAAGATGATGTCGCGGGGCTGCTGCATCAGCGCCTCGTGCATTCGCTTGAAAGGCAACCTGCCCGCCATGGTGTCGCCGCCCGTGTAGGTGATGTTGCGCGCGCGCGACGGATTCCAATTGGCGTTGCCGCGCTGGGCTTCGAGCGCGGGATTGTACGAGCACCAGTCGTATTTCAGGTAGTCGAAACCCCACTCCCCATATTGCTGCGCATCCTCAAGCTCGTAACCGAAGCTTCCAACGCAACCCCCGCATGTCCACGGCCCGGGTGACGAATAGATCCCGATCTTCAGTCCCTTGCTGTGGACATAATCGACGAGCCCTTTCATGTCCGGAAAGCGCGGGTTCGGCAGGATGCGGCCGTTGGCGTCGCGATGCGGCCCCTGCAACGATGGATCGCGCGAATCGCGATGCACCTGCCAGAAGTCGTCGATGTTGATGTATGTCCAGCCGTGATGGATCAGGCCGCTGTTCACCATCGCGTCGGCCGCAGCCTTGATTCTCTCGGCGGTGACATCGCCCGCGAAACAGTTCCAGCTGTTCCAGCCCATTGCGGGTGTGAGCCCGATTTGCGACCCGCAAACGATCTTCAACTGCCGCTCGGCCTGGCCCAGCGCGTTCTTTGCCCGAAGCGTCACCACATGCTCGCCGGCTTTATCGAGTTTGCCTGTGATCCGGCCGGATTGCGGATCGAGCACCAGACCCCTGGGCAAACCGTCGGCCTCGAACGTCATAGGCCGATCACCCGTCGCCGCAATGGTAAACAGGAACGGCGAGCCGGGGCGCACGCCAAACACCCGCGCGCCGTTGATCCGCGGCGTCGGAGCGGGTTTCGGCGTGAGAATCACCGCCTCCTCGATGGGCGGAAGGTTCAGACGCGGCCTGCCGGTGGCCATGGTGACTTTCAAATCACCCCAATCGGCATGGTCGTAGTCAATCCCGTCGCCTCCGTCCAGAGCCAGCAACACGAGCGACTTCACTCCCTGGACATCGAGGGAAAAGTCTTTGGCTGCGTCCCGCGCCCGCATCAGACCGCTGTTCCAGATTTCCTTTCCATCGGCTTCGATCTTGAAAATGACCGAGCCGCGCCCGCCGGTTTCATCATCCACACCGACGCTGCCCGAGAGCGTGATGGCGTTGCCATCGACTTCGAGAGCGATTGTGGAGTTGGCGTGGGTGCCGACGCCGCGTTGGAACACGCGGCCGGCGACCGTCAATCTCCGGTTGTCCACGGAACGATTGGCGCGGGCCTCACCCCACCCCTGTTCGATGCGTGAAACGTCGAGTGTCGAGATCCACACGTCTTCGGCGGCGATTGCCGATGCGGCGGCAAAACAGAGAAACACCAGACCAAAGCAGCTTTTCTTCACTTGTGCGCGTGTCAGGGAAGGTTTCATATCCTTTAAAGTCATTCGGGGATAAGAGTGATTGTTCTGAGATTGACAGCCTGCCAAAGCCCGGCGTCTTTCGGCCGGACCCGCACCGGCACGTCGCCGGGCTCGCGAACGACCAGAACCCCGAGATCCACCTCCGCAAAGTTATCCCAGCTCTGCGTTCGTCGCGCGACCCCGCTCAGCGTCTGCCGTCCAAATTCGACCACAAATCCAATGTCTCCGTGCACGGAAGCGCAGGCTGTCCGAACCCTGAACCTGCCGGCCGCCGGAAAGCGAACCGTCCATGACACCGAATCCTGCGGGTTGTCCCAGAACCCGAAACTGAGCTGACCGCCTCTGCGCTCGGGCCGGACGTTGCCAGCCAGTTCCGCGGCATCCGGCGAGAGCTGAATCCTCCCTCGAGCGTCGGGAGTGACGATCACCGGCGGCATCGTGAAGGGCACGTTGGTCAGCGCCGAACCCGTGATCTTCAATGCGGCGGTGAACTCGGATACCTTCTTTTCGGGCAAGGTCACGGTGAGCCCCTCCGCGGTCTGCTCCCAATCCAGCCTGCCGTCGTAGCCCAGAAGAGAAACCCGTTCGATGCGGTTGACGTCTGAGCCCGAGGGTTTGGCCAGCGACCGGATCGTGATTTTGCGATCCTCGGGCCAACCGAGCGCAATCGCGTACAGAATCCCGCCCTTCGTGGTGAAACGAATCTCGCGGGCGCTGTACTGAAAGTCCTCCTTGAATGCGCCGCCCTGCACCTTCATCGCGCTCTCGCCGTAAACGAGCCAGGGCCGCGAGCCGAAGATGGCCTCTTCATGAATCGCGTTCCATTCCGCAAGTTGCTCGAGCATCTGTTCCACTTCCGGATCGAGCGAACCGTCCGGGCGCTGCACCACGTTCAGAAGGAGATTTCCGTTCTTGCTGACGTTGTCCACGAGCATGTGGATCACCCAGCTCACCGGACGGAACTGCCAGTTGCGATTGTAGTACCAGTCGCCGATCGAGGTATCCGTCTGCCATGGATGCGGATCGATCACTGGCTGAATGCCGCGTTCGATGTCCTGAACCCAGCGGCCGCCGGATTGCTGTTTGCAGGTGTACACCACCTGCGGCCCGCCCGGGCTTCGCGGCAGTCCGTTGAGCAGGAGTTCCGCGCCTTTCGAGTCCAGCGGAGAGCGCGCAGCGCGGCGAGCGATGTCCTGGTTGTAGAAATGCGCGATCATGCTCAGTCCGACCACGTGCGCCTGGCCAAACGCCACCCCGCCGTCCGTGTACAGCAGGTCGGGATGGTAGGTGTTCACCAGCTCGCTGATCACGTCGTACCACCGTTGCTGCCAGCGCGGGTCCTTCGAATACCATCCGCGGTCGTCCGGCGCCGCCGGGTAGTGGTAGAGATCCCAGTAATTCGAGTTCGCGCCGTCGTAAGGCACGCCCGCCTTCGGCCCGGTGCGATCCGCGCCATGACTGCTTTGAAACCAGGTGAAGCTGGCGCCGAGATGTTCCGAGACGCCGAACTTCAGGCCGTATTTCCTCGCCGCCTTCTGCCATTCGCCCACCACGTCGCGTTTCGGCCCCATGTCAACCGAGTTCCACCGGTGCAATTTCGTGTTCCAGAGAAAGAAGTTGTCATGGTGCACGGCCATGCTGACGAAATACTTCGCGCCGGCCCGCTTGTAGAGCTGCATCAGCCGGTCCGGATCCCATTTCTCCGCTTGCCACAGCGGAATGATGTCCTTGTAACCGAACTCTGAAGGATGGCCGTAGTGATTCGTGTGATAGGCGTAGTGCCTGTTTCCCGGCTCGTACATCCCGCGCGCGTACCAGTCGCCGTTCATGGGAACCGCCTGCGGCCCCCAGTGGGACCAGATGCCGAACTTCGCGTCGCGAAACCACTCCGGACACTCGTAATTGGCCAGCGATTCCAACGTCGGCTGGAACGGCCCCTCCGCAATGGGCAGGCGCAGCGAGTCGGTCTGGGCCATCGCCATCGCCGACAGGCAGACCCATGCCATCAGTTGAATTCGAATCGCTGTCATGACGGGCACAGCTTCACACTTCAAGCCGCCGGGGGAAGCCCGTGGCCCCGGCGGCTCATGAAAACACTGCTGTTCAGCCCTTATTGCGGGATCAACTCAATGCCGTTGATCTGGGGGTTCTCCGCAATGAAGTCAAACGTAATCCTGAACTTGCCGTCGGTGACTTCCACAGGCACCGATTCCACATAGGCGCGATTGGGGCCGCCCGCTTTCACCCAAACGTCGAAGTCCTTGAACTCGCGCCCCTGGACATTGAACGAAAAGACACGGTCGCCGGGGCCCATAATGCCCTCGAAGGTCTCGGCGAAGTGCAGTTTCGCCAGATACTTCCCGTTCGGCACATCGATCGTGAACGAGTTCATCGCGTAATGCTCGGACCGGTAGATCTCCGGATTCTGCGTGTTCGCGATCTGGATTCCCGGCCGCTCAATCACATCGCCGCCTTCAAATCCCTTGTCGGCCAGCCAGACCTCGCCATTGGAGTTCGTGTACGCCTCATACGCGCCGGCATTCACGCGCACCACCGCGGGCGCACCGGCAGCGGGCGCCGCAGCCGGGGCCGAGGTTGCCGCGCTTCGCGTGCTTTGCGCCGGTTGTACCGAGACCGATGACGAGCTCGAATCGCCGGTCTGGCATCCGGTCGCAAACGCCAGCAATCCGACAATCACGCCGCAGGAGAAGGTGTGTACCACTGTGCTTCGCTTCATAATGAATCTCTGATTTCGATCGTTGTTTGTTGCTGACCTCAGCGGGCGACAACTTCCATCGGCAATCTGATTCGAATGTCGTCCGACGCCGCACCAATGAGAAACTCGTACTCTCCGGGTTCGACCACGTATCGCTTCGTCCACCTGTCCCAGTACCGGAGGCGTTGGGCAGGGATCTCGATCGTCACGTTCGTGGAGGTCCCGTGCTTCAGACTGACGCGCGCAAATCCGCAGAGGCTGAGCTTTGGCTGCGGCTCGAAGGAACGAACGTGCCGGTAATACACCTGCACGACATCATCCCCGTCGCGCTTGCCGCTGTTCCTGACGGTGACCGTCAATTTCACGCTGCCATCCGGCGTAATCTTTTTCGAGCTGAGCCGGCCTCGCTGGTAATCGAACCGCGTGTAGCTCAAACCATGGCCAAAGGCATACAGCGGCTTGCCGCTGAAGTAGCGATAGGTGCGGTTCGACATGGAGTAATCGGTGAACGGAGGCAGGTCCGCCGTGGCACGGTAAAAGGTGATGGGAAGATGACCGGACGGGTTCACCTCGCCGAACAACACCTCGGCGACGGCGCGCCCGCCTTCCTGACCCGGATACCAGGCCTGGAGAATCGCGGGAAGATGTTCGTCCTCCCAGGTCAACGCCATCGCCGAACCGCTGCAGTTCACCATGACGATGGGTTTGCCCGTCGCATGCAGAGCGCGGATGAGAGTCTGCTGCACTTCCGGCAGTTCGATCGAGTCACGATCAAAGCCTTCGCCTTCCTGCGCGGGAGTAATGCCGCCCACGTAAATGATCAGGTCCGCATTCGTCGCGTGGCTGAGCGCTTCCGCTCTCAATTCCTCGATCGGACGCCGCGTTTCGTTGTCCTGACGGCTCCACGCCGCCTGGCCGGGCCGGGTGGTCACCGGACTGCCCATGGCAAATGTCACCTCGATACCCGGTCCCGCCAGCTGCTTGATGCCGTCGAGAATCGTCACCGGGCGGGACGCCGACCCGTGGTAGTTGCCCTCGAGCATGGTCTTCGAATTGCCATTGGGTCCAATGACTGCAATCCGTTTGAACCGGGAACGGTCCAGCGGAAGAATGCCGTCGTTCTTCAACAACACCAGCGACTGCCGCGCCAGTTCCAGCGCAACCTCCCCGTGTTCCGGCGTGTCATTGTCTTTGATCGTGTATTTCGCGTAGGGGACCCGCTCCGGCGGATCAAACAGCCCGAGCCGAAACCGCGTCCATAACGTGTGATACAACGCGTTGTCCACTTCCTTCTCGGTAACGAGGCCTTGCTGAACGGCGCGGACAAGGGCGTTGTAATCGCCGCCGCAACAAAGATTGCAGCCCGCCTTGATGGCGGCCGCGGCCGCTTTCTCCGGTGTGTCCACGTAACGATGCTGGCGCTGCCCCCAGATGTCGCGGATCGCGTCGCAGTCTGAAACGATATACCCCTCGAAACCCCACTGTTTGCGCAGCAGGTCATCGAGCAGGAAGGAACTGGCGCTGCACGGGATCCCGTTAAGCGCGTTGTAGGCGCTCATCACGCCGGCCACTTTGCCCTCGCGCACCACGCGCTCAAACTGCGGCAAATACGTTTCATAAAGGTCCCGCTCAGAGGGCTGCGCATTGAAACGATGCCGGTCCCGCTCCGGGCCGCTGTGCACCGCGTAGTGCTTCGCGCACGCCATCGCCAGCATGTAATCGGGGTGGTCTCCCTGGATGCCCTTCACATACTCGATCCCGATCTCGCTCGCGAGATACGGATCCTCGCCGTATGTCTCCTGGCCGCGGCCCCAGCGCGGATCGCGGAAAATGTTGATGTTCGGCGTCCAGAACGTCAGGCCGGTCCACCACTTCGAATCTCCATTGTTCGCGTTGGCGTAATCGTTGTGCTTCGCCCGGCCTTCGATTCCGATGATGGTTCCCTGCTGGCGGAAGAGCGCGGGGTTCCACGACGCGGCACCGCCCACGGGTTCCGGGAAGACCGTGGCGATGCCGTTGTTGGCGACGCCATGCAATGCTTCGTTCCAATAGTTGTAGGCAGGCAACCCGAGTCGTGGAATGGCAGGCGCGGCGTTCTGCAACTGCGCCACCTTCTCGGCCAGCGACATGCGCCGGATCAGATCCTCCACGCGCGCTTTCAGGGGCTTCGAAGGATCGCGCCAGATCGGCGCCTCGGCCACATCCGGCACGCGCATGGCCGACGCCGTAAAGGCGTCTGCCAGCTCCGAGGCCTGAAAGGCCACCACCGCCGCGCCCGAAGCGTCTTTCACCTCGAACGTGTTGAACTTCGCCGTTCCCTTGCTCGCAACGAACGTAATCCGCAACGGACCTCGCAGCGCGTCATCCTCCTTCTCAATCGTGCCGCTGATCGCCGCTACCTTCCACGGCGCGCCCGCCGCCGAGAGAATGTCGAAATCCTTCGCCAGCACAACGTCGCCGGCGATGACGTCGAAGACCCGCTCGCCCGCCGCCCTCGCTACCGCCTCAACCGCCTTAATGGTCACCGTGTATCGACCCGCCGGCAGATGAGAGATGGTGACAGTGAAATTCGTTCCGTTGACGTCTTCTCGAAAAGCGGCCGGATTCTCTCCGATTCCCTCAACAACGGCGTTCGTCCGGGCCCGGTGATGCGAGAAGCTGCCGCTGACGGTCACCTGATATCCGCAGGAGGCACAAACCTCGTCCGCCGCAAAGCCGGGTGAAACTGCAAAGCACAGGACGAGCCCCAGTAAGACAATGCAAAAGCGTGTCATTTGATCGGCTGTTCCGAAGATAGTGATTCCGCCACGGGCGCGGCCGGATCCCACCGCACCTTTCCCACTCAGCGCGCGCCGTCTGCGGCGGGCCGTTCCGCTTCGGTTCGGGTCATCGGATGCCAGCGCGAAATTCTCTCACGGAACCCGCCATTCGCGACAATGTGATGTACGTCATATTCCGCCACAGCACGGCCCCTCCCGTGGAAAGGATCAATCGCGGCCTGCGCCGCCGACCGCCGCTCGGGACGCCGGTGAATCGTAATAATACGTGAAGGAATCGATGTCCACGTAACCGGATTCCGCGTCGTTGTTATAGGTGAAAAGGCCGATGCGCTCGCCGCGATAATCGGCCCAACCGAAGGCGTGCGTTTCGCCAAACGGGATGAACTCCGTGCCATTGGTGCTGTAGGCGTAACGGCATTTCCCGTCCAGCCCCCACGTTGAGCGCAGCCAGAGCTTCGGCGTGGTGATCCCCGGGCCCCGCGTGATCCTTTGGTTGCGGGCGGATTCGAGGGTGACGGCTCCGTTCTCACGACGAACGCCGATCATGCTCCAGTCTCTCGAGAAGTGACACAGCCCGGCCACCTGTCCGTCGGACATACTGCTCAATTCCAGCGCAACCGTGACGACGTTCGTGCTCGTGCGCAGCACCCGTTGGGTGAGGATGTTGCCGATCTTCTTCGGGTTGTCCCGTTCAAGCGGTTTGAAAGCGTGCAGGCGCAGAAAGCCGGGCCGCTCGGTTAACGACCACTTGTCGGCTCGCGGCTGATAATTCCACTCCCATTGCACCCCGAGTTTCGAGCCATTGAACTCATCGGAGGTCTGCGGCGTGACAATCCGGGTATTGGCAACCGGTTTGCGCGCGGACCAGACCATCCTGCCGATGCCGTCATCGCCCACCGCCCCGATGATGGGCCAGCCATCCACCCATGTTACCGGCAGGAGGCTGGCGCAGCGGCCTTCCCAATGGCCCTGACCATGATGGGTGAAGAAATACCATTCTCCCTGTTCCGTCTGCACGATGCCGCCTTGATTGGGTTCGCTGGCCTCCGGCTGGGCATGGCCCAGTTGGCGCTTCTCGAGGTAGGGCCCCGCGATGTTGGTCGAGCGCTGCATCATCACGTAACGTCCCACGCCGGGCCTGTGCTCGCTGTAAAAGTGATAATAGATGCCGTTGATCTTGTACAGCTTGTTGGCTTCGCGCCCTGAACCTTCATTCAACAGGACGCGCCAGCCGCTCATCAGGCCGCGACCGTCCTCCGTGAGTTTGAACAGCCACGTCTTGTAGTTGTCTCTGAAGTTCGTTCCGACGAAGTAACCCTGGCCGTCATCGTCCCAGAACGGACAGCAATCGTCCCAGCCCGCTTCGCCCATCACCTGGTGCAAGGGCTCCCATGGCCCCGCAGGATCCCTGGCGGTACTCATGAAGTAGCCTTCCTCCGGTGTGCCGAAGTACACCCAGAACCTGCCGTCATGATAGCGAATCGCCCCCGCCCAGATCCCGCGCCCATAGCGGTTCATGCGATCCCAATTCAGCTCCGGGCCGATCTGCCGGAGATCATCAACGACATGACCGAGAATGCGCCAGTTCACCATGTCTTTCGAATGGAGAACCACCATCCCGGGCGAATACTGGAACGTGGAGGAAATCGCGTAATAATCCGATCCCACCCGAATGCAATCCAGATCGCTGTAGTCCGAAGGCAACACAGGATTGCGATACGTTCCGTCGCCCTGATCGCCCCAGTCAGGCCAATCGCCCCATGCCCGCGGCGCAGCACCCCCGGATCCGGCACAGAAACCCTCATGCGCGATCGCCACTGCCAGCAGCAAGACCGCACAGGTCCACAAACGAAACAGTCCGCTCTCGCCCGAAGGCCGATCCACGAATGACGAATCACGCATTGTCAACGCGCCCAATATATGACGAATAGCACATTGTCGTCGAAGGAGATCTGCGAGAAAAACCTTGCGTGACAGTCTCCTGAACCCTACCAAGCCGTAGGTTCGTCGTTCACTTATGCCAAACTTGCATTTCGTCGGAGGCCAAACCCGCCGGACTCCTTGCATCGCCACCCTTATCAGCAGCATCACTCTGGCAGCCGGACCGCTCCTCGCGGCGGTCACGATCGGCAGCAACCTCGGGCCGCCCGCGGAACCGTTGAGCACATGGTACAAAGCCCCCGCGGCCACCTGGACGGACGCCGCTCCGATCGGCAATGGGCGTCTGGCCGCGATGGTCTTCGGGCGCGTGGATCAGGAGCGGCTGGCCCTGAACGAAGACACCTTCTGGTCCGGACAACCTTACACCCCGACGAACAGCAAAGCACTCGCTGCGCTGCCGCAAGCCCGCGCCTACATCTTCAACGGCCAATACTCCCAGGCCCAGAATTACATCAATGCCAATATGCTGGGCTCGCCGTCCGGCCAGGCAAAGTTCCAGCCCATCGGCAACCTCAATCTCGCCTTCCCTGTTTCAGGAACCGTTTCCAACTATCGACGCGACTTGAACCTCGATACAGCCATCGCGTCGGTCACCTACCAGCACGATGGCATCACGTACCTCCGCGAAGTCTTCTCCAGCCCGGTGGACAACGTGATCGTCATGAGAATCTCCGCCGACCAGCCGGGCGCAGTCAACTTCACGGCATGGTTGACAACACCGCAACGGCAGGGAACCAACCTCGTCGTCCTCGGCAACGACACGCTCGTGTTCTCGGGAACCGGCGGCGGCTCCGGCCCCTCCGGCGTCAGCGGAAATCTCCCGTGGCAGTCGCGCCTGCGCATCCTGACGCAGGGCGGAAGCGTCTCCGCCTCGAACTCGCAACTCGTCGTGACGAACGCGGACTCCGCCGTGCTGCTCATCGACGCAGCCACCGCATACAAGCGCTACAACGACACCAGCGGAGATCCGTCCGCCCTGACCTCGGCCCGAATCGCCGCTGCCGCCCTCAAATCCTATGATCAACTGAAATCGGCTCACATCGCGGAGCACCAGCGCCTCTTTCGGCGCGTGCGCTTCGACCTCGGGCGAACCCCCGCCGCGGACGCGCCCACCAACGAGCGGCTGCAGAACTTCAAGAACGGCGCGAACGACCCCCATCTGCCGGTCCTCTACTTCCAGTTCGGGCGCTACCTCCTGATCTCCTCCTCCCGTCCAGGAACGCAGCCCGCCAACCTCCAGGGCGTCTGGAACGAATCCACGTCGCCGCCCTGGGACAGCAAATATACAATCAATATCAACGCCGAGATGAACTACTGGCCGGCGGAGCCGGGCAATCTGTCCGAACTCACCGAACCGCTCACACGCATGGTGAAGGAACTGTCCGAGTCCGGAACCAACGTCGCCCGCGCGCACTACAACGCCCGCGGCTGGGTCGCGCACCACAATACCGACCTCTGGCGCGCCGCAGCGCCTATCGACGGCGCGTTCTGGGGCATGTGGCCCTGCGGCGGCGCGTGGCTCTGCACCCATCTGTGGGAGCACTTCCAGTTCACGCTCGACACGAACTACCTGGCCGACGTGTACCCCGTTTTGAAGAGCGCTTCCGAATTCTTCCTGGATTTTCTGGTTCCCGACCCGGCCGACACCAACTGGCTCGTCACTGTTCCCTCGATTTCACCCGAGAACGCCCATCCCTTCGGAGCCAGCGTTTGCGCCGGACCGACCTGCGATATGGCGATCCTGCGCGATTTGTTCGACCAGACCTGGCGCGCCGCCACCATCCTTGGCGTGGATGCGGCATTTCGAACCGAGCTCACCAACGCGCGGGCGCGGCTCGTGCCCTTCCGGATCGGCGCGCAGGGCCAGTTGCAGGAATGGAAAGACGACTGGGACGCCGCGGCGCCGGAACAGCAGCACCGGCATATCTCGCATCTCTACGGCCTGTATCCGAGCGCGCAGATCGACGTGCGCACCACCCCGGAACTCGCCGCCGCCGCCGCCGTCTCGCTGAACACCCGCGGCGACATCTCCACGGGCTGGGCCATCGCCTGGCGGATCAACTGCTGGGCGCGGCTCCATGAGGGCGATCGCACTTACAATATCATCAAAGCACTGCTCGACCCGTCGCGCACCTACAACAACCTGTTCGACGCTCACCCACCCTTCCAGATCGACGGCAACTTCGGCGGCGTTTCCGGCATGATCGAAATGCTGCTGCAAAGCCATCGCCGGATAAACGAATCCTCCCCCACCAGCCTCGAGTTTGAGATCGAGTTGCTGCCGGCGTTGCCCTCCGCATGGCCCAGCGGCTCCATCACCGGTTTGCGCGCGCGCGGCGGTTTCGAAGTGGACATCTATTGGCACAATCGACGGTTGACCAACGCCCTCATTCGGAGCGTTGGCGGAACCGCCTGCACCGTCCGCTACGGCTCGGAAACCCGCTCCTTCACCTTCACCAACGGGCAGACGGCAACGTTCGTCCCGACGATCGTTCCGCCGACGCGAATCGAGGCGGAGGATTTCAACAGCCAGTCGGGCGTCCAGACCGAACCCTGCTCGGAAGGAGGGCTGGACGTGGGTTACATCGAATCCGGCGACTGGACGCGCTATGACGGCGTGGATTTCGGCGCCCGCACGACCAGCATCAGTGCGCGCGTTGCCAGCGCCACCTCGGGCGGGAACATCGAATTCCGCCTGGGCAGCCCCGACGGCATGCTCGTCGGAACCCTCGCGGTGCCCAACACGGGCGGCTGGCAGACCTGGATGACCCTGAGCACCTGGCTGACGAATGTCCACGGAATCCAGGATCTCGTGCTGCGGTTCACGGGCGGTGGCGGATACCTGCTGAACGTCAATTGGCCTTCTTCCGACTTCATAGTGGGTGAAGATCGAGTTTTCCACAGAAGAACAGGATCCGGGTTCTGTAGTTTTCGAAGTTGCGGAAGCCCCGAGCGTTGGACTTGA
>Ga0209508_1001320_pt1 | contig 19880 bp, 25 predicted proteins | sample AD_UKC129_MetaG_FD_184427 | JGI IMG/M metagenome (GOLD analysis project Ga0209508, IMG submission 184427) | Active sludge microbial communities of municipal wastewater-treating anaerobic digesters from Canada - AD_UKC129_MetaG (SPAdes) (version 2) | ecosystem: Engineered > Bioreactor > Anaerobic... | reverse complement strand
TCGGTCATAAGCGCTACTATATACGGTTGCGATATGGTTTGACCTTCACCTATAGGAAGGGGATGGTCATTATAGGCCTTATCCATAAGGGATGAATCGACAAATAAATGTCTTTTAACCTTTAGCATGGCTGATAAGACCTTTTTGTCCTTAATACCCCTCGCCTCTATGTCATATCTCACCATCTCTTCTCTTTTTTTATCGTAAACCTCGCCTGAGATGGCCTGTGAACATATAAGTGCGATTAAAGGAAAAAAAATAACCATTAAAGTCTTTTTATTCATACTATAAGGATAGCACATTTATTAAAATGACAAAAGCCTTTTGAATTAAATGTTTTTACGTGATAAAATGCAAAACAAATGACTATTGAGGAACTAAACAATCTGCCGTTAAACATGAGATCCCGGGAGATGCTTATCCTTTTAGGGCAAAAACCAGATCCTACCATCTTATATTGTATTCAACTTGCCATTTGGGGTTTGGAAAAATTGAATTTAGAAATAGAAGAAGGAATAAAAGAGTTTATTATGGCCATGCCCTCATGGCCGCCATCAAGACTTATGAATTTTTTTATGCTACCCCTTGAGGATGAAAAAAGGTATGTTCTTTGGGAAGATTTCACATCACCTGAAGAGCTTGCATTAGCCATTATAAACTATATGGAAGACAAAATAGCCTTCCATTTTCCTTTTTGTTTTAGCGTTGAATAATTTTTAAATACCCGTCGCAGCTTTTATTCCCGATAAAATTACGTGTTATGTGTTTGATATTTGCAAAAGATGTATAAAATATGGGTCTTTTAGGGATTAAAACCTGTAAGGTTCATAATATTTTTGAACAGTAAAAATTCCTTTTCTTCATAAGAAACAGGGAGGGTAAGGACTTTTGAAAGCTCGTTTTTCATATAACCGAATGGAACATCAGAGCCGAAAATAACCCTGTAAGGACCAATAGTTTCTATAAATTTAAGTATATCATTTTGAGATGCAAGGGCAGTATCAAAATAGATGTTTTCTTTTTCTTTAAAAGCCCTTAAAAACGACATGGGATTACCGCCTAAAAGACCGAGATGGGGGATTATAATTTTCATGCCCTCTGCCATTTCCACAAATATTTCTGTAAAACGGAGTTCTTCCTCAAAGATTACAGGTTTATTTGTCTTTTTAATCTTTTCTATAAGCCCTGGCAATGCCTTATCTTTAAGGACTTTATAATTTGATGCAGAGTCCTGCCAACCCCTCATCCAGTGCCATTTTCCACCATAATATCCTTTAGGTATAGGGTCAAAACCTTCTTTGTCATAATCTTCCCTGATGTAATGATAGGGTATGAAGCTTTTTACCCTTTTTGTTTCCTCGAGTATTCTGATATTTATTTCATTGCTGTCAATGGCAGTAGAAGGGAAAGGTATTATAAAAACATGGGTAACCCCTGATTCCCTCTGCTGATTCTGCAGCTCTTTTGTGGTAATATCTATACCAAGGGTGATAGAAGGCCCCCAATGAGAATGGCTGTCAATGATATATTGAAATTCCATGGTTGAAAATTCATTATCATAGATGGTATATGTTTGTAAATGAACTTTTGTAGAAAAAGCAGGAGGAGGAAATGGCTAAAAGGGATGAGGGTAACTATAAAGGAAAAAGAAAAGATATGCCATTAAATGAAACTATCGCCTCTTTAGTAAAAGAAAGGGCACAGAACAAAAGGATAACCTGTTTTGAGGCACACAAAATATCAAAAGAGCTTAATGTCAGCCCTGAAGAAGTCGGTGTTACTATAGACCTTCTTGAAATTCGTATAATTGAATGTCAGCTTGGTCTCTTTGGTTATGAGGGCAAAAAGAATATACCCCTTTTACAGGAGCAAATAGGGCAAGAGATTGAAGATTCTATAAGGTCATCCCTTGTAGAAGGAAGACTTCCGTGTATAAATGCATGGAATATAGCTGATAAATTCAATATTTCAAGGTTAAAATTGGCGGCAATATGTGAATCTGCAAAGATTAAAATCAGTGCCTGTCAATTAGGGGCTTTTAAATAAAAAAGGGCTTTGAACAGGTGTAACAGGGAATTTCAAAAAGGTTTAATCCTTTTCATATGTTCTAATGCCGAAAGGAAGGTAGATGGGATAGGCACAACCTTTTTATTTTGATAATCATAGGTTAAAAACCCTGTCTCGGCAATGGCAATCTTTTTATCATTTTTTAAAATTCTATAATAGATTCTAAACCCGTTTTTTTTAATATTTCCAATATGGCTTTCAACCAATATCTCATCGAATAGGAATAACTTTCCATGAAAATTTACAGCAAGGTCTTTCATGATAATGCCTGTCCTTTTGTCTCCCAAATCAAGTTCACTAACCCCTAATAACTTAAAAAGTTGTGTTCTTGCCTCCCATATAATGGCAATAATAGCATCATGCCCTACATGACCGGCATAATTGATATGTCCTATTTGAATCTGTAGCTTATATTGAAAGTCATATGTATCTTGTTCATGAAGTATTATCTCAGTCATGTTATATCTTTTTCACACGCAATAAAGGTCATTAAACGTTAAATGCCTAACACAGAATTTTCAAAAAATGCAAGCCATTTTTAGTATTCTATGTGTTTTAACTGCTGGGCGATTATCTTACAGTGTCTACATATACCCTCAAGGTTAATGAGTATATCAACAAAGATCGGACCTGCCTCTGCCTTACAGATTCTTTGATAGAATCTTTCGAGGTGTTTACCTATGGCAATATGAATAGAGTTTACAATTTCATCTGCCAATTGGGTGATGCCATGGATCTTTTCTACATTATTCACATTTATTACGGATAAGGTCAAATCCACCAATGATAAAATTTTTTTGCCTATATCGTCCAATTCATCCATAGCAGCTTGGGAGAATTTAGCCCTCCTTAAATATTTTGATTCGGCAAGTTCTACTATATTCAGTGAGTGGTCGCCTATCCTTTCGATGTCATAAACAATGGTGGAAAATGCAAAAAGTTTTTTTGAAAGGGTAGAGGATAGTTGGCCGCATGATATATTCCAGAGATATTTTGTTATCTCCAGTTGTAGGTTATCCACTATCATCTCAATGTATCCTACATCTTTTTTTGTCGATATTTTGTAGTTTTTAATTAGATTAAGGCTCAGGTAGAACATCTTTTTTGCAAGCAAACCCTCTCTTGCCAGTTCCATCTGGACGCATAAAAGTGCATCCTCTGCATTGGCAAGGCTCTTTGTGTTTAGGTGTTCAGGCCATAGAGGAATGATATCGTCCTTGCCGGGAATAATTTTTTCAATAAAGCCTGCAAAGGGTTTTAAAAAAAAGCCAAAGATTAGGGCTATGAAGGCATTGAATATAAAGTGGCTAAATGCCACTTGCTGTGGCACATCAGAAGAAATCCCTTTGATTAAATCAATAAAGAATTGAAAAAAAATAATACACAAAATAGCACCTATAACTTTGAACAAAAGGTGTGAAATAGCACTTTTTTTCCCGTTTACGTTTAGCACAATACTTCCAAGGAGGGCTGTAATTGTGGTCCCTATATTTGCCCCTAAAACAATGGGAAATGCATTTTCAATGTCTATTAAACCCTGTTGTCCCATAATTACTAATATTCCAATGGGTATTGCAGATGCCTGTACTATGCCTGTAAATACGGCACCCATACCTAAACCGAAAAGGGGATGTTTTGCCTCTTTAAAAAAATTTAGAAATATTTCGTTTTCTTTAAGGGGTGCCGTTGCCTCACCTGTAAGGTTGAGCCCAAAAAATATCATACCGAAATATAGAATTGCCTCGCCTATTATCTTTTGTTTATCCTTTCCTAAAAAGATTAATAGTCCCCCTGCGAACATGATAAAGGGTGATATGGTTGTAAATTTCCACACAACAAGCTGGGCTGTAAGGGTCGTGCCTATATCTGCTCCGAGTATAATACTTAAAGAATGATAAAAACTGATAATGCCTGCACTTACAATACTCATGGTAAACAGGGTTGTAGCAGAACTGCTCTGAAAAAGTATTGTGGCAAATATACCAATCAATATGCCATTTATGGGTCTTTTTACAGAAATTTTTAATAGTTCTCTAAAGCGGCTCGTAACAAGCTGCTGCATAAGTGTACTTATTTTTGTCATTCCAAAGAGAAAGAATGTAAGGCCTGTGATAAAAAGCAAAACACCTTTTATCATGGATTGAAGGGAGGATTATAAATAATCATCTGTATTGTGTTACGATATTTTACTTCCGTTGGGAATGTCTTTATCAAGGGTTAATAGCACAACAGATGATTTATCCTCTGTGGAGGCGGCAAGGAGCATTCCATGGGATGTTATACCCTTTAGTTTTTTAGGTTCGAGATTTGCAACAATTACAATCTTTTTTCCTATTAATTCATCTTTTTTATAAAATTGTTTAATCCCTGCCACTATCTCCCTTGTCTCACCGGCATCTATGGTGAGTTTGTATAACTTATCTGCACCCTTTATATCTTCACATGCCTTTATCTCTGCAACCCTCAAATCTATCTTTAAAAAATCATCGAATGTAATATTTTCCATAACCGCTCCTTCAAATTAAAATTTTAAGAATATCCTTTATTAATTTTTTTTATTATTTGTGTGAACCTATTACGTTATTTCTTAAAACACCAATGCCTTCTATTTCGACTTCTACAACGTCCCCTACATTTAGAGGGCCTACACCTGGAGGGGTTCCGGTTATAATTACATCACCAGGCATAAGGGTCATAATAGAGGATATGAAACTTACAAGCTCAAAAACATTAAATATCATATTCTTTGTGCTGGATTGTTGTTTTATAAGACCATTAACCCTTGTAATTATCTCAAGCCCTGCCACAGGATCAATATCAGATACAATGCGTGGACCTAAAGGGCAGAACGTATCAAATGATTTGGACCTTGTCCACTGGCCGTCTATCCTCTGGAGGTCACGGGCAGTAATATCGTTGGCGCAGGTGTAACCTGCAATGTATTTAAACGCCTCATCTTTTAACACATTTTTTATCTTTTCTTTAATTACTATACCCAATTCCCCTTCATAGTGGAGTTCTTTTGTCTGATCTGGGTAAATTATAGATTCTCCGTCAAGTATAACAGTAGTGGGCGGTTTCATAAAGATAAGGGGGTATTCAGGCACACTTACGTTCATCTCTTTTGCGTGGTCATGATAATTAAGGCCTATGGCTATGATTTTTGTGGGATTAAACATGGTTAACCTCTTTTTTTAACTTTTCCTCTATGGATTTCACTTTCTGCTCAATCCTGCCTTTCTTCCCCTTTCTTATATCGAACTTAACTATTGAATAAACCCTGTTACAATCGGTCTCTAATTGTTTATATGCGGTGTTTATTAAATTTAGTGCCTCATCCATAGTTTCGAATTCTATTATGGTGCCCATAGGCGTAAGTTTATAGTTAAGATTCAATTCTTCAATTCTTTTTATAATACGACTCACATATTCACTTACACTTTCACCCTTATCAGTGGGAAACATGGCAAATTCTATTAAAACCGACATCTAATACCCCCTGTATTCATTTTGGCAATGGGATTTTATCTTCTTTTTGTTTTATCTGTCATTTTTTGTTTTAATGGTTTGGTCTGCACAGGTTTTGTCACAGTAGTTTTTAATCTTTCCATTTCATTTTTTAGCTCAGATAATTCTGTTTTTAGGGTGTCATTTTCCTTTTTTAAGGCATCTATCTTTGATTCGAGTGCTTTTGTGCTTGATTCAATAGCCTTTATGTCTTCCATCTTTTTTGTTAAATCTGTAACAGTATTTTTCATATTAGAGACGGTAGAGGAAATAAAAAAAATACTAAATATGCACACAATCAATAAAATTACAATCACAATGATCCCAATTTTATCTTTAATCTTTGAAAAAAAACCCTTTTCTTCATTTTGGATTATAAAAGATTTCTCCAGATGTTCTTTTTCGTCTAAGATAATGTCAAATTCTTTTTTTTGATTCTCTTCCATAATGTCCACTCCTTTTGAGTATTATTAATTGTTAAGAATATAGTAATTATGATTAAATTAAATTTTTGTAATTAAAATCAAGGAAAAAGTGAAGATATGACTATAATCCTTTATTTTTTTAAATTTTTTTACAAATTAGATGTATTTTTTGATAAAAAACTTTAGGATATGACATTACAGATTATTGTGGTCAAGGCTAATAGTAATAAAGACTTTAGAGGTATATTGGAGTGTTATGAAAAACAAAAAGATAAATGGATTAACGTATTTAATTGTGAATGTGTATTCGGTAAGAAAGGGATAGTACCCTATGAAAAGAAGATGGAAGGAGATACAGCTACACCTTCTGGTATTTATAGTTTGGGTTTTGTCTTCGGTTACGGTGATAAAGTTGACACAAGGATGAGGTATGTAAGGCTTACTGATGAAGATAAATGGATAGATGACCCTGAGCATCCCTTTTACAATCACTTTATAAGAGGTTCAACGGATGCAAAATCTTATGAGATTATGAAGAGGACAGATAATCTCTATAAACTCGGTATCGTAATCAACTATAATACAGACCCTGTTAAAAAAAATAAAGGAAGTGCTCTATTTATCCATATCTGGAAAGATAGAAAAACGCCTACAAAAGGTTGTATAGCCATAGACGAGCAAAACATCGAATCAATAATACAGTGGTTAGACCCCAATAAAAGGCCTGTAATATTAATCAAACAACCATAACACCAATCAAGCAACCGTAACATCATCATAGACAAAAAATAGTTTTTTCCTGAAAGAATTTTAGACAAATAATTTTTTTATCTAAAATTTTTCTTGACAAATAAATATTTTTATTTTAAAGTGATACAAATTAAAAATTTTTTCATTTGGGAATATTATGGAATTAGAAGAATTAAAGGATATGAAACAAACACCTCAAAGGCTTGCCATTATTGAATATTTAAAGGAAAACAAGATTCATCCAACTGCCGGAGATGTATATAAGGCAGTATCTGAAAGGTTTCCTACCATGTCTTTTGCCACTGTTTACAATACCCTTGAGAAGCTAAAAGAAAAAGGGATGCTGGTGGAGCTTTCCATTGATCCAGGCAAAAAAAGATTCGATTGTGATTTAAGGCCGCACCATCATCTTATCTGCATAAGATGCAGAGAGGTCTTTGATGTCTTTAAAGATTATTATCTTGAACTACCAGAAGAGGAATTTAACGGATTTGAACTCGTAGGAATGCAGGTAGATTTCTATGGTATTTGCAGAAGGTGTAAAGAATTGGAAAGGAAAAATATAGATTTAAACCTTTAAATAAGGAGGATAAGTTTATGATATGGGTATGTTCTGTATGTGGGTATGAGTATAATGAAAATAATGAAAATATTCCCTTTGCTGAGTTGAGTGATGATTGGCATTGCCCTATTTGTAATGCACCTAAAAGCGCCTTTCAAAAGGCATGAGTATGCCTTAAAAAACTAATACTTGCCATCCTCCCCTCCATGCCCCTCCTTATAAAATTCTTTCTCAGCAATTGAGAAGGGTTAAGGAGGGGACCCCCAAAAGACAGGATGGCAAGATTAAAGGAGGTAAATAATGGTTAAGTTATGGAGATGTCTCATCTGTGGAGATCCTTATATAGGAGAAAATCCACCACCCAATTGTCCCTTTTGCGGTGCCCATAGAGAGTATATCAAAGAGGCAAAAGATTTAGAAGTGACATATGATGTTGAATTAACAGATAAAGACAAATCAAATGCAGAGCATGCCTTAAAGGTTGAAGTGAGCAATGCTACCTTTTATTTTTGTGCTGCCGAGGAAACAGATGATCCAGAAGGCAGATTACTTTTTAAGGCATTGGCAAAGGTAGAGGCTGAACATGCTTCTATCTGGAAGAAGATTTTAAGGTTGCCGGAAGTGCCAAAAGGGCATGAAACATGTTTTAAGGAAAATAGAAAAAATCTTGCTGAATCTCATGCAAGGGAAGAAAGGGCAATTGCCTTTTACAAAAAGGCCGCTTTAGAATCTGACAACTCGAGGATTAAACAGATATTTGAAGCCCTTGTAGAAATAGAAACAGACCATCTATTCCTTTCTGAAGAAAGGCTAAAGTAATGTTGGTGGAAGATAATATGGAACTTAAAAAAATAAAGATATTAGGTTTTGCAGGTAGTTTAAGAAAAGGTTCATATAACAAATTACTTTTAAAAACATTACAGACATTGTCTCCTAACAATTGTGAAATTGAAATTTTTGACCTCGAGGGTATACCTCTTTTTAACCAGGATTTAGAGGCCAATCCTCCTGAAAGGGTAAAAGAGTTTAAAAACAAAATTAAAGGTGCAGAGGCAATCTTAATTGCAACCCCTGAATATAACTATTCTGTGCCTGGTGTATTAAAAAATGCCATTGATTGGGCTTCTCGTCCATACGGTGATAATGTGTTTTACGGAAAGCCAGGGGCTATAATGGGCTGTTCTATAGGAATGCTTGGAACTGCAAGGGCCCAGTATCATTTAAGACAAATTTGTGTTTTTTTAAATATCTTACTTTTAAATCAGCCTGAGGTTATGGTGCCCTTTATAGATAAAAAAGTTGATGGAGAAGGAAACATTGTTGATGAAATTACCCTATCAAAATTAAAAGAATTATTGAATGCGCTCATTGATTGGGTTGGAAAAGTAAAGAATCATTAAAGAACCTTTGAGTTTATTTAATGATACCGCCACCTAATAATATATCGTTATCATAAAACACTATGGACTGTCCCGGTGTGATGGCCTCCTGGGGTGTGGTAAAAGTAACCTTATAAAAGTCGTAAGATAATGGATGGATAACACAATAACCTGCCCTTGATTTATATCTTATCTGGCCGTAAATCTGTTTATTAGCTATTTCTTCAAAGGGTATAATCCAGTTTGTATCATATGCAACGAGTTCAGAACCCATTAAATTTTCTTTTGTGCCCACTGTAATTTCATTTTTTATTGGATCTATTTTTATAACATAGTGGGGCTTTTTCATGCCTTTAAGGTTTAACCCCTTTCTCTGTCCTATTGTATATTGATTAATGCCTTTGTGCATGCCCAATATTTTGCCGTAAATATCAATTATATTCCCACATCCGTATTTATTTTCCATATATTGAAAATCAAATCTTCCAAAGTCCTGACTTTCAGGCTTTTTTACAAAATCATTAAGGCCAGATTCTATTGCAATTCTTTTTACCTCTTCCTTTGTATAATCCCCTAAGGGAAATAGTAATTGTCCAAGTTGTTTTTGCGTGAGTCTGTATAAAAAGTATGATTGGTCTTTTGTCGTATCAATAGCCCTTTTTAAAACGTATCTTTTATTTTTTTCATCAAAAAATATTCGGACATAGTGACCTGTAGCAAAGAAATCAAAATCTATACCATTTTTTTGCAACTTTTCAATAAGGGAGCTGAATTTAATTTTGTAATTACATACAATGCATGGATTTGGGGTCCTTCCTGAATTATATTCATCAATAAAGTAATCGAGAACAAGGTCTTTAAATTCATTTTTCAAATCAATTACAAAATGTTTTATGTTTAAAATAGAGGCCACTTTTTCTGCATCCTCTATTCTTTTCGACTCTATAGGTCCATAGCACCCTTTCTTTAAAGGTTTATAAGGACCTTTTTCATCCCAGATAGACATAGTTACGGCGATAACATTAAATCCTTTTTTTAGAAGAAGAAGGGCACAGACAGCAGAGTCAACACCACCGCTTAAACCAACGGCAACAGTTTTTTTCATATTTTTACCTTTATGTTTTTTAATAATCTTTTAAATAAATTCAGTTTGAGTTAATATAGAGTTCTGATACATTTGTGTCAAGGGTTTCATTAATAGATAGAATGTTTAGAACAATTAATAACGAGGAAGTTCTATTAATACATATGGGTGGTCTCGGAGATGTTTGTCTTTCAGAATCACTATTTTTTTCCATATCAGTGCATTTTAAAGATTCCCTTGTTGCATGTGGAATAAGAAGATTTTTTAACCTTTTTCCTCAATATTTTATCCGAATTGAAAATATAGAGTCCGCAAAATGGCTTTTTTTATTTTCCCAGAATGCTCCTCATATTAAATGGAAGAGGATAATACTTGTTGGAAAGGATAGGGAAGGTTCTTTGAGAGAAAGGCTTAGCAGATTTTCACAGGAGCATTTGATTTTTATCGATATGTATCCAGAATTTAAAACTGAAGGGAAAGGTAAACATGTAGAAGATTTTCAATTGGAACAGCTTGAAAGCCATGGAATAAAGCCTCTTAAAATAGAAATAGCACCTAAATGTAAAGATAGGTTTGTTTTGTATCCAGAAAAAGGATTTTCAAAAAAGAAGTGGGAGATTGACAAATTCTTAGAAGTTTATAGAAGGCTTAAGGAAGATAATAAAAATGTTTTTATCTTAGAGCCTTTTGATGAGATGCCAAAAGTTGAGGGATCCATTGTTATTAAAGATTTGATTGAAGTAAAAAAATTTTTTAGTGAAGGTGGTGTTTTTATATCGAACGATTCAGGAATGGCACACCTTGCAGGTGCCTGCGGCATGTCCACAGTAACCATATTTACTGATTTTGACCCCATTGTCTGGCATCCAAGGGGAAAAAATATGTCATTAAATGGTAAAGATCTTGATATAGAAACAGTTTTAGAAGTCACTTACAAAATAATAGAATATAAGAAGGAAAATAACACAAAAACAGAGATAGGGAAAAAATAAAATTACATATTAAAAATTAGCCTGTTTTATAAATTTTTCTATGGCATTATTAACTTCCTCTGGCCTTTCCAGTAAAGGCACATGACCTGAGTCTTCTATAAGGACAAGGGTCGAGTTTTTAATCTGTTTTTGTAAAAATTCGGCATATTTTGGTGGGGTTAAAGCATCCTCTTTTCCGCATATGATAAGGGTAGGTAAAGATATGCTGTTTATGGTGTTCATAACATTAAAATTGTCACAGGCAAAGAAATCCTTATATATAACCTCAGATGAACACTTAAGAGATTCATTGTACTGATAATCTAACAGTTTTTTATCTGCCTTACTGGAAAATGCAAAATTCGTTATCTCCCTTAGTGTTTTTTCTTTATCCTTTAGTATGCCTTCAAGGAGCTGGGGAAAGACCTTAAGTTTTGCACCTGTTGCTATCAAGATGAGTCCTTTTAACACTTGAGGATAAGAAATGGCAAAAGACAATGCTATTGCACCACCTAAAGAATGGCCTACCATATAACAGCCTTCCAGTTTTGATTCTTTTATTGCATCGAATATTGCATCCCTGTAACCTTCTACAGAATCACATCCATTACCAGGGGAGTTTCCATGTCCTGGTAAATCGATCAATATCACTTCAAAAAAAGAGGAAAGATAATCCCTCTGTTTGTGCCAGATATTTGTATTCAATCCAGAGCCGTGTATAAAAACAATCTTTTCGCCTTTTCCATATCTTTCAATATTTAAATTCATACCCAACTCCTTTTTCAATTTAATAAACTTTCATAGATAACTTTAATAGTCATGGATGTTGGCACTTAATAATCTATTATTGCAAGTTTATTTAAGCAGGCTATAATTATATCAGAAAAATAAAATTAAAAAAATATTTAAAGCTTGACAAAATTTTTACTAATTTTCTAAAATGGGTTATAAAGGGGTTAAGGTTCATATATATAAAAAAAGAGATTATGAGTAACAAATAAAGTATAGGCAGAGGTTAAAACTTAATGGCATTAGGTTATATTTCCCACGGCTTATAAAAGTATTAAAAAGCATTTGATAAAAAAAGGGGGGTGTCATATGTGGGAAAATATAAGTTTTAAAAAATGTGAAGCCTTTCTCAGTTATCATTTTTATGCAAAAAACAAAGAAACAGCGTATATAAGACCGGCGATTACAATTTCAAGGGCAGAAGGTGCAGGGGGTCATACTGTTGCATCTGAGCTGGCCAATTATTTACACGAAAAAACATATACACACAGTGAATGGACTGTATTTGATAAAAATCTTGTTGAAAAGGTTATAGAGGAATACAATCACCAAAAAAGAATAGCCGAATTTATGGAAGAAGGTCATAAATCTATGATTGTTGATGCATTTGAAGAATTAATAGGTCTACATCCATCGACATGGAAACTCATAGAGCAAACAAATGTAACCATTTTAAACCTTGCTAAAAAAGGCAATGTTATCATAGTGGGAAGGGGTGCCAATATTATTACAAAATCTCTTGAAAATGCCTTTAGTGTTCGTCTTGTCGGCACATTCGAAAAAAGGGTAAAACAAATTCAAAAAGTCTATAACATGAATGAAGAGGATGCCATTAACTATGTTAAAAAGGAGGATGAGGCAAAGTCACGTTATATAAAAGACAATTTTGGTGAGGACATAAACAATCCCCTATTGTACCATCTCATAATAAATACAGACCTTATAAGCCATGAAGAGGCTGCAAGATTAATTGGCGATGCGGTAATAAAACGTTTTAAACTCGATGTGCCTGAAAAAAGAACATATAAAAAAGAGGTTACTTTTGTAAATAAAGAGGTTCGATTATAAAGAGGTAAATATGAAAGAGGTAATCGAAAAAATAGTTTCCACTGAAAACGAGGCTAAATCCATAATAGAAAGGGCAAGGATAGAAGCGGATCGGATAATAGCAGAGGCAAAAAGAAAGGCCCAGGACATTATAGATAAAACAAGAAGAGATGCAGTCATTGAAGCCCAGAAAATAATCGATTCAGCTATAGAAAAGGCAGAACAGGAAAAACAGAAACAGCTAACCCAGAAATCTCAAAAGATAACAAGCCAATTTGTCCTTAATGAGGAGGCAAAGCAAAAAGCCATAGAATGGATAATTAAAGTGGTATGCAAGAAATCATAACAGAAGATAAGGATGTTTTGACTGTTCGAAAAAAACTGACAAAGGCAGGTGATTTAGATTTTCTTGCTGCCCTTTTACATGCCCGATACAGTAAAATGGTAAAAGGTGACAGGCTAATTGAATTAAGTCGTATTCAAAACTTATCCGATTTATTTCAGTCAGTTTACCCAGATAAGACCATAGAAGATAATAATGATTTTCAAAAAAAGATATTATTCGATTTTATATCAGAGTTATATGGCTTTTATGCTTATTTAAGCAAAGACTATATTTGTTTTATTAATTGGCTTACCATGCGGTTTCAACTGGAAAATCTTAAGATACTCCTGAGAGGGTTTTTTAATAAAATACCATTCCTTAGGATAAAGAGTTTTATAATAAATTTACCTGGTGCACTTTCATTAAACTTAAAAAAACTATCTGAGGCAGAGACTTTTGATGAGTTTATCAAAAATAGCCCAAAGGGTTTTTTTCAAGACATCCTTAAAAGTGCTGCTAAAATATATGGTGATAAGACAAAGCCCTTTTTTATAGAAGCCTTTCTGGATAGCGCGTATTTTAACGAACTTATTTCAAAAACAAACAGTTTAAAATCCACTGACCGTGATTATATAAAACCTATTGTTGATCAAGAAATCGATATATTTCATCTTATGTTGATTACAAGGGGTGTGATGAATTACAATCTGCCGCCAGACCAGTTAAAATTATTCCATGTTAAAGGAACAGCTATTCCAAAAAGGATATTTACTGCCCTTTTAAACGAATCGGATTTGGGATTGTTCATAAAAAAATTAGAAGGCCGTGTTATAGATTTTATACCTTTGGAATTGACTAAAACAGACCAATCTACAGCATTGGACCTATCAATACTTGAGTCCTTGGCATGGAAGAGGTTCAATCATTTGTGCCACAGGGTTTTTTATACAAATCATATGGGATTTGGTGCTGTTATAGGTTATATCGGTTTAAGACGGATCGAAATTTTCAATCTTATAGTCTTGTCAGAAGGAATAAAAGAAAAGTTTGGTTCTGATTTTATTCGTAAACACCTTATTTTAAAAGACTATGGTGAGGCCTCCCATGTTTAAGCCTGAACCTATGGTTTTTTTAGAGATAATAATTTTATCCAGCGATGAAAGGGATGTTTTAAAAGAAATAGGAAGGTTGAATAAAATCCATCTTGAGAGATCAAAATCAGGTTACGGAGAAGATGTTGCAGAATCAGCCAATATACCTTCAGATTTATTAAAATTTGAACATTTACGCATAAGGATTCAAGAGCTACGACAGACGCTTAGTATACCACCTGCGGAAAAGATGTATTTTTCAAAGGATATGACTGTTGAAAAGGCAGAAGAAATATTAAATGAAATAGATGATAAATCAAAAAAATTATTAGAAGAAAAGGAGAGGCTTTTAAAAAAGCAGAAAGAGATTAAGGAAACCATAGACAGGTATTTATTATACAGAGGGTTTGATCTTCCCCTTTTAAACGAGAAAAATTTTACCTTCCTTCATTTTATAACAGGTAGTATTGCCTGGGATAGATTTGATTTTCTAAACAAAAACTTAAGCAAAAATACACTCATATTTCCTCTGTCAAGACAGAAAAATCAACAATATTTATTTATAATAACTACAAAGGAAGAAAGGGGTGAAATAGAATCTTTACTCGAACAAGCAGGTTTTCAGAAGGAATTTTTGCCTGTAGTTGAAAAGGAAACAATTGACGGTTTTTTGAAAAAACAGGATGAAGAATTAAGAAGGATATCCGACGATATAGAAAAGATAAACTTAAAAAAAGACGAATTAAAAGTTGAAATAAAAGATATTTTAGACGAGATAGAGAGATTTATTGAATTTGAGTACAAATTAATAAGTGCTGGTCAAAAGTTTTTGAGAACAGAAACTACGGTTGTCCTTTCAGGATGGGTTCCTTGTAATGAAATTCATTCAATAGAAAAGGTTATTAAAGAATCGACAAAAAATAGATACATAATGAATGTAAGAAAACCTGACGATTCTATGGAGCAAGAAGTGCCTGTGCTTTTAAAGCATCCAAGGATTTTAAAGCCCTTTGAAATGCTTGTCTCAGCTTATGGGCTTCCGAGTTACAAAGAGCTCGAGCCGACCCTTTTTGTTGCAATAAGCTATATCCTTATGTTTGGCATGATGTTTGGTGATGTAGGCCATAGTTTTGTTTTAGCCTTATGCGGAATGTTTGCTTTAACAAAGGGTAAAACAAAACAGATAAAAGATTTCGGCATTTTACTTATATCAGCAGGTATTTCAAGTATGATTTTTGGGGTGATATATGGAAGTTATTTTGGTATAGAAGCACTAAAAAGATATGCCATATGGCATGATCCTATTGATTGTGACCCAATAAAACTCATGTATTTTGCAATTTCAATAGGGATTGTGCTGATAAGTATTGGTTTAATATTAAATGCATTAAATCATTTTAAACGGGGTGATGTAATAGGGGGTATTCTCGATAAATTTGGTTTAATTGGCATTGTGTTTTACTGGGGTGCAATAGTTATACTTATTAAAAGTGCTTCATTAAAGGCACAGGGGTTATTGGGATACTTTCTCTTTATGTTTATAATCATACCTATTATAGGCTGGGCAATTAAAGAACCCCTCGAACACATTGTAAGGCATAAAAAAGGTGTGCATCATAAAGGGGATGAGGGATTGGCCGTAGCAATTATGGAATCATTTATAGGTGCCTTTGAGGCAATACTTAGCTATCTTGCCAATACCATTAGCTTTGTCCGTCTTGCTGCCTATGCCATGAGCCATGCGGCATTACTCTTTGCGGCATTTATGGTAGCCCATGAATTAAAAGGTGTTGCCTATGTGGGAGGCGGTCTGAGTCTTTTTATAATCGTATTAGGTAATTTTATAGCCATTGTCCTTGAAGGGGTAATCGCATCAGTGCAGGCATTACGTCTTGAATATTATGAATTTTTTGGAAAGTTTTTTTCAGGTAGCGGTAGACCCTTTGAACCTTTTTATATTTCCATTGGGGAAGAGAGAAGGGTTTATGAGAAAAAAGAATAATTTAGAGGCCTTTCTTTGTCTGTTTTTTAAGGATAAGATTCAAATAAATCCTTTTGGAGGTGTTACATGTTTAAGTTGCCTTTCTGGCAAGTAGGATTAATAGCAGGTTTGTTGGTATGGTTTTTACTACCCGATTCACTATGTTATGCTCAAGAGGCTGCCAAAAGTGGTGCAGGTTTGGATGCATCGGCAATTTACAAGATTGGATTAGGCTTTTCAGCAGCGTTTGCCATTGCAGCCACAGTATGCGGTGCAGCGTATGCAGTTGGCAGAATCGGTTCTGCAGCCTTAGGTGCTGCTGCTGAAAAACCTGAATTACTCACCCGTAGCATCCTTTTTGTAGCATTGGCAGAAGGACTTGCAGTATTAGGCTTTGCTATTGCAATGATGCTTATACAGAAGATGTGAAAAAAAGATGAAATTTTTTTGTATCGGAGACGATTATACAACCCATGGATTTAGTCTTATAGGGATTGATTCTGTTGTGGTAACAACCCCTAAAGAGGCTGAAACTGCACTTATGGGGATTCTGTCAAAACAGGATTATGGTATCATCATAATAAACGAGGAGGTAGCAAATTGGATTCGACCTCATATTGACAAAATAAGGATGGAGCTGTCAAGACCACTAATAGTAGAGATACCGGGACCGAAGGGGCCAGCAAAATTAAGAAAGAGTCTACGTGAATTTGTACAGGAGGCTGTAGGAATAAGTGTTTCATAAAAGGGGCAAAATATGACATCAGAATTAAATCAAACGGAAAGGCTTCGGGAAGAGATTCTCAAAGACGCTAACAAAAAGGCAGAAGAATTAGTTAATAATGCTAAAAATGAAGCAGAGGCTATTTTAATTAACGCCCATGTTCAAGCCGAAAAGATTAAAAAGGAAATCATTGAAAATGCTTACCAAGAGGCTGAAAGGAAAAGTGAGCTCATTTTGGCAACGGTGCCTGTAGAGATTGCGAGGTTTAAGGCAGAACATATAGAATCTTTACTCGATACAATTTATCAAGGGGCCTATAAAAGATTGCAGAACCTTGAAGGTATAGATTATACAGAGGTATTAATCAACCTTGCCTTTGATGCTATAAATAAAATGGCAGGCGATATATTTAATATAAAGATCTCATGGGCAGGTTTTAATCTGGATGGTGATTTTTTAGCCCAGGAAATAACAAATCGTATAGATAGGCCTGTTACAGTTACTATATCAGAAGAAACCAATATAGTGGGTCCAGGTATAATCATTGAAGACAACGAAGGAAGACAAATCTGGGATAATCGTCTCACAGAGAGGTTAAGGCGTCTTTGGCCTGCCCTGAGACGGAAGATTGCATCTGATATTGGTCTTGCCATGGAAAAGGAAAAGCAGGAGGTCATTAAATGACTATAGCCTATAAGATAAGCGAACCTGTTGTTACGAGAATTAGCGGTCCTATTGTTACAGCAATAGGTATGCATGCGTCTCAGATGTATGAGGTAGTGCAGGTAGGGGAATTAGGACTTGTTGGTGAAGTGGTAAGGTTGATAGGTGATCAGGCAACCATTCAGGTGTATGAAGACACGACCATGTTAAAACCAGGTGCCCCAATTAAAAGGACAGGTGCGCCATTATCTGTTTGGCTTGGTCCAGGACTTGTAGGTAATATCTATGATGGTATTCAAAGACCCTTACCAGGTATTCAGGCACGTAGCGGTGCATGGATAAAAAGGGGCGAAAAGGTTGACCCGCTCGATACAGAAAAAAAATGGACATTCGAGCCGATTGCGAAAGAAGAAGATGATGTAATGCCCGGTCAACCCATAGGAAAGGTAATCGAGACCCCACTGGTTGACCATGTGATTATGATTCCACCGGGAATTTCAGGTAAGATAAAAAAGATTGCAGAAAAAGGAAATTATACAGTAAACGAAGTTATTGCAATAATCGATACGGGTATCGAAACTATAGAGCTGACTATGATTCAGAAATGGCCTGTAAGGTTACCACGGCCAATAAGAGAAAGACTGAGGATTAATAAGCCTTTAATAACAGGTCAACGTATAATCGATACGTTTTTCCCCATTGGTAAAGGTGGTGCAGCGGCCATTCCCGGTGGTTTTGGAACAGGTAAGACCATCACACAGCATCAACTTGCAAAATGGTCAGATGCAGATATCATTGTGTTTATAGGCTGTGGAGAAAGAGGAAACGAAATGACAGAAGTGCTTCGAGAGTTTCCGGAACTTACTGACCCCCGTTCAGGAAGACCGCTTATGGAAAGAACCATACTCATTGCAAATACATCCAATATGCCTGTTGCTGCAAGAGAGGTTTCCATCTATACTGGTATAACTATAGCCGAATATTATAGGGATATGGGGCTTAATGTGGCAGTATTTGCAGATTCAACGAGCAGATGGGCAGAGGCATTAAGGGAACTTGCAGCCCGTCTGGAGGAGATGCCTGCTGAAGAAGGTTTTCCAGCTTCTCTACCTACAAGGCTTGCCCAGTTTTATGAACGGGGTGGTGCAGTTACAACCCTTGCCGGTAAACTGGGTTCTGTAAGTATAGTAGGTGCTGTAAGTCCACCGGGAGGCGATTTTTCAGAGCCAGTTACACAACATACAAGAAGGTTTATCAGGTGTTTTTGGGCCCTTGATACTGAACTTGCCAATGCAAGGCATTACCCCTCAATCCACTGGTTACATTCATATTCAGAATATGTTGAGGATGTGAGTGCCTGGTGGCAGAGACAGGTCCCTGATTGGATAGAGATGAGAAATGAGGCCATGACAATTCTTCAGAGAGAGGAAAGGCTTCAGCAGATAGTAAAGCTTGTTGGACCAGATGTTCTGCCAGACAGTCAGAGGCTCATACTTTTTGTGGCGGAAATGATAAAAGATGGTTTTTTAACCCAGAGTGCATTTGATGAAAACGACATGTACTGTTCACCGGAAAAACAAGTCGTTTTATTACGTCTTATTCTGAATTTCTATAAAAAGGCAAGGGATCTGATTCAATTAGGTGTGCCATTATTGCGGATAAGGTCATTAAAATGCGTTCCCCAGATAATAAGGGCTAAGATCACATATGGCAATAAGGAACTCGATAATATAGCCCAGCTTGAAAAATTAGCCATGGAGGAAATGGATGCTTTGGAAAAAGAATTTTATCTCACTAATGAGGGCAGTGTAATATGCAAAACAATTTAGATTTTGAAGACAAAGGTTTACAGTATATTGGTGCTACAAGGATAGAAGGTCCCCTTGTTGTGGTTGAAAGGGTAAGGGATGTTGGTTTTGATGAGATAGTAGAAATAATTGATGCAGAAGGTAGGCCTCGCTTTGGTCGTGTTCTGGACATATCGGACAGACAGGCTATTGTCCAAGTTCTTGAAGGAACAACAGGATTATCCAATCGGAATATAAAAGTTCGTTTTTTAGGTGAAAGTTTTCGTCTTCCCGTTTCGAGGTTTATGTTGGGGCGTATCTTTGATGGTCTTGGAAGACCAGCAGATGGAGGACCGCCTCCCCTTTCCACTGAATTACGGGATGTCAACGGCATGCCTATCAACCCTTTTTCAAGACGTTATCCCAGAGAATTCATTCAGACAGGACTATCTGCTATAGATGGGATGAATGCATTGGTGAGGGGCCAGAAACTTCCCATATTTTCAGGAAATGGATTACCCCATGATAGACTTTCTGCCCAGATTATGAGACAGGCAAGGCTTCTTGATGAGACAGTGGAGTTTTCAATGGTCTTTGCCGCCATGGGGGTAAAACACGATGTTGCAGAGTTTTTCATAAGAAACTTTCGCGAATCAGGCGCACTTGCAAGGGCCGTTATGTTTTTCTCCCTTGCAGACGCACCGAGTGTTGAAAGGCTTTTAACACCA
>Ga0209508_1001319_pt1 | contig 19887 bp, 20 predicted proteins | sample AD_UKC129_MetaG_FD_184427 | JGI IMG/M metagenome (GOLD analysis project Ga0209508, IMG submission 184427) | Active sludge microbial communities of municipal wastewater-treating anaerobic digesters from Canada - AD_UKC129_MetaG (SPAdes) (version 2) | ecosystem: Engineered > Bioreactor > Anaerobic... | reverse complement strand
GGTACTTTATCCTCCCGCTTAGCACCCCGCATTACTGCGACGCACCGGGATTAGCTACCCGGCTCCCTGGCGATTACCGGGGTCGGACTTTCACCGACTAGTGCGGTCCAGCTTCGCTGGACGCGCCAATAAAAAAAGGGCTTTCGCCCTTCCTAAAGTATTATACATATCAGTCCGCCGCTGCCCTCGTTGATGATCCTCTGGAGCGTCTCCTGCAGTTTCTGCTGTGCGTCCTCCGGCATCCTCATCAGCTTGTTGTGCAGTCCTTCGCTCACAAGTTCGTGGAGGGATTTTCCGAATATGTTCGATTCCCATATCTTTCCCGGCTCATTCTCGAATTCCTTAAGCAGATAATTCACAAGTTCCTCGGACTGCTTTTCGGTGCCGACCAGAGGAGCTATCTCGGTCTCGATATCCGCACGGATCATGTGTATCGACGGTGCGCTTGCCTTGAGCTTGACACCGAACCTGTTGCCCTGCTTGATGATTTCAGGCTCATCCAGCGTCATCTCTTCCATCTGCGGCGTAACGACTCCGTAACCCTTCATCTTCACTTCATGCAGCGCGTACTCTACCCGTTCGTATTCCCTCCTGATCCTTGCGAGCTCCTTCATCATCCCCATCAGCATGTGCTCGTTTTCGATCCGCAGTCCCGTTATATCGCTGAGAACGCTGTAGAAGAGATCGTCGGGCGTCTGTATGTTCATGAGTATGCTGCCCGAACCGGCGTTTATTTCCACCAGGTCTGCCTTTCCGACGAACTCGTAATCGGAAAATTTCCTCAGTGAGTCTTTTGCCTCACGGATCCTCTGTACCCCGTCAAATACGTTCCTTACAGCCTCCAGCATGTCGACCCTGAGCCAGTGGTCCTGTTCAAGGGCTTCAACCCATCCAGGTATGTTGATACCGATCTCGCGTACCGGGAACTCGTACAGGATCCGCTCCATTATCGCGGCTATGTCTTCGATCTGCATCTGGGCGCAGTTCACACTGATTACCGGCACTTCATATTTCTCTTCAAGTTCCTGTCTCAGCTTCTCGGTCTCCTCATCCTTAGGGACGACTGAATTGAGCACGATAACGAACGGCTTGTTAATTTCCTTCAGTTCATTCACGACGCGGCGTTCCGCCTCGACATAGTCCTCCCTGTCGATATCCGTTATGGTTCCGTCGCATGTCACCAGGAGACCGATGGTCGAGTGGTCGTTAATGACCTTCCTGGTCCCGATCTCGGCTGCCTGCTCAAAAGGTATCTGGTAGTCGAACCATGGTGTCGACACCATTCTCGGCGCGTTGTTTTCAAGGTAGCCCAATGCTCCCCTGACAAGATAACCAACGCAGTCGACCATCCTGACCTTCAGCTTCAGCGCTTCATCCAGCGTTATTTCAACTGCCTCATTGGGCACGAATTTTGGCTCCGTGGTCATGATCGTACGTCCGGTGGCACTCTGGGGCAGTTCATCCTTGGCTCTTTCGCGGCTGTATACATTTTCTATGTTCGGTATGACGAGCAGATCCATGAACCTTTTGATCAATGTCGATTTCCCTGTCCTGACGGGACCCACGACACCTATGTAAATGTCTCCCTGTGTCCTTTCAGCGATCTGCTGGTATATATCATAATATCTTTCCACCCGATAACCCCCCCTAATATATGGATATGCAAAAGCCGGGATTCACAATTAATATATGTCCGAAAAATGTTAATATTACAAAAAGAAGGGAGGGTCGATCAGCTTAATTCGTTGTTGAACTGCAGTCCAGCGGCCAGTCCCTCTATTTCCCGGGAGTAAAGACCTTTATGCTCCGATGCAGGAACTTCACGTCGATCGGCAGGCCTTGCCACTCCTCGCCGTCAATACTGAGATTGAAGCCTGTATCGCCTTCTACCCTGCACGTGCTTGTCCTAAGCCACATTACGTTCCTGTCGTTCATGAAATCATTGTGGAGCACCTTGAAAAAAAGCGCAGCCATTTCAACATGAGGACAGTTTTTTACCAGCAGGATATCCATATATCCGTCTGAAAGATCCGCTTCCTCCACCAGGTTCCAGAAACCCGCCGCATGCCTGCCGTTAAGTATCACGAACAAAAGGAACTCTCCTTCCACCACTTCGGTGTCCGTCGTCAGCTTCAGCCTGATGGGCTTCAGGTTGGCGAGTTCGCCCAGGGCCGTCAGGTAGTAGGCCAGCGGACCAAGTCTTTTTTTCAGTTCGTTGTCGGTGCTGTAGGATACATCGACGAAGTTGCCTCCGGCACATGTATTGAGGAAATACTTCTCCCCGTTGATAAGGCCGGTGTCGATCTCCGTGATGTTGCCGGAAAACATGATATCCAGGCACTTTTTCATCTCAGCCGGTATATTCAGGCTGCGCGCTAGATCATTGCACGTTCCGGCAGGTATGACGCCAACGGGTATATCGATGCCGTTGCCGAGAAGAATGGAAGCGATCGAGTTGACCGTTCCGTCTCCACCGGACACAACGATATAATCGAACCTCTCCTCCAGCAAAACCCTTTCCAGATCATCAGTCGTACCACTGCTAAGCCTGAAAGGCACGGCCAGGGTATCGTTTTCATTGAAACGGCCGACTATGTAATCCAGTTCTTTCGGCACATTTCTGTTTCCTGAAAGGGGATTGTATACGATAAGAGCTTTTTTCATAATACAGCCTCCCAAAAGTACTTTGGACAGAATTTATCTTACGCCATTTCATATTTTAAATCAATCGTAACTGTACTGTCATGGACAACGACCGAACTGACTGCCGCTGATGCCATTTCATTCGTCAGTTCTCCCTTTTCCAGCCTTGCCGTTATATATCTCACGAGAAAATCGACGTCGGAATGCCTTGCATTTTCCCGTTCCAGCCTTTCCATCTCATCTTCGAGCGCGCTTATGTGCTTTTCAAGCTGCCGGTTCATCCTGTCGAACAACTGCACGGAGATCCGTCCTTCCAGCCTGTCACTGTAGAGCATTTCCTGCCTGCGCCGCAGATTTTCCAACCGGGCATTCAACTCATTACGGGCAATGCCCGGTTCATCGGTCTCGTATCCCGAAAACGTCTCTTTCAGTTTTTCAAGCTCATCTGCAAGCCTGAACAGGGCCAGCAGCTCACCGCATATGTGTCTGACGATCTCCCGCTCATATATGAAATGGCTAGTGCACGCTGCCCGCCCATTCCTGCAGTAGTTGCCGCAGACATAAGCGATCCCGCCACTGCGCCTGCGGGCATACATCGCACTCCCGCAGCCGCCGCAGTATATGAGGCCGCTGAGCACGTGGCGGACCCTTCCATGCGATTTCCTGCCTCCGTTCCTGTTCCTTCTCAGCGCCTGCACCTTATCGAACATCTCCCTGGGTATGAGTGCTTCATGGGTCCCTTCGGTGATGACCCACCTGTTCTCAGGAAGCCTCCTTGTCTTCTTGCTTTTGAAGCTCACCTTCTCACTGACGCCCTGGACAGTGTCACCTATATATACGCGGGAACTCAAGATGCGTCTGACCGTTATCCTGTTCCAGCCCATGTTCTGTGGCGAGGCATACCCTCTTTCCTCAAGATACTTCGATATCGCCGTATACCCCATCCCTGAAAGGTACAGCCTGTAAATCAGTCTCACGATATGGGCTTCCGATTCATCTATGACCAGCCTGTTTTTTTCGATACCGGATTTCCTGTAGCCAAAGGGAGCCTTCCCCAGATATTCGCCCTTCTGGATCTTGAACCTGAGCGCTGCCCGGATCTTTCTCGAAATATCCCTCACATATCTTTCGTTTACCCAGGTTTCAATCCCTAACATGTCGCTGTCCACCAGGCTGTCGAACCTTCCGTCGGCGGTAATGACCCTGACGCCATGTTCTTCGAAGAAATCTATCAGCTGCAGTGTCGCCGCATTGTTCCTGCCCAGGCGGGACAGGTCCTTTACCAGCACCACATCGATCATGCCTTTCAGTATATCTTCCTTCATCCTGTCCAGTCCCGGCCTGTGAACGGCTGACCCTGAAACATTGTCATCCATGTATACGGCAGCCACCACGCCAAGCTTTTTTGCCTCAACATGGGCCAGCAGCATGTCGCGCTGGTTTTCGATGGATTCATAATTCTCCATGTTGTCATCCCTGCTTATCCTGGCATATATCGCCACCCTGTCCGGCTTCGCGGACTCTCTCATCTCCATGTCTCCTCCCGCCTTCCCGTATCGTTGTATCCATCAGTCCGCTTTCACATGCCGCGAGTTTCAGGAGTCTTACGATGACCTCACGTGCGCTCAGTTCTCCGGAATGCCTGATGACATATCTCCTTTCGCTGATCCGCTTTTTTCCCAACGCATCCTCCGGCATATTATGGCCGAAACTCTGATATTATATATATTTCATACATTTTGTCCCTTATCAGAAATATTTCTCACGGATGTGCCTGTCCATCCCGGAAAGAGGTATAATATACCTGATAAACTCAGAGGGGTGATGCTATGGCAAGGGAAATCCCGAATAAACTCCTGTCATTCCTGAAGACCGCGCCGGATGATGTGGATGACGGGTATGAATACGCGTCTGAACTGAACAGGATCCTGAATTCGGATGACTGTCAGGCAGTTCTTTCTCCCGGGGAAATAGACGCGCTGCGTGAATTTGCTGATGAGGTGAAAAAAATAGGAGAAATAAACTATTACTCCAGGGACAGGATAGCAGAACTCGAAAGAAAACATTTCGGCGCAGGAGGTATAACCGGTTATCTGAAGGGTGATCAGGGCAAGCCCGAAAAGCCGGTCTGGCCTTTCTGACATATCTCGGTGCAAGGAACTGCCCCATTTAAGGCAGCTCCTTGCGCTGATATGCCATTCATGCCTCTTTGAAAAAGCTCCTCAGTTCATACAATCCCCATCTGCATTGCAGATACTTGCCCGCCAGAGCTTTGTCAAGTATGGACTCATGCAGGCATACCCTCGATGCGAACGCTCTCTTGTTGATATGCCTGAATGCCCCGGGACCTTTTCTGAAAAACTCCCTCCTCAGCTCACATATTTCCCTGGCAATCGTAAAAATGATATCCTCCCTCTGCTCCAGGCACTTGATCAGCCATACCGCACTGCTGAGCCATTCCTTTACATGTCCGGATACCGCGGCGCCTTTCCTGTACAGCCCCGATACGAAGTTCTCGGATATGCACACGCTTGGGAATGCCTCAGAATTATGAACGACATGGAGCTCACCGTTAATGTCCCTGATGAAGACATCCGGCAATGTGCGGCTTACCGGCTCATTGCAGCGGTAGTTCCGGCCCGGTTTCGGCTCGAGGTTCCTTATTTTCCGGAAGAGTTCATTTACACGTTCGATGCTGAGGCCGGTGGCGTCTGCGATGCGGGCCGCGTCATTTCCTGCGACTGCGTCCAGGAAATATTCGACTATCATTTCTGCTTCCCTGTCTCGTTTGTCAAGCTGCCTCAGTTGGATAAGCAGACATTCGCCGAGGTTTCTTGCGCAAATGCCCGGCGGTTCGAAAGACTGCAGTTTTTCAAGCACCTCCAGCACCTTGCTTTCAGAAACGCCGAGAACAGCTGCTGCTTCAGCAGTGTCAGCCTTCATATAGCCGTTGCTGTCCGTGTTGTCGATCAGGTACTCTCCTATGGCGTGACTCTTTTTGTCAAGGCAAAGTGCATCAAGCTGGACAAGCAGATGCTGCTTGAGCGTCAGTACTTTTTCAGGCTGTTCGGTCACAGTATCGGCTGCTTCGGTGTATTGACAGAAATCAATGGGATCGGCAGCTTCTTCAAGTGCAGGGTTCGTATCCAGTTGGTTGTCTACGTATTGAAAGAGTTCACGTGAATCCATTTCGAGTATTTCGATCGCCTGCTTCAGCTGCGGTGTCAGCAAAAGCTTTTGTGAACGGACAAGATCGAGATCGACGGTGAATTCCATAAAGGGCCACCTCAAAAAATGGTCATATAGTATTATATAACCTCAGAGGCTCCTTTAGTAATGCGGGCAGGCTATAAAAGCAAACACGGGCGCCATGACGTCAGTATAAAGACTTGACCGCCATCATAGCAAACAGGCTCATCGCTGTCAGCACGACATATATTGCAAGCACTGCCGCAACAGGCCAGTGTGTCACAACTGCCTTCACATCCTGTCCCGGTCTTGCGATCGGCCGGATTATCTCCGTTTTGCCCTCAGTGACGTACCTGAAAAGGTACAGGAGCGCAGCAGCAACAATAAGCGCAGGGATGCCCAATGCAATGAAGCTGAGCAGATCCTGCCACGTCAGCAGCAGGCTCTCGGAAGAGTTCGGATCAGTCCATAGGTACTGTATCAGCTCCGCAATCAGGTTGTTCAGGAAATGGGCCAGAATACCTGCGAATATCGAACCGGTCCTCACCACGTAATAGCCGAATACCAGGCCAAGAAATACTGGTCCGGCAAGGTTCGTGATATCGAAGTGGAACAATCCGAACAGTATCGACACGAAAACGACAGCCCGGTAAGAGCCGCGCTTTTCGTAGGCTGTCAGCAGTAAACCCCGGAACATCAGTTCCTCGCATATTCCGGGCATCACGGCTATGATCAGTATACCAGCGACAAGTTCCGGGAGTGTCTCAGGCACCGGCACGTTCTGCTTCAGCGGCTCGCCTATAAACTGCAGCCCGTATATCACAATGCCGTTCAGCATAACAGCCGCCAGGTACAATGGGACAGCCAGCAGTATTATTATAAGTGCAGGCACAGGTTCCAGCTTTCTTATTCTGAAAGTTTCCCTGATATCGATTTTTTTCACGATGCAGTAAACCACTGCGGAAGAAACGATGAGCAACTGGTTGATTATCACGATGGCATACATGTAGCCGCTGATCGCCTCTCCAAGGATGAATGAGGCAATAAACTGGTATGCCAGCAACACTACTGTAAAAATAAAAAGCAGTACATTTGCACCTGTCAGTGTCAGCTTGTTTTTCATCAGACAAACCCTTTCCTGTGACAGTTTTGATTTTTTACAGATTTATGCCCCGACCGGGGAACACTATCGTCCTTCTCTCAGTGACCACCGCGTCCAGCCTGAAGTCATGCTTTTCTGCCGGAAGTACGTCGGCAAGCTGTATCTCGAAAGCGGCACCGATCTTCACGCAGTCCTGGCGCAGCATGGGGAGCAGCCTGTCATAACAGCCTGCGCCATAACCAAGCCTGATCCCGGCGGCATCAAAGGCAACACCGGGTATAACGGCAAGGTCTATTTCACGGGGATCCATCAGTTTTGTCCTCGAAGGGTCAGGTTCCCGTATCCCCTTAAACCCCGTCACGACATCTTCGACAGGGTCTTTTATGGCGTATAAGCTGAGCCTGCAGCCTTTCCCCTCCGCCTTTTCCACTTTGGGCAGCGCCACTGTCTTGCCATCTTTTATGCATCTGGTTATGAACGTCCCTGTTGACACTTCGTTGCCGAATGACATATAAGCGAGGATCACAGACGCTTTCTTGTACTGCTCAAGGGAACATATCCTGTCAGACAGCAGTGCGCTCTTTTCCCTGACCTCTTCTTCACTGAGCCGGTTGCGTCTTTCAATATAATACTTCCGGATTTCCTTTTTTGCTTCCATAAACCGTCCTCCGAACCGCGAAGACCTGGTCCCATCCTCCCGCAGCGCCGGTGCAAACTGCGGCGCAAGACCGTATCAGCGATTGAGCAGAATCTCTTTCAGCGGCTGCAGTATGCAAGAAGAAAGAACGTACAGCAGCGCCAGAGCAGATGCGCTCCCCACAACGGTCATGGCTCGTATCTTCCACCGTCCTGCGGAACTGTTCCTGCGGATCAGGGTGTAAATGAACCTCGATATCAGTGCCAGAAGCCCTGATACATATATGAGTCCTGCAGCAATATAAGGTATCATCCCATGCAGGAACAGCGTGCAGATCAATATCCCAGCACCGTAGACAAAAAACAGTTCGGTCCACCTCTTAAGCACCGGGATTTCATTCCGCCCGTCTGCACTGAAATTGGCGGCAGGCACGAGCAGTATCGGTATCGGCAGCCCGAAAAACAGTCCGGTGAACAGCCTCGCAATGTTGTTGGTCTCAATGACGCCTGTGTACGAAAGCATGCCGTCGAGCGCCATCGGGAGCATCAGTACGGTCATGGCAATCGCCAGGGCCAGTCCGGGAGGCTTTTGCGCATTCAGCCTGCGTGTGACTGCAAGAAATGCAAAGGCCGTGAAAACCCCCGCATATATACCTGTATCGCGCGCGCATACGGGAAGTGCAAGGCCTCCCGCCGTCAGCGTCCTTTCGGGGAGCTGATGGCAAATGAGCGATCCTGCAAGATCAAAAACTTCCTTCAGCAGGAAATCCATCTGCAGCTAGACCCTTTCAATAAAGGTTGGTTCCAATCAGTACCAGCAGGAAACATCCAATGCACGACAAAACGAACAGGGCGAGATTCGCCACAAGGAGCGCTGAGCCGAAAGACCTCCTGTCGCTGTCATAGTCGGAACTCATGAAAACAATGGCCGTTATGATTCCCGCGATCTGGCCCACTGCCGGCACCATCGCGAAAAGCAGGGTCAGGAACACTTTCAGGCCGTTGCTGAGCGGAGCTGGCCTGCCGCCTTGCATCATGCCCTGCTGATGCTCCGGCTGCCATCCCGTATGGTACTGCCGGTCTGCTCCTGTACCAGGATCGTACTGGCGCTCCTGCCCGGCCCCGGGCTCAGCGCCGCCGGGATCGCCGGTCCGGCCGGGATCGTCATCGACGGTGGAACCAAGAATGCTGGCGCAGTATGGACAGCGTGTTGCGTCGGCGGGGATGCTCTCACCGCAGAAAACGCATTTTTTCATCGAATCGTAGTGCAAAAGCCTGCCTCCTTACTTAACAAAGTTATCCCCTAACTATTCTCCCAGCAGCCCGGAAAACCCTTTTTTTGCTGCTGAAATTTATAAAATTCGTTGTGTTTTCACATAAAAATCATGTTTTCGATATATCTGTCCGAAAATATGGCGGAAGCCGACAGTTCAACATACCTGACCTTCTTCGCGATCTGCTCTGCAACACTGAGCATGCGCTGCGAAAGCAGGCACTCCGAGGCTCCCGAACCGGACGCGTTGCCGACAGCTTCGACCCTGTCAGTCAGTTGCACGGGCAAAAGGCCTATCCTCGCCGCACTCCGGACATTTATGGTGCTGCCGAAGCCACCGGCCAGGAAAACCCTGTCTATGTCGTCATAACTGATGCCCGCTTCCGCCATCAGGGTTTCTATCCCTGCGGCAATGGCTGCTTTAGCGTTCTGGATCTCGCGTATATCCTTCTGCGTGATGGTGATCGGTCCTGAAGTGCCCGATTCATGTTCCGGCACCAGGATAAACGACCTTATGCCGTCAGTCACTGTAAGCCTCTCCCTGACCTCCTGCGGCAGGCCGGCTGCAGTTGTGTCATCAGCAAGCGCTCCCGTTTCATCGATCGCCCCGGCGTCAAGAAGCGCTGCAACGGCATCCACGATCCCCGATCCGCAAATGCCTCTTGGCGCCGCATTTCCTATAACGGTATACCTGAACCCCTGCGTGAATGAATCGACTGCACCGGTCACCCCGCCCATCCCAAATGTGATGTTTGCTCCCTCAAAAGCTGGTCCCGCTGCCGCAGAGCAGGCAATCAGCCTGTCCCTGCCGCCGAGGACTATCTCCCCGTTGGTACCTATGTCCACCAGAAGCGAATATCCATCCCTCTCATACAAGCCGCTGGAAAGAACGCCGGATACCGTATCGGCGCCTATGTATGCAGAAACACACGGAAGCAGTATGACCTGCCCGCTGGCGTTCATTCCGATGCCAAGTTCACCGGCGTCCAGGCGTATCGTCCTGCATGTTACAGGTATGAAAGGAGATACGGCAATGCCGGAGGCATCGAGCCCGTAAAGGAGATGCAGCATGGTGGTGTTGCCGCTGAATACTGCAGCATATATGTCTTCCACTCCGATCCCGGCATTCCTGGCAAGCTGTCCTGTCAGTTCATTCACACATTCCGTTATCAGGCTCCTCATCTCATCCGCAGCCTGCGGGGACGTCTTTGCACGATCGATCCGCGAAATCACATCCGCACCGAATTTCCGCTGGGGATTCATCATCGAGCCTGCACTCAGAAGTTTTCCGCTTTCAAGGCAATACAGATATGCCGCCACCGTGGTCGTGCCTATGTCAAAAGCTGTACCGTACAGGCGTGACGTGGTGTTGCCGGCTTCAACGGACAAGAGCCTCCCCCAGGCTTCCACGGCAGTTACCCTGTATCCCGAGCTCCGTAATAAAGCCGGCAGCATTCTCAGTATACCAGGTTTCATTTCAATGCCGGACAGGTTCGAAAGGCCTGTTCCGCTGCCGGACAGGCCGGCCATGTCCAGCAGCCTTTCCAGGTCCGGCCTCTGATCGTCCAGTGACGGATGAGGCAGTTCCACATACTTCTTTCTTACCAAAGGATCCATAACGACCTGTCTCCGGGTACCGGCCGTCATGATGACGGCCTGTTCACCGGAACTGTCGATATGTATGCATATATCGGAACCGATCCTGAAGCTGCACGCGAGCCTGAATCCTTTTGCAAGCCTTTCGCCCAGCAGCCGCCTCTCGTTTTCGGAAGGCTCCGCGCCGCCCCCTTCGACCCTTACAGCGCATTTCCCGCAAGTACCTCTTCCTCCGCACGGCGTATAGGGCAGTATGCCGGCCTCTCCAAGGACCTCAAGCAGATTTGCCCCTTCTTCCGCCATGACAGTGCGGACGCTTCCATTCGCACGTATATCGACCCTGTATTCCATCACTCGTCTTTTTCCCCTTCTGCGGCGACAGTGTCGTCATCCTGTTTCCTTCCGCATTTGTGGCAGTATTCCATGTCTATGGCAAGGATGGTCCCACAGTTCGGGCATGCCTTCACGTTTTTCAGTTCAAGTATCTTCTCCTTCATCTCGTTGATGCCGGCGAAAATTTCGTCTATTTTTATGCATTTTCTCATAAGTTCCTCATTGAGAGGCCTGCCTTCGACGTAGTCCTCATAGACCTGTTTCCCGATCTCCGTATATAACTTCCTGACCTTTTCCTCTTCCGCGTTGATGCTCATGTTGAGCTTGGTGATCTCCACGACGCTGCCGGAGATCTTGGCGGCAGCTTTTGCCGTATCTGTCACTTTTTTGGTGATGCTGTCGAGAACGGACACATCCATCTCTCCTTTCAGAAGTTTACCGGTACTGCGGTTTTCCGTACTATTCTATAATATTCCAACGGGCCGTCAAATACAATAACAAATCGTCAGCCGGACGGGCGGCGGATGTGCGTCCGCGGAAACACACTGTTCCTTGACGAGCAGTATGGTAAATAATATAATCTAAAGGAAAAATCAGCGTAAAGCTTCAATTTTCGCTGCGAGAGGAGAGACCGGCAAATGACGGGAGTTGTAAGGACACGGTTCGCGCCGAGTCCGACAGGTTACATGCATATAGGCAACCTGCGCACTGCCCTGTATGAATATCTCATAGCAAAAAGGCACGGCGGCAGGTTCATACTCAGGATAGAAGATACGGACCAGGAAAGGTACGTGGAAGGTTCCGTCGACGTAATATACAAAACGCTCAAAATAGCTGGGCTAGAGCACGACGAGGGGCCGGACATGGGCGGTCCGTATGGTCCGTATATCCAGAGCGAGCGCAAACCAATCTACATGGAATATGCCAGAAAGCTGATAGATCTTGGCCACGCCTATTACTGTTTCTGTTCGAAGGAAAGGCTGGCCGCGCTGAAAGAGGAATGCGAAAAACAGGGAAAACAGTACAAGTACGACAGGCACTGCCTGAACCTCAGTAAAGAAGGAATCGACCGGAAGCTTGCCGAAGGCGTTCCGTTCGTCATCCGCCAGAAGATGCCCGACACCGGCAGCACCAGCTTCGAGGACGCCGTATACGGCACCATCACCGTCGACAACAGCGAACTGGAGGACCAGATCCTCATCAAGTCCGACGGTCTTCCCACATACAATTTTGCCAATGTCATCGACGACCACCTGATGGGGATAACCCATGTGGTCAGGGGCAACGAGTATTTGTCTTCGACGCCGAAATACAACCTGCTTTACAGGGCATTCGGATGGGAAATACCTGTTTACGTGCATGTATCTACCATCATCACCCCTGAAGGCCGTAAAATGTCAAAACGGCATGGCGATCCGTCCTTCGAGGATCTTATCAGCCAGGGCTTCCTTCCGGAAGCAATAGTCAACTTTGTTGCGCTGCTTGGCTGGAGCCCGGGCACGGAACAGGAGATCTTCTCCCTGAAGGAACTGGAGCAGGTCTTCGATATCCGCGGCATCAGCAAATCCCCGGCCGTTTTCGACATAGCCAAGCTGAGATGGATGAACGGCGAGTACGTCCGGAAAATGCCCTTAGAACAGTTCCATGAGGCTGCGAGCCCATACTACAGCGAAGCCCTGAAAGAAAAAGGGATCGACCTGTTCAAACTGAGCAGGCTGCTGCAGCCGCGTACTGAGGTGTTTTCCGATATACCTGCAATGACAGATTTCCTGGAGAGCCTTCCGGATTACGACATCTCGCTTTATGAGCACAAAAAGATGAAAACCGACGCAGCCATATCTCTCACGGCGCTTAAAGCCGCACTGCCGGTCCTCGAAAAAGCGGAACCGTGGGAAAACGACGTACTGTACGGCATGCTGACGGCACTGGCAGCAGAAATGGGCATGAAAAACAGCCAGATCCTCTGGCCGGTACGCACGGCGCTTTCCGGCAAGGCTGCGACACCCGGCGGCGCCACGGAACTGGCGGAACTGCTCGGTAAAGAAGAAACGACAGCAAGGATCCGGAAAGGGATAGAAAAACTGAGCTGATAACGAACCAAACAGGAGGTCCGAACGATGTCCGAAGAGAAAACCCTGAACGGTGGAACGGAAAACAATGGCAATAACGCCGTACCGTCCAATTTTATATATGACCTGATAGATGAAGACATAAGGAACGGCCGGGTCAGCAGGGACGCCATAATAACCAGGTTCCCGCCGGAACCCAATGGTTACCTGCATATAGGGCACGCCAAAGCGTTGCTCATCGACTACCTGGCAGCCAAAAGGTACAACGGCCGTTTCAACCTGAGGTATGACGACACCAACCCCATGAAGGAAAGCGTCGAATACGCCGAGTCCATACAGAGGGACATCAGGTGGCTAGGTATAGAATGGGACGGGCTTTATTACGCCTCGGACTATTTCGACATCATGTATGAATGTGCGGTCAGGCTGATCAAAAAAGGCCTTGCCTATGTCTGCGACCTGAGCCCCGAGGAGATCAGGGAATACCGTGGTACTCTGACTGAGCCCGGTAAGGAAAGCCCGTACAGGAACCGTTCAGTGGAGGAAAACCTCGATCTGTTTGAGCGGATGAAAGCCGGAGAATTCCCCGAAGGCTCAAGGGTGCTCCGTGCGAAGATCGACATGGCATCTCCCAACATGAACATGAGGGATCCTGTCATTTACCGCATCCTGAAGGTCGATCACTGGCGGACAGGCAAAAAATGGTGCATTTACCCGATGTACGATTTTGCGCACCCGATCGAGGACGCGATCGAAAACATAACCCACTCCCTGTGTTCTCTGGAGTATGAAGATCACAGGCCCCTTTACGACTGGGTCGTCAACAACGTGGACCTTGATTCGAAGCCGCGCCAGATCGAATTTGCCAGGCTGAACCTCACATATACGGTGATGAGCAAGAGGAAACTGCTCCAGCTCGTAAACGAAGGTTATGTCGCAGGCTGGGACGATCCGAGGATGCCTACGCTGTCCGGGCTGAGAAGGAGAGGTTACACGCCGGCTTCCATATGGGATTTCTGTGAAAGGATCGGAGTTGCCAAGACAAACAGCACTGTCGACTATGCTCTGCTGGAGCACTGTGTCCGTGAAGACCTGAACGCCAACGCCCCCAGGGTAATGGCCGTGCTGAGGCCGCTGAAAGTCATCATAGACAACTACCCGGAAGATCAGGTCGAATGGTTCGACGTGGAGATAAATCCCGAAAAACCCGAGATGGGCACAAGGAAAGTCCCGTTCTGCAGGGAGCTCTACATCGAGCAGGACGACTTCATGGAAAACCCGCCAAAGAAGTATTTCAGGCTCTATCCCGGCAACGAGGTGCGACTTAAGAACGCATATTACATCAAATGTTCGCATGCGGTAAAAGATGCCGAAGGCAATATAACTGAACTGCACTGCACCTATGACCCGGAATCCAGGGGCGGCAGCACCCCGGACGGCCGAAGGGTCAAGGGCACGCTGCACTGGGTATCGGCAAGGCATGCCATCGACGCGGAAGTGCGCCTGTACGACCACCTTTTCACTGTGCCTGATCCGGGCGATGTGGAAGATATAAGCACCATCATAAACCCGAACTCGCTGACTGTCCTGAAAAACTGCAAGGTCGAGCCGACCGTGGCCGACACTGAGCCTGGCGACCACTTCCAGTTCCTGCGCCTGGGATACTTCTGCACCGATACCGGTTCCAGGCCGGAAAATCTCGTATTCAACAGGACCGTCGGCCTCAAGGATTCGTGGAGCAAGGAAATGAACAAGATGGAAAAAGGCACGGAGTAGGTTATTGACAGTTATTGTTAATTATTATATCATGCAGTTGAAAGATTTTCCGAAATAGTACGTCAGGGTGTGTATTCTTCTGAATCCACACCCTTTTCCGCATTACTATCCACATTCAACGGGGGCATGGTAAATATGAATATAAAAGGGATCCGTTCTTTTATTTCATGTTTACTGGTTTTATCGCTGCTGCTGATAGTCCCTGCATGTCAGAATAATTCAGAGTATTCCGTTATCGATGGATTCATACATATTTGACAAAATGGAAGTATTCAATATTTCAGACCCGTTGGAATACATCGCAGACCCGGATGACCTGGCAGAAGACCGTATCTATACTGTTGAAGGCTTTGGCATGGACGTCATGGATTCCATCGAGATTTATTACAAGTCAGAAGACAGCAACCAGACGATTTTTCTGCAAGTCAGCCTGTCGAACCCGTTCCAAAGCGATGATAAGTACAGCGGCAGAAAGCTGGATGGCCACGAATATACCACTTACTATTCCAATTAAGGCATATATGGCATTGTGCTGAAAGCCCGGGACAACGAGGATCCGTATTATCTGAATTTCATATTCGACAGTTTCCTGGCAAGCGACGAGGAAGCGGAGCATTTTATCAGGCTCTGGCTGTCCGGCCAGAAGAATCATTATGACACTCCATCCTGAGCCATCCATCTGCCACACGCGCAAATCTGCCCGGTCCATCGGACACGGACCGGGCTTTGCTTCCCTGTATATGACGTTCATCCTTTTGACCGGCTGCCTTGCTGTATTATGCGCAGCCGGTTTAGGAAATAAGTGGGATATGATCAAGGCCTGTTGCCGTTCTCGATCCAGTCGAGCAACTGGGCCTCCGTGATTATGGGTATGCCGAGTTCCTTGGCCTTCTTGTTTTTCGTTGAATTTGACGTGATGTCATTGTTGATCAGGTAGTTCGTTTTCGCCGATACCGACCCTGACACTTTCCCTCCCATGTTCTCTATGAGCTCCACGAGCTCTTTCCTGTTCCCGAAGCGCTCAAGCGATCCTGTGATCACGAAAGTAAGGTTCTCCAGCAGCTGGGCATTCGCTGGAGCATCCGGTTTCTCCAGTTCTATTTCGGTAAGTATATCGTGCACGGCTTTCCTGTTTTCCTCGTCGCTGAAATATCTGACGAAAGCTTCAGCCATCACGCCCCCTATCCCGCTTATCTCCGTCAGCTGCTCGTAAGTTGCGTTTTCGATGCTGCTCCAGTCGTGGCCGAACCTGCGGCAAATCAGTTTAGCATTGGATAAGCCGATATTCGGGATACCCAGCCCGTAAAGGAGCCTGACCGCAGTGGTTTTCCTCGACCTGTCCACTGACTCGATGAGATTGGCAAAGGACTTCTCCCCGAAACCTTCCATCGAGACGATCTTTTCCCTGTGTTGAGCCAGTCGGTAAATATCTGCGTAATCCCTGATAAGGCCGGCAGAGACGAACTTCTCTATGGTGGCTTCCGAAAGCCCTTCGACGTTCATGGCGTCCCTGCTGACGAAATGGGTGAACTTCTTTATGTGCTTTGCAGCGCAGTTTTTATTGGGACAGTACAGGTACTTTACATCGCTGTTCTGCCTTATCTCGGCAGGTCCGCCGCATACCGGGCATTTGTCAGGTATCTGCAGGTTTCCGCTCCTGGTAAGGTTTTCATGTATCTGGGGAATTATCATGTTGGCCTTGTACACGCTGACCGTATCACCAATGCCGACCTGCAGCTCTTCCATTATGCTTATATTGTGCAGGCTGGCACGGCTCACCGTGGTACCTTCCAGTTCGACGGGCCCGAATATGGCTATGGGGTTGATCAGCCCTGTCCTGGACGCGCTCCACTCTATCTCCTTTATCACAGTTTCTTTTATCTCGTCCCGCCATTTGAAAGCGATGGAATCCCTCGGGAATTTCGCCGTAGTCCCCAGCGATTCGCCGTAAGCGATGTCGTCAAAAGCAAGGACAAGTCCGTCGGTCGGCAGATCATACCCCTCGACGTGTTCAGCAAACCATCTGACCGCTTCCTCAACGGTTTCCGCATCTACCATGCGGTATTCCACTACGTCGAATCCCTGGGACCTGAGCCATTCCAGCTGCGCGGCGCGCGAATTGCCGAAATCGACTCCGTCTGCCCTCACAAGCGAAAATGCGAAGAAATTCACGTTCCTCTCCGAGGTCACCCTGTTGTTCAGCTGACGTACCGAACCGCTGCAGAGATTCCTCGGGTTCTTGTATTTTAGGGTGGCATCGAGCATTTCCTCATTGATCCTGTTGAAGTCGGAATAGCTGATGACCGCCTCTCCCCTAAGTACAAGGTCTCCCTTATACGGGATGGCGAGAGGTATGTTTTTGAAGACTTTCACGTTGTTCGTCACAACTTCTCCGACTTCGCCGTTGCCTCGCGTGACGGCCTTTTCAAGACTGCCGCCCCTGTATGTAAGTACGAGCGTGAGACCGTCGAGCTTCCATGAAAGCATTCCTTTACGGCTTCCAAGCCATGACCTTAGTGCTTCGACATCCTTTGTCTTGTCCAGCGAAAGCATCGGTTTTTCATGCCGTTCCTTGGGCAGGGCCGTCAGGAGTTCATAACCGACCCGGACTGTCGGGCTGTTGGACAGCACCATCCCCGTTTCCTTCTCCAGCTCGGCCAGTTCGTCATAGAGTTTGTCATACTCGTAATTGGACATTATCTCGCGGTTTTCCTGGTAATACGCTTTTGCCGCCCTGTTGAGCAGTTCGATCTTTTCTTTCATCAGCCGGATCTTGTCCATATTGTCCATAGGAAACCTCCAAAATCCGAATTTTTCAGGATTCTCTCAGGAATTTACGGGGCCTGCAACCTGGCGAAAACATCACGCGGCAGTCCGTCTCGACCTTGAGCCCGACGACCTCTTCTTTCCGCCGAGCATAGTCGAATAAACGGCACAGCATGCTATAATGAACCATATCACGCCCCAGACGACTGCCGGCACCTTTGTCATCATTTCAAGCTGCACCGCGTCCGTGGCAGGCCTGGCCGCTCCCCAACCCGGTATCAGGCCGATCTTGCGGTTTATCTCAAGGAGTATGGTATCCACAAAAGTATCGTAAACTGCATAGACAGCGCAGACTGCTCCGATTATGTCAGTGGCCCAGTCATTGATCCTGTCATTTCTCAGCATATATATGATTATCACGAAACCTGCGAAAATTGCTGCGTATATGACTGTGAAAAAAGAATCGCCGTATGCGATCGACATGCCAAGCAGCAGGATGGCACATGCTCCAAGTATGTATTTCCTTGCCTGCGTTTTTTTCAGTTTCAGTATGAGCAGCGCAAAGAGAACACTGCCCAGGTAGCCTCCGTTTGCTATTATAAAGGCTGAGAACCAGTCCTTCGGCAGCGTCCGCGCATAACCGCTCTCATTGAAATATATCCTGAAACCTGCTATGCCGTTCCCGAAAATGACAGCCATCAGGGAATGACCCAGTTCATGGAAAAAAACGGACAGTATTTTCAATGGCTTTATTATGATGGTGTTCCACAGCGCCATTGCCGCTATAAATATGACCGCGTATCTTCCGCTTTGCTTCATTCCGACCCCCGAATGAACATTATTGACGCATCATGCAAATATGACTGCGTTTTCTTAATTATACTTCTTTCGGGGGTCAAAATAAAGCCTGACTAATTGATGTACCGGTCGATGTCGTCAAAGTCTATCCCCTTGTGGAGCGCTATATTGAGCCCGTTGGCTATGACCTTCGACACCCTCCTGACCACATCGTCAATTTCCTTGGGCGTGACGATGAGATTTCCAGAGTAGGGTTCGAGCACCTCGCGTATGAGACTGTATTTCTCTTCCCTGTCGATGCCCTTCAGCATATTGTAGAACTCTGTTCCCTGCGGAGCCTGCTCGATAAGGCTGTCCAGCACCAGGTCGATGGCATCGTTCGCCATGGTGGCCGCATCCAGCACAGTCGGTACGCCTATGGCCAGGACAGGTACACCCAGCGTATCCTTTGAAAGCTCCATCCTCTTGTTGCCGACGCCAGAACCGGGGGCAATACCCGTATCCGCTATCTGTATCGTTGTGTTCACCCTTTCCAGCTTCCTTGCGGCCAGCGCGTCGATGGCTATGATGTAATCAGGGCGTATCCTGTCGACTATTCCCTTCACTATTTCCCCCGTCTCTATCCCTGTTATTCCGAGGACTCCCGGGGCAACGGCACAGACCGGCCTTACGCCTTCATCGACCTGGTCCGGAAGGTATTCCAGCAGATGCCTTGTCACCATCATGTTCGACACCACTTTCGGGCCGAGTGCATCGGGAGTGACATTCCAGTTCCCGAGGCCGACCACCAGAGTCAGTGTATTGTCATTCAGCTTCATGATGCCTGTCAGTTCTTTCGCCAGGGCCCTGCAGGCGTCTTCATACAGGTCGCGGTCATTTTCTTTCAGCCCCGGGATTTCAAGGGTGATGTAGTTTCCCATCGGCTTTCCTATAGAAATTTCTCCGGTACGGGACGTTACCCTGACCCTGGTTATCCTGATCCGCTCATCCCCTTCATTCTCCACTTCGACACCGGGGGGTTCCCGCCATTCCCCCTGTTCCTTCAGTGCTTTTTCCCGCAGAAGTTCATGCGCCTCAAGTGTAAGATCTGTCCTAATGCTTCTCAGTTCCGCCATAACTTCTTCTCTCCTTGCCATAATACCATGTAGTTATCATGAACAATGCCAGGATTTAGTTTTTCACAAAAACCGGAGAAAAATGAGCAAAAAAATTAAACTGGCTGTTTATTTTCCTTGCTTTTTGAGAATGTTCATGGTAGAATATCACATGTTGAAAAAATCTGACCGCAGGAGGTGAAAGGCTTGGCAAACACGAAATCTGCTGCTAAAAGAGTTTTAGTGATCAGGAAAAAGACCCTCAGGAACAACATGAGGAAGTCGGCTCTCAGGACTGCCATCAGGAAGTGCAGGGAAGCTATAGCGGCAAACAGCGAGTCGGCGCCGGAGATCCTTAGGGCCACGATCAAGGCTATAGACAAAGCAGCAGCAAAGAACATCCTCCATAAAAACACCGCTGCGAGAAAGAAATCACAGCTGGTAAGGGCATTCAATGCTGCAACGGCAGGCAAATGATCCCTCTGTCCGGGATTTGCCTTATCCATAAATGGAAATAAAAAAAGCGCGAGCTTCGAATGGATGAATTCCAGACGGCCGGGCTTTTTTATTTTGCAGTACGGGTTTTTATAAGTCCGGAATCAGGCATGCCGG
>Ga0209508_1001313_pt1 | contig 19948 bp, 13 predicted proteins | sample AD_UKC129_MetaG_FD_184427 | JGI IMG/M metagenome (GOLD analysis project Ga0209508, IMG submission 184427) | Active sludge microbial communities of municipal wastewater-treating anaerobic digesters from Canada - AD_UKC129_MetaG (SPAdes) (version 2) | ecosystem: Engineered > Bioreactor > Anaerobic... | reverse complement strand
TTAACGAAAATAGCCACAGTTTTAGTCTTGCTGATATAGGCAGTCAATCTTCTCAAAGCTTGAGACATCAACCGAGCCTGCAGGCCAATGTAAGAGTCAGACATGCCTCCTTCTAACTCCATTTGAGGAACTAAAGCAGCCACCGAATCAAGCACCACTATATCCACTCCCCCGGTGCGCACCAAGGCATCTACTATATCTAAAGCCTCTTCTGCGCTTCCAGGCTGAGAAATCAGCAGTTTGTCAATCTGGATCCCAATTCTACTTGCGTAACTAGGGTCTAAGGCATGTTCTGTATCCACAAAAGCGGCAATACCACCTTGCTTTTGAGCTTCAGCAATGGCATGCAAAGCAATGGTAGTTTTACCCGAAGCTTCAGGACCAAAAATTTCCACCACTCTTCCTCGAGGAAACCCTCCCACCCCCAGAGCGATGTTGAGAAGAACTGAGCCAGTCTTTATTACCTCTACATCAGCAGTTAAAACATCTTGAGACAGATACATAATGGCACCTTTGCCATATTTTCTTTCTATAGAGCTTATAGCCTGGTTAATCACATCTTCTCTCAAATCCCTAGACTTTTTTTCCTCACTCATTTTTCTTCACCTCTTCCAAACTAAAAGCACCTAATTCCTGATAAACTGAACCTCGAGGGGTTAAGGTACTTTGATAAAAAACCAGTTTTTTAATCTCGGTAGAAAATCTAATATTCTCTACCTCCAGAGAAGGAAGAGTAAAAGGAGAGCGAAAGCGAGCCAGAGTAATGTGAGGAGAAAACTCTCTATCTTCCCTTTCCCATCCCCTGCTAACTATTTCCTCTTCAACTTCTTCTCTTATATTTTTAATCTTTTCCTCTCCCTCCTGGTCTACTCCTATCCATATCACTCGAGCCCGATGAAGAGAAGGGAAGGCTCCCCACCTCTCTAAAGTTACAGGGAAGGCTGTAAATTTGCTACTTACCTCTTTTAGTATTCTATTCATTTCCTCCACCCCACCAGAAGGAAAAGCGGAGAAAAAGTGGAGCGTAAGATGGAGTTGCTCTCTTTTAACCCATTTTGCTTGAGGGTAAAGTTTTTTTTCTTGGTTAATTAACTCTTCCAGAAAGTCCTGAGCCTCCGGTAAAAAATCTAAAGCTACAAAACTTCTAATGGTAACTGAACTCATGACCAAATTTCTCCTTTAAATACTGAAAAACCATCACCAGAGCAGATTGAGAAGCAAATCTTTTATTCATCAGTCTATCCCCTGAAAAATGGAATTTCTGTACTCTAACACCTTCCTCACTCGATAAGGCAATGTAGGTCAGGCCTACTGGCTTTTCTTTGCTTCCTCCTCCTGGACCTGCAATACCGGTAATCCCGAGACCTAAGTCTACTTTTGTCCTCTGGCGTACCCCGCGAGCTAAAAATTGAGCAGTTTCTTCACTCACTGCTCCTTTTTCCTTTAAAATTTCCTCTGGAACGCTCAGATCCTCTTTCTTAGCCTCGTTACTATAGACCACATATCCTCGCTCAAAATATTGAGAGCTACCCGCTATATCGGTTATTCGATTAGCTACCAGACCTCCGGTGCACGACTCTGCCAACCCTAATTTTAAGCCTTTTTCCTTCATCACATTACCTACCGCTTCTTCCAAAGTATTACCATAAGGACTGAAGAAAAATTTATCCAGGTGATGAGCTACCTCATCTAAAAAAAGAAGGGCGGATTCCTTTTCCTCTGGAGAAAATTTAGAGCTATAGACATAGAGCCACACCTCTCCATAGTTAGGAAGAAAAGCTAAATTAAAAGAAGAGGGTAAATGAGAGAGAAACGGCTCTATCTCTTTAGCCAGATTAGATTCTCCAATCCCGCAAAATTTGAAGATAGGAGAACGATAAAAATATTCCTCTTCTTGAGGAAGGTCTTTCTCTATCAGGCTCCAGAAAAACTCTGCTTCCCGGGGAACACCGGGTATGACAAAAATGCTTTTTCCATCCACTTCTAACTTAAAACCGGGAGCAGTTCCCCGCTCATTATAAAGTATTTCTGCCCCTTGAGGGATAAAAGCCTGCCTTTTATTATTCTCAGGAGGTTCAGTATTCCTCAGCTCCCGATAGAAAAACTGAATTCTATCCCAGGCTTCAGAGCTAAAAACTAAACCTCTACCAAAAGTTTGAGCTACTGCTTCCCGGGTCAGGTCATCTTCAGTAGGGCCTAGGCCTCCTGATACAATTACCAGTTTCACTTCTTCTTCTCTCATGAGAAATTGTAAAGCATTCACTATTTTTTCTATCTGGTCAGGCACAAAAAGAATAAATTGAGGCAATACCCCTTTATCTACCAATTTCTGAGCCAGAAAGTAAGCATTGTAATCCCTGACCAACCCGGTCAACAGTTCTGTCCCTATGCCAAGAATAGCAGCTTTCAAATTCTTTCTCCTTTCAATTCATAGCTACTACTTTCAGTAACTTTAACTTTTACTATCTCTCCTCTTTTTAACTTACTTTTCCGGGAGCTAAAGCTTATCTTGCCATCTACTTCCGGAGCGTCTCCGTAAGTCCTTCCCCAACAATGATTAATTCCATTCTCTCTTTGAACTTCATCCACTATTACTTCCAATTCCCGACCCACTAAAGAACTATGAAACTCTCGCATCACTTTTTCTTGCGCTTTCATAAGTTCCTTGTAGCGCTCCTGTTTTACTTTCTCCTCCACTTTAGGGTAAAGGGAAGCTGAAGATACATCGGGTGATTCAGAATAGGTAAAAGCCCCCATTCGCTCAAAGCGAAAGTCTTCTACAAAACTCAGCAAGCGCTGAAAAGCTTCTTCGTCTTCCCCTGGAAAACCTACTAAAAAAGTAGTTCGCAAAAATATATCGGGGACACTTTCCCTCAATTTCTCCAATTTTTCCCTTATTTCTTCTATCGAGGAAGGACGCCTCATCCTTTGAAGAAGAGCAGAATCCACATGTTGAAGAGGGATATCAAGATATTTTACAATATGAGAAGAATCCCTCATCGCTTTTATAAATCCGCAATCCAGCCCTTCGGGAGAAAAATACAACAATCTCAACCATATTCCGGGGGGTAAAATTTCATCTAACCGACGAAGAAGAGGTGATAGCATCTTCCGATGATAGAGGTCTAATCCGTAAGAAGATAGGTCTTGAGCCACCAGGATTATTTCTTTAACTCCCTGAGCCACCAAATTAAGAGCTTCTTTTTCTATCGACTCCATAGTTCTACTCCGCAAAGAACCCCGGATGGAGGGTATTAGACAGAAACTGCACCGATGATTACAACCTTCAGCTATTTTGAGATAGGCATAGTGAGAAGGAGTAGAAAGTACTCTTTCTGTTTCGTGGTTGTAAACAAAAGGAGGGGAATCTAAAAAGCATTTCCCGGGAAATTTATCTTCCAGAACATCAACCAGGGAAGGAAAATCATTCACTCCTACCCAGTAATCTACTGCAGGATACACAAAACTTTTTTCTCTCCCCCAGCGTTGAGCATAACAACCCATAACCAGCAATTTTTTAGGAGGATAAGCTTCTTTTAGAAAAGATAATTTTTCAATCCATGCTTCAGTTTCCCGACAGGCTTCCTCAATAAAGGCACAAGTATTGAGTATCAATACCTGTGCTTCTTCTGGAGAAGAAAAAAAATTATATCCTCGAGAAAGCAAAGTTCCCAGAGCTACTTCAGCATCCACTAAGTTTTTATCACAACCTAAGCTAACAAAAGCAATTTTTTTCACGGCTCAAATACTTGGCGCGATGCTTCCTCTTTCTCACTGAGATAACCCCGGTCTTCCCCATTTACTGTTGCTTTAACTCCATTACCTCCTTTTGCTTCTACTTCTATAGGGTAATTGCTTTTTATCACATATTCTTTGTTGGGAACCAATATTCCAGAAAAAACTTCATTTCCTCCTGACCAGATTTCTGCCCAGGCCACTTTTTCAGGTAAAAGAGTAACGGTGAGAGAAAATTGAGGCCCAACTTCTGCAGAAGGAGAAGGAAAAATCTCTTCTGGCTCAATCGCCGATACTGGAGGATTAACTACTACTACTTCTCCCTCCTCTGGCAAATGATTAAAACTAAAGAAAATGAAAAGAAAAGCAAAAAACACAGCTAAAGAAATCAGAACCGCGAGAAGCCTTTTAAATAAAGTAGACCTGCTGTTCCTTCTATCTTTAGCTTCTCTAAGCCCTGGCTCTTCGGTTTTTTTCCAATCCAGACTTTTCCAATCCACAGGTTTTACTGAATAAACTTGATTGAAGAGAGAAACCATCTCTTCTTCATTCAACCCCAGAAAACGGCTGTAAATCTTCAAATATCCTAAAGCATAAGCTCTTCCTGGCAATTTATCCCAGTTTTCCTCTTCCAGAGCAGCAATATACCGAGAGGAAATATGTGTAGCTCCGCTTACCTCGTCATAGGTGAGCTTTTTTTCTTCTCTTTTTTCCCGCAAAATCTCTCCTAATTTAAGTTGTCCTTCCACCATTTTATCCCTCTCCCCTGGGAGTAATTACTTTTCGAGGTTTACTTCCTTCATAAGGACCAACAATTCCTTCTCTTTCCATTTGCTCAATCAGACGAGCTGCTCGATTAAACCCCACTCTCAGTCTTCTCTGTAAAAGAGAAGTGGAAGCTTTACCGTTTTCTATTACCACTCTAACTGCTTCCTGATAAAGCTCGTCGTCTTCTTCTCCTCCTCCCTCCCCTCTTTCTTCCCGAGGAACGTATTCCAGAGGATAGTAAATCTCTCCAGACTGATTCAGCCAGTATTCTACCAGCTTTTTAGTTTCTGCAGTACTGACAAAAGCTCCTTGCCCCCGGATGGGCTTACTCGCCCCCAGGGGAGCAAAAAGCAAATCTCCATTACCTAAGAGTTTCTCCGCTCCTGGACTATCCAGAATAGTCCGGGAATCCACCTGAGAAGAAACAGCAAAAGCCAGACGGGAAGGAAAGTTAGCTTTAATTAACCCGGTAATAACATCTACCGAAGGTCTTTGAGTAGCTACCACCAGATGCATTCCCACTGCCCGGGCTATCTGGGCTATACGGCACAAAGAATTTTCCACCTCTGCAGGAGCAGTCATCATCAGGTCAGCCAGCTCATCTATAACTATTACTACATAGGGAAGTTTTTCCTTTTCTTCTACCATCTGGTTATATTCCTCTATGTTACGAGCAGAAACTTCAGAAAGAAGCTCGTAACGGTTATCCATCTCCCGACACAGCCATTTGAGAAACCTTACCACCCATCGAGCATCAGAAATCACTGGAGCGCAAAGATGAGGAAGCCCGGAATAAAGAGAAAGCTCCACTCTTTTAGGGTCTACAAGCCCAATTCTCAAATCATTAGGAGTAGCCCGATAGAGAAAACTGGTCAAAATAGAATTGATGCACACACTTTTACCTGAGCCAGTAGCCCCGGCAATCAGGAGATGGGGTGCCTCTCGCAAATCCCATATCAGAGGCCTACCACTCACATCTCTACCTAAGGCAATGGTGAGAGGGGATTCATTCTTTTTAAATTCTTCACTTTCAATCAAATCTCGTAAAGAAACAATTTCTTTATAACGGTTGGGAACTTCAATCCCTACTGCTGACCTTCCGGGGATGGGTGCTTCAATTCTCACTGCAGCAACAGCAAAAGCCAGGGCTAAATCGTTAGAAAGACTGGTAATTTTTTGCACTTTAATTCCTGGAGCAGGTTGAAACTCAAAACGAGTTATGGTGGGACCTACCTGGACGCTTATCACTTTTCCCAGCACGTTAAACTCAGCCAAAGTTTGTTCTAACTTATCTATTTCTTCCATTATCTCTTTTTTAGTTTTCTCTCCCCCCCGGGAAGGATAAACTTTTAAAAGCTGAGGGGAAGGAAGAGCCCAGGTGGTGGTGCTTTTTTTCTTTTTTGGAGAAGAAGTGGATTTCTTTTTGGTTTGAATTTCTTCCCTGGTTTCCAGTTCTAACGGAGCAAAAATCTCGTCCAGGACTTCCTCTGGACGAGGAGAGATAAATTCTTCTTTCTCCTGTACTTTCACTTTCCGGGAAGTCCTGGGTGGAGGAACTTCCCTTTGAGGAACTTCTCTTCTTGCTGAAAAGAGCTCCTCTCCTTTTCTCTTTAAGAAACGCCAGCCCTGAGAAAGCTGACGAAGCAACTTCCCCTCCCCTCCCAGATAAACAGCTAAAAAAGCCACAAAAAAGAGCGCCAGAAGACTACCGGTATCCCCGAGATAATAGACCAGATGACGGTAGAGAAATCCTCCGGCTATTCCAGCAAAATCTCCTCCGGGAAAGGAAAAACCCGCTTTTTCTGCTGCTCGCTGACTTAAAGTGAGGAAAACTACTATCCACAAGGAAAAACTGATTATCCGGCCCATAACTCGAAATTTAAGAGCAGGTTGAAAACAATAAACCTCATAGGCCAGATAACCTAAAAAAAAGGGGAGAATATAGGCACCCACTCCTAAAAAGCGAAAAAGGTAAAACCCGATTAACTCCCCTAATTGCCCTACATCAAAAGAAAAAACAATGAGCAAGCTATATATAGCAAAAAAACTCAGGAAGCAAACTACCAAAAGTTTCTTGTTCACTTTGCTTGACTCCGAAGGTATATTTACCTTTCTCTAGATCGATGTTTCGATTCTCTACCCCGGTTGCTTTTTTCTGAATTGTCATTATTATTTACTGCTTCTTTGTGGCTAAGAGCGATGCGCCCCATAGAGTCTATTCCCGTTACTTTTACCAGTACGTCATCTCCCACTTTGACAAAGTCTTCCACTTTTTTCCCTCTTTCCGAGGAAAACTGGGAAATATGACACAAGCCTTCTCTCCCCGGAAATATCTCTATAAAAGCTCCAAAGTCAGTTACTCTGGTAACTCGACCCAGATACACCTGACCTACTTCTACATCTTGAGTGATACTTCTAATCATGTTGATGGCTTTATTCATGCCTTCTTCAGTACGAGAAAAAACTATCACTTTCCCATCATCTTTGATATCAATAGTGGCTCCTGATTCTTCTACAATCTTCTTGATGACTTTTCCTCCCGGACCAATTAAGGCACCAATGCGGTCGGGGTTAATATCCAGAATTTCTATCCGGGGAGCATAAGGAGATACAGAACTCCGAGGTCGGTCTATCGCTCCATCCATGATATCCAGAATGTAAAATCGCCCTTCTTTAGCCTCTTCTAGAGCCTGCCCCAGTATTTCCCAGCTCAGACCTCTGTTCTTTACATCTAGCTGGATAGCGGTTATGCCGTTTCTGCTTCCTGCTACTTTAAAATCCATCTCTCCATAATGGTCCTCTGAGCCTAAAATATCTCGCAAGAGAAGATACTTTTCTTCCGATTTAACAAGACCTATGGATAAACCAGCACAAGAAGAACGAACCGGCACTCCAGCATCCATCAGCGACAAACTTCCTCCACAAACTGTAGCCATAGAAGAAGAACCATTAGATTCCAGAATTTCCGAAACCACTCTTATAGTATAAGGAAACTCTTCTTCAGGAGGAATAAAACACTCCAGGGCTCTCTCTGCCAGAGCTCCATGACCAATTTCTCTCCGTCCCGGACCTCGCATAGGCCGAACTTCTCCAGTACTATAAGGAGGAAAATTATAGTGCAACATGAACCTTTTGGCCTCTTCTTCCTGAAGAGCATCTACTTTTTGTTCCTCGCTTGAAGCCCCTAAAGTAGTAATAACCAGAGCCTGAGTTTGACCTCGAGTAAAGAGGCTGGAGCCATGAGTACGAGGTAGAAATCCTACTTCGCAACTGATAGGTCTTATTTCCTTGGGAGTCCGACCATCCTGCCTTCTTTCACTTTTCAAGATCAACTCTTTAACTTCCTCTCTCATGATTCGCTCCCAGGCCACGGTGAAAAGAGATAGGCTCTCAAATTTCTCCATCGCTTCTTCTTGAGCTTTTTTCATGAGGAGGCCTGCTTCCTTTTCCCGTTCGGTTTTCTCCGGGATAGTAATTGCCTCTCTAATAGAAGCACGATAATTATCTTCCAGCCAGAAAGAAAGATCCTTAAAATAAGGAGGAACAATTACTTCTCTTTTAGTTTTCCCTATTTGAGAGATGATGTCTTCTTGAGCTTTAATGACTTTAGTTATTTCTTGATAGCCCAGCATCATAGCCTGAGCTACCTGTGCTTCTTGTACCTCCAGCGCTCCAGCTTCAATCATGGTAATTCCCTCCGGAGAGCCTGCTATTATCATATCCAGTTTACTGGAGGATAACTCTTCTAAGTTGGGATTAATCACCAGCTCATCTCCCACTAAACCCATACGGCAGGCAGCTAAAGGCCCATCAAAGGGAATATCAGAAATCCCTAAAGCTAAGGAAGCACCCAAAATGGATATCGTATCAGGAGGATGAGTTTCATCCACTGAAAGAACAGTAACCACTACTTGGATATCATTGCGGAAAAGTTCGGGAAAAAGGGGCCTGATAGAACGATCTACCAGGCGGGCATTCAAAATAGCTCCCTGTCCCGGTCTACCTTCTCTTTTAAAGAACCCTCCGGGGATTTTGCCTGCAGCATAAAAACGTTCTTCAAACTCCACGAGAAGCGGTGTAAAATCAACTTCTTCCTTGGGCTCTTCTGTAGCAGTAGCGGTCACCAACACTACGGTGTCTCCATATCTGACTGTCACCGCTCCTCCAGCCTGCTTAGCCAATTTTCCTGTCTCTACTAATAAACTTTCTTTACCAAAACCAATTTCAAATTGCTTCGTTATATTAAACAACCTCCCTTTACTTTCTTAATCCTAATTTTTCTAAAACAGCATAATAACGGTCCACATGATATTTCTTCAAATAATTTAATAATCTCCTTCTCTGCCCTACCATCAAAAAGAGTCCCCGCCGAGAGTGAAAATCCTTAGGATGGGTTTTCAAATGCTCGGTGAGGTCTTTAATTCTCTCGGTAAGAATGGCAATCTGCACTTCAGGAGAGCCAGTATCTGCCTCATGAATTTTAAACTGTTCTATGATTTCTTGTTTTCTCTCTTTAGTTAAAGCCAAGTATTTACACCTCCCATTTATACTCCTTCAGTAGTTTATCACACCCTGACTACACTGTAAATAATAGATTGCCTAACCCCTTAAAGAAGCAATTTTCTTTCAGGAGAAAAAGCAAAAACTCTCAGTATTAGGTTATAAAACCAGATAAAAAAACCATCGGTTCCAACAAGCTTTAGCCTTTTCTCTCCCCGCTTTTCAGCGAGAAACTTCAGGATGGACTTCCACTCCTTAAAGCTTTGAGCTTCTCATCTTTCAAACAGAAGCTCTTTTTTCCATCCTCCGGCCTAGCTTCTCAGAACCGATGGCAATAATAGAATATCACCACTTTCAAAATTTGTCAATAGACCGCGTCAAGTATTGATAAAAAGCGTTAATTCTTGTATGATAAAATTATGTAGCACTTTTAACCGAGCTCATGATTGTGGGATAGTGTAATATTTTAAAAAGCAAAAGGTGGTTTTTATGGCATCATTAAAAGATAACACTCAAAACATATCATTTTTTTTAGAAGCTAAAACGCCTGCTGATATACGTAAAGCAATACTTAAATTAGCTTTACCAGCAATGCTTGAGTTTATGCTTATGATGTTAGTTCAGATGATAGATATGATACAGGTAGGCTCTCTAGGTCCCTGGGCCATTGCTGCAACCGGGTTAGCAGCTCAACCAATTATGCTAATTTTTTCAGTATTTAGCGCCCTGGTTGTCGGGACTACAGCTCTTGTCGCAAGAGCTGCGGGAGCCGGAGACCGTGAATATGCCTCTCGTGTAACCAGACAGTCTTTTGTAGTGGTGCTACTTATGGGAGTTATTGTAACCGCAGTAGGTATTCCCGCTTCTAGAACTATCATACGATTAATGGGTGCAGACGTTGATACAATTGACCCCGGAACAATTTATATGAAAATTGTAATGGCAGGAACAGTGTTTACTGTGGGCAACATGGTGTTGGCAGCTTCTTTAAGAGGCGTGGGCGATATGATAACACCCATGATTTCAAACATTGTGGCAAATGGCGTCAATATATTTATGAACTGGGTATTGATTAATGGCAAACTCGGATTTCCTCGATTAGAAGTGGCAGGTGCAGCAATAGCTACATCTTTTTCCAGGTTAATAGCCTTTTGCATTACTATGCACGCAGTGTACGCCCGAGATAAATATATCAGCATATCTATTCATGATTCATATCGCTTTGAGCCCGATGTAATACGAAGCGTGTTGAATATTGGCACCCCGGCAGCGATAGAACAGCTGATTATGAGGACTGGTGCATTATTGTTTGCACGATTGATTGCCGGATTTGGTACTATAATGTTTGCCGCCCATCAGATAGCGATAATTATTGATGGTCTGGGAATGGTGCCGGCAATGGCATTTCAGATGGCCACAACTACCCTCGTAGGGCAGGGTATAGGCGCAAAAAAACCTGAACTTTCAGAAGAAGCAACACGACAATCAATAATTGTCAGTACGATAATCATGTCATTAATTGGGGTTGCTTACTTTTTCTTAGGAAAGTATGCCATAATGCTTTTTACTCGAGATACTCAAGTAGTTGCTTTGGGGGAAAACGCTTTAAAAATTTTAGCATTTTCCCAACCTTTCACTGCTGCTTACTTTGTCGTTGCCGGTGCCCTGCGGGGTGCAGGAGATACAAAATATGCCATGTATGCCAGTGCAATTGGCATGTGGGTCACCCGCTTAGGCATAGGATATGTATTAGCAGATTTATTGAATATGGCACTTGTTGGTGCCTGGATTGCCGTTACCATAGATATGGCGGTAAGAATGGTACTGGTACTTAGAAGATTTTCAAGCGGCGTTGTATTTAAGGAATATAGTAAGGAGAGTTTAAGCGAAGGTACATAGCTATACCTCTTTTTGTCATCGGGAGAGGCAAACAGCCATGGTGTTCTTTCTGCGAAATCGCTACAGGTCGCAAAAAAATAGCCTATGGCGTTTCCCCCTCTCCTTCATCACGAGGAGCGAAGCGGCGAAGCGATCCCGAGTTTTTCACCTAATGTAACCTTTGAAGTTCATTCAAGAGGGAGATTACCGCGTATTGATGCTATAAGCTTACCATAACAATATTCAAAAAGGGGCATATCGAAAACAGGTTGTGCCGCAAAAATTTAGAGTGCTTACCCCTCTTGCAAATATAGGGTATAATTATTCACCTAGAGCATTTTCTTTTTCTTATTCATACAGGAACTTATTTAACCGGTATAATATAAGAATGAGACAATATATGTAGATAATTAAGCGCTGAACAATTTTGCCAGGAAGATAAATGAAAAAGTTATTATCGTATCTGAAACCATACTGGAAGCCAACGCTGTTAGCTCCTATCTTGATGCTAATAGAAGTAATATGCGATTTATCTCAACCTACTTTATTAGCCAGCATAGTGGATAACGGTGTAGCTAAAAGTAATTTACCTTACATATTAAATACCGGTGCCCTGATGCTGGGCATAGCCTTGATAGGAATGGCTGGCGGGATGGGGTGTTCGGTAGCCTCCAGTATAGCCAGTCAAAACTTTGGAGCCAGCGTGCGCTCTGCTGTTTTTAAAAAGATCCAATCCCTTTCGCCTCTTAACATAGATAGATTTAAGACCTCATCGCTCGTGACCCGCCTCACCAACGACATAACTCAACTACAAATGGTGGTTTTGATGTCGTTGAGGATCATGGTACGCGCACCGCTACTATTTATAGGTGGCATCATAATGGCTGTATCACTAAATGCCAGGCTAACGCTTATCCTCACGGTATCTATACCCCTACTGGCTGCGGTTATCTATTACCGAATGAAAAAAAGTATGCCATTATTTTCTTTTATGCAACAGAAGCTAGATAGAGTCAATGCTGTTATCAGAGAAAACCTTTCCGGTATCCGGCTGGTTAAAGCCTTTGTGAGAGCTGACCACGAAAAAAAACGGTTTGCCACTGCTAACGATGAGCTTATGCATGCCACTCTTCGAGCTTTTAACCTTATTATAACTATGATACCAATGGTGATGCTCATAATGAACTTTAGCATTGTGGCGGTGTTATGGTTCGGGGGATGGGATATAAATCGGGGCAATATGGAAGTAGGCCAGATAATAGCTTTTGTAAATTATATAACTCAAATACTCTTCTCGCTCATGATGATTGGTAACATATTATTATTTGTTTCCCGCGCTTCAGCTTCAGCAGAAAGAGTGAACGAAGTGTTAGACACAGACATCGATATAAAAAACGCCGATAATCCGGATTTCACGCCTCTATCTTCAGGAGAGGTAACTTTTGAAAAGGTATCTTTTGGGTATAGCGGAGATAAAAACCAGCTGGTGCTCAAAGAAATAAGTTTTCATGCCCCATCGGGTAAGACCATCGCTATTCTTGGCTCTACCGGTTCAGGTAAATCCACACTGGTCAACCTCATACCCCGTTTTTATGACGTTACTAGTGGTCGGGTGATGGTAGATAAAAGAGATGTGCGTTCAATAGACTTATACACTTTGAGGTCGGGTATGGGTATAGTGCCGCAGGATACCATATTATTTTCAGGTACTATAAAGGACAATATTCGCTGGGGTAAAGAAGATGCTACAGACGAGGAAATAATAGAAGCAGCCAGAGTAGCGCAGGCTCACGAATTCATAATGAGCCTTCCCGAAGGCTACAATACCCAGTTAGGTCAGCGAGGTGTTAATTTATCCGGAGGACAGAAGCAAAGAATAGCCATCGCTCGAGCAATAATTAAAAAACCACCCATTCTTATACTTGACGATAGCACCAGTGCTGTTGACGTAGTTACTGAACAGCGGATACAAAAAGCACTGAAAGAATTCATAACCGGTTCTACTATTTTTATAATAGCTCAACGCATAAGCTCGGTGATGGACGCCGATAAAATATTAGTATTAAATGAAGGCCGCATAGAGGCAGAAGGCACTCACGAAGAGTTGCTAAAAAGTAGCCCTATATATCAAGACATATATAATTCCCAGTTAGGAGAAGGAGTTATGGTAGATGCATAACCCGGGAAGAGGGCATCACGATGCAGTTTATGTCGTAAAGCCCAAAGACGCGAAAAATACTCTAAAAAGACTATGGTGGTATTTATCAGAGCATAAAATAAGACTTTTCCTCGTCTTCTTCCTTGTCGCCATAACATCAATGCTAACCCTGATGGGACCTTATCTCATAGGGAAAGCGATAGATAATTATATCATTCCCCGCGATTTCAATGGATTATTTCGTCTTTTAATGCTTATGGCAGCTATATACATCCTCATGTCCTTATCTACATGGTTACAGACCCGCACTATGATTAATGTAGCCCAGCTCACTATACGTAATATGAGAAAAGATGCTTTCGACAAACTCGAGATTTTGCCTATAAACTTTTTCGACACTAGATCTCGGGGGGATATCATGAGCAGACTGACAAATGATATAGACCTTATAAATAATGCTTTAAGTTCCAGTTTAACCCAGATATTTTCCAGCATTATTACTCTAACAGGAACTGTAATACTGATGCTATGGCTAAGCCCTCTTCTTACAGGAGTCAGCATGATAACAGTGCCTATAATGTTAATCACCACCAACATTGTAACCAAGCACACCCGACGATATTTTTCAGAACAGCAAAGAGTTTTAGGTATATTAAATGGCTTCGCTGAAGAGAATATATCGGGACAAAAAGTAGTTAAGGCATTTGTCCGGGAGAATAAAGAAATAGAGCGATTTGAAGCCACTAATAAAGAACTTAAAAACGTGGGCATCAAAGCTCAAATATATTCAGGCATAATGGGGCCTTTGATGAACGTATTAAATAATATAGGATTTGCCATTGTAGCCCTATCCGGGGGATGGTTAGCGGTGCAGCAGGTAATAACTGTGGGTACCATAGCCATTTTTATCAACTATACCAGACAATTTACCCGTCCTCTGAATGAATTAGCTAACCAGATTAATACCATCCAATCAGCCATAGCAAGCGCTGAAAGACTATTTCAAATAATGGATGAGCTACCTGAACCACCTGACCCTCCCGATGCCATAGAGCTCAAAAGCGTCAAAGGCGACGTAGAATTTCGGAACGTATCATTTTCTTATAAACCAGACGAAGTAGTGCTCAAAAATATAAATTTCCATGCTTATCCCGGACAAACCATAGCCCTAGTTGGCCCCACCGGAGCGGGGAAAACTAGCATAATCAGCTTACTCACTCGCTTTTATGACCCGGATAGCGGGGATATATTCATAGATGGATATAATATCCAGAAAATTACGAGAAAGAGTCTTCGCTCATCTTTAGGGATAGTGTTACAAGATACCTATCTCTTTTCTGAATCAGTAAAAGAAAATATCCGTTACGGTCGATTAGGTGCCACTGATGAAGAGGTAAAAGCTGCCGCTCGGTTAGCTAACGCCGAACAATTTATATTAAGTTTACCCGAAGGATACGATACTATCCTCTCCGAAGATGGCGGAGACCTGAGCCAGGGTCAGCGTCAACTGCTGGCTATTGCTCGAGCCATATTAGCCGACCCGGCTATATTGATACTGGACGAAGCCACGAGCTCAGTAGACACCCGCACTGAACAGCACATCCAGGAAGCTATGCTCAAGTTGATGGAAGGTCGTACCAGTTTTGTGATAGCTCACCGGCTCAGCACCATCCGTAAAGCCGATATGATACTGGTGATAAATGATGGAGAGATAATCGAGCGAGGTAACCACACGCAGTTATTAAAAGAGAAAGGCTTTTATTATAACCTGTACATGAGCCAATTTGCCCATATCCTTCACCAGGTAGAAGTTTGCAAAACATACTAGAATCCTATTTCTAGAGCAAGATAATCATAAAAGCTTTAAGCATTAGTTCCACTGAAAATAGATGAATCCAGCCCACTTCCTAAATGCTGAGAGACAAAAGGATTATAAGCTACAATAACATTCACTATCAAAGGCTTATAGTACAGCCCCCGTATCAGACAGATACTGAAACCCTTTTCTAATGATAGCAGCTATGCGCTTACGACGTTCTTCAAGGAAGGGAAAGTAACTCATATCATACCATCCTTCAGGCAATGCGTGAAAGCTATACATTTCCTCCAATTGCTCAAGTGAAAACCGTCTTTCTGCATTAGGCGCGTATTTGGATGGAGGCTGGTTGCTGATATTAATATTATCCTGCCATTCCACAAGAGCATAGTTAGCCACCTGATTGATATCACGGTTTTCCTGAACCCCAATGTTTTTAAGGTACTCCCGTGGAAATAAATGGTGGCGCTCTAAAGCTTTTTTCTTAGCCTGAACAGTCGGGTCAAGCAAATCTCGTACCTTCATCGTAGAGTAGAGCACTGGTGCATCCAGAATGCAAAGAGCAGCAAAATAGGCAAGCTGAGCTGGATTACGAGCAGAAGCAGTAGCTAATTCATTTGGTAGGGTTACTTCCCAATAATCCGACGTGAGCACTGCGTTTATTTCCTGTTCAAGTGCTTTAACAAATTCGTAATCCCTGGTACAACCACGTAATAGAGCAAGATCCTGTTCCATACGCGCTTCTGGCGAGGTAGTATATCGTCCCGTCAAGGATGCCATAAAAAACCAGCGAGCCATGACATCCCGTAAAGCATAAAAAGGAAGGCCGAAATCTCGCTTACCAATTAGCCAGAGAGCATAAGTATACACAACCGCAGTTTGAGAAGAAATCAGGCTAGGATGTAGGTATCCAGCACGCTTGAGAACGTGTAAGAAGTCATGCCAGTTTTGGAGATCTAAGACATATTCCTGTGCTTCGTGCAGGCGGGCAAATTGTTCTTCCCGACGCGTGGGAGAAAACTCACCGGTTTGCAAGTCTTTACCTCGCAAGATAGAATAGACATGCTCTAATCGAGCACGCCTGAAAGCCAAAGCCACATCTACCCGCAATAATTGATCAGGAGCTGGCTGAAAATAATGATTGTACGATGAAGGCCGGCTATCCGTAGGTGGATACTTGGCCTGATAACAAAAAGACTCCAGCTGCTTACGCCCTTCATCCCAGAACACAGACATAAGGGTAAGAATGAAATCAGACTGATTAAGAGTACGCCCCTGACTGTTTATACGCACAAAAATTTCAGCGACCTGCTCTTCCGTCGCCTGCATGGATATTTCCAGCGCGGTCAAGGGATAATTTTTCAAGTTAGACAAATGCTGGATGGCCTGCGAAATCCGGTTGCGATTCTCCTCGGAAACTGCTTGTCGCTGCTCAAGACGTTCCAAAAACTTGGAAATAAAAGTATACAGATAGGAGTCAGATTTCCAAAGTGTACTTATATCTGCAATCCAAGATACATCACGCTCAATAGCGGTGTTGGCAACCTCAAAACGCTCTTCTAAGGGGTTGAATGCGATACGGACACGGCGCTCACGAAAATCCTTATCTCTTATAGGAACACCTTTCATAACTGCATATAGTGCCGTCAGACGTTGCTGACCATCCACAATTAGCAGATGTGGAACTTTTTGCTTGGCATCTACACCTATAAGCCGGTGTTCGCCGGGAAAACCATTTTCCCAAAAAAGCAAATGACCGATGGGATAACCACGATACATAGAATCAAAAAGGTCACGCACGCGGGTGGTATCCCACACAAAGGGGCGCTGAATGTCAGGTAGACCAATTTCCCCAACGGCAATATCTTCTAGCAGTTTAACTACCATATAATCCACTTTCTTAAAAAGCATCTCACTCATACTTTTCCCTCCAAACTTGGCAACAAACTTGCATCAATATCCACGCTTTTGTAACCATCAAACGTTTACATAATCCTAAAGGGCACATCCAGCATAACCAGTTGTTCCCTCTTAGCTATATTTTGTTGCCCACCCCCATTTGTTAAAGATTTTGAACTATTTATTAATTGGAATTGACAAAAAACTTTCTTTATCAAGCATTTCTACAATTCCGCGCAATAAATAGTTATTTTCAAACCGAATAACATATTTTCTGCTATTATCTTTTTCTGCTTGCAGCATCTTTTTATCTATTAACCTTCTGATGTTTCTTGAGATTTCAGCCGGTATTTTATCCGGTAAAACCCGTTTTACATCTGCCGCTTGAATGACCTGCTTCTTAACTGCTACCTGTAAAATTTTACATTCTTTTTCAGTTATATATTCTCTTACCCTGAGTAATAATTTTATGTATCTGGCTTAAAAAAATATGGTCAATTTTCCAGTCATTGATATTCTCTTCTATAAAATTCAATGCTTTTTCATTGTTTTCAATTTCTAAAAACTTCTCATCTCTTGTTTTACTCCCTTCAATTTTTCTTTCTATATATTCTGCTAAAGTTGTCTGGTTCCCTTCAATTCTTGCTGATCCAATACTTTCTAGAAGATGAAAGATGTTCTTTAATTGAAAAAATATTAAGGGATGAGTTGTGCCACCCAAAGGTTTCTTGCGTAAATAATCAAGTTCTAAAATAAGGGTAGCCAATTGTGACCCAAAAGGAGGGTCAACTAAACGTAAATTAACAGGTTTGAAATTTGCAGTCATAATATCCAACATTTAACATCATATATCCTAAACTCCCGTTTACAAGGCATTTATTCATAACTATGCTATACTAAACATTTAACAATTTGTAAATACCCACTTAACAATTCAATGCTGACCGAGTTACTTTTTATTATATCAAATAAGGGAGGAAAGACCCCCTTATAGTCCCCGGAAAAGATTAAAGAAAAAACAAAACAGCCTGCAGTGCTAAAAACGAAAGCAAAACAGATAAAAAATAAATCAACTATGCTGGAGAAAAAACGTTCCAGCGTTGAGAGGGAAAAGGATCCCTCAGTAGTGTTTGTCTTCACAACTGAAGGTTTCCTAACTTCGACACTTTCTCTATCTTTTTAACTCTCACAGCATCTAAAACCTTTGATAAATCTATATTACAATTTTCTATTTCTAATTTTTGACGTTCTTATGGTTTTCTACTGATATTGTACATAGTTATTAAGTAGTAAAAAGAAAGAATCTTTTTAAATTATGGCTATCAAGGTCAGGAAAGGGGATATATACTGCGATTTAATAACCTAAGGGGGTCGAAAACACTACCAGGAAAAATAATTTTAAGCCAACTGGCACTATGAGTGCCAGAAATCAGCCTGTATCAGGATGTTCTTGGGGGTGATTACCTTTCTCTGGTAACACGTATTTTTTCTGCCAGAAGGTCGGTATTTATATTTCAAAGCCTGATATATCCTGGCCACTCCTTCTTCTGGTTCACTACATTTCTATTCTACCAAACACATATGAGAAGGAGAGATTTTAGAAATATTCAATATATAAACTTGACCAGATAAATTATATGGGTAGACGAATTAACCCCAACAAAAAGAGAATGGCGATGATAATGGGTTGATGAAGAATGTAAATGGTGAGGGAATGCCGGCCCAGAAAAGACACTGCCTGAATTAAAGGCACTCGAGACCAATCGGGTAGAGAGAAAATTCTCTTATAGCCGGGGTAGAGTTGTTTTCCCAGAAAAATTCCCAGAAGTACTGCTCCCCACCAGGGGAAAAGAGGAAAGTAATCTATGGTATGGAAATAATGGGGCATAAAACCAAGGAAAAGAAGAAAGGAAAAAGAAAAAGTCTGAGAAGAAAGAATAGAGCCCAAAACCAGGCATAATACGCTCGCTATTAAAGTGATAATATCATTTTGTAAACCAAGAAAGAAATATCCCAGAATAGTAGATACTCCAATACAATGAAGCACCCCAAAGCGAACATACCCATCACCCAGAGTGAAATAGGTGAAGACAGTAATTACCATTCCCCATCCCAGTATCCAGAGGCCCCTTTTTAAATATCTGGTGAAAGAAGGCTTCTGTCCTTTCTGGATAATACGATTATAACTCAAAGTGAGGGAAACTCCTGCAAGGATAAGAAAAGTGCTGGCTGTGGCAACTTGAAAATAATGCCAGAATCCTTGATAGAGATTAATGTTTAAAGATCCGAAGCTCCAAAGGTTGTAAAGAAGATGATATATAACCATGGTTATTACGGCACAACCGCGCAAGAAATCTATTTCCCAGAAACGCATCACTTCATTCCTCCATCTCTCATAATCCTGAACATTATAGCAAACTACGAAGGGGCTTTACCTCCCTATAAAAAAAACAGAAACAGCCTACGGCGTAAGATTAAAAGATTAAAAGATTAAAAGCTTAAAAGACTAAAAGAAAAACAGAAAATACAAAAGACTACTGAGGGAGACAAAGCTTTCCTCAGTGGATTCCCGATTAAGGATTTCGGGATGACAGAACAGAAAATGAGGGGGGCAAACCCCCTATCACCCCCGAAAGCAAAAAACGGAAAAAATAAAAGATAACGGAGAAAAATGCGCCTTCCTCAGTGGCTGCCTGATAAAAGCGCTCAGGCATGACGAAAAGGGAAGCCCTTGAATTATCTCTTCTTTCCCTCTCCCTTAACGGGAGACCACCCCATTTTCTTTCCCTCTCCCTCGAAGGGAGAGGGTTAGGGTGAGGGTGTCTCTTGAAGTCCGTCATTCCTGAATGGTGTTTCTACCAGGCTATTTTGTCTGGCAGTTGCCAGGATAAAATGTCTTCTAACTGCCAGATACCGTGTCAAAGATAAGAAAGGACTGAGATACTCCCCACTGTGAATATCTCAGTCTTCAAGGTCAGTTTACAGAAGTTCTTTCTCTATCACATATCTAACTATATGGTCATCAATAATCTTTTTCTGATGTTGTTCACCATACATCAAACAATGGGTACAGGCTTTGTTAACTGTCTTTGCTTTGTGAAAGTAAAAACCCAAATTCGGTTGCTCTTCACTTACCCACTATGGTGGAGACGCTCAAATCTCCGGGTTACTCCTCCACTGGAGTAATACATCTG
>Ga0209508_1001310_pt1 | contig 19962 bp, 18 predicted proteins | sample AD_UKC129_MetaG_FD_184427 | JGI IMG/M metagenome (GOLD analysis project Ga0209508, IMG submission 184427) | Active sludge microbial communities of municipal wastewater-treating anaerobic digesters from Canada - AD_UKC129_MetaG (SPAdes) (version 2) | ecosystem: Engineered > Bioreactor > Anaerobic... | reverse complement strand
TACCCATCCTTTTGAGGGTTTTTTTAAGTTCTAAAAGGTCCGGACCCCCTCTGAAAACTCCTATAAGGTTTATTGAGGGTTTCTTAGATTTTAGTGTTGTGTGGTGTGGGATCGTGATGTCTTCTATAAGTGTCTGCAGGACTTCCTCGTATCCTCCACTTTGATCTGATTCAAAACCTCCTGCACTTATAGTTATGATCTCGGCTTTTATATCATCTTTTAATTCCCTTGCGACTTTTTGGATATCTTCTCCGATTATGCTTGTTGAGCAGGAAGATAAAACAGGGATGAGGTCAGGTTTATATGTTTTATCCACAGTTATGATCGTTTCTTTCAGTTTATCTTCTGCACCAAAGACCACGTCCTCTTGTGACAATTCGGTCGAACATATGCGTATCCTTGAACCGCTTCTAATACTTAGAAGGTACCTTATGTGGTATGCGCAGCCCCGTGGACCATGAATAATTGGTATTGCATTTTTTATACCTATAACGGCTCTTATAGCCCCGAAAAGTTTACATGTGGACATCGGCTCCATCTGAGCCACCTATCATTTCAAGGTCAATATTTTGTTTATTGCGTCGAGGACGGCTTCTACACTTGCCATTACAATATCTTCCCTTGTTGATCTCCCTGTTGCTTTGTTACCTTCTTTGTCACTCATCACAACAAAAACTTCTGCAAGTGCGTTTGTACCTCCTGTTATGGCCTCTATATTATATTCATTTAATTCTATATCAGCAGTTTCGCTTACAAGACTGTGAATAGCATTTATGGCAGCATCAACTGGTCCTACTCCTGTTTTAGCCGCTGTTTTAACTTCATCTTTGATTCTGAGTTTTACTGTTGCTGTTGGCATCACACTTTCTCCTGTCATCACTGTTATCCCTTCCAGTTTAACTATCTCTTCGGGTGCGCGTCCTAGGATCGTGATGGCCATGGCTTTAAGATCAGCATCTGTTATCCTTTTACCTTTGTCACCTAGTTCTTTTACTTGTTTATAGAGTGCATTGAATTGTTCCTTGTCCATTTCTATTCCATATTCTTCTAGTTTGGATTTTAGTGCCCTTGCACCTGTATGCTTACCTAGTACTATTCTTCTTTTATGTCCTACCATTTCTGGCTTTATGGGCTCGTATGTTTCGGCTTTTTCTGTCACTCCATGGACGTGGATCCCTGCTTCATGGGCGAATGCATTTTCACCTATAATAGCTTTGTTAGGTGGCATTTTAACTCCTGTGATTTTTGAGACAAATTCTGAAATGTCAACGAGTCTTGTTGTTTCTATATCTATTGGTATGTCATAGTGTATGATTAGTGACATGACAACTTCTTCTAGGGCCGCGTTACCTGCACGCTCCCCTAGGCCGTTTATTGTTACATGTACTTGGCTTGCGCCGGATTCTACTGCTGCTAGGGAATTTGCGACTGCTAATCCGAAATCGTCGTGGCAGTGGACGCTTAGTGGTATTTTGAGGTTTTTATTTAGTTTTCTTATGAGGTGTTCCATGGCGCGTGGTATCATGACTCCTACAGTGTCTGGGACGTTTATGATATGGGCTCCAGCGTCCTCCACGGCCTTGTAGATTTCGAGTAGATAGTCAAATTCTGTTCTTGTAGCGTCTTCGGCTGAAAATTCTACTTTAACTCCATGATCTCTCGCATATTCAACCGCAAATACTGCCTTTTGGATTATCTCTTCTTTATCCATTTTTAGTTTGTATTTTCTATGTATGGGTGATGTGCCGATGAATGTGTGGATATAGTCTACACCGCAATCTAGTGCGGCGTCAAGATCTCCTTTTAATACGCGTGCCAAGCCACAGATGTTTGCATGTGGTGAGAGTGATACTATTTTTCTGACAGCATTTTTTTCACCTGGAGAGGCGGCTGGAAAACCGGCTTCGATGGTGTTCACTCCCAGTTGATCCAATTTCATGGCTATCCTGATTTTTTCATCTACTGTAAGGGCTACTCCAGGGGTTTGCTCACCGTCCCTTAACGTCGTATCAAATATTTCAACCTTTCTTGGGAGTTTCATTTGATCTTTCACTTCATCTATGTATTTCACTTCATCTATGGACATGGCAATTCCTCGAAGGAAATAGTATCTGGGGAATCCTACAAAATAGGATATAGAGTTATATATTTAATCCAATTTATAATAGTTTTCTTCTCCTCTCGGGGTTGTCAAAAACTTGGGTGGATGATACTCAGAGGATATCTTTCATGGATACTAGTTCTGATGTCTATGCATGATTTTACACTCTTCTTGTGATGTTTTTCAGTCTCCCATTGGATTCTGCAGCTGATTTAATAATCTCTGTCAATTAACAGCGCAGAAAAAAAACATTTCTCTAAAGTGTGGTTTTGAATCCGGGAGAGATCCCCATGAATTTGATTTTGCTTAAAGCATTGAATATTTGAGTAGACTTTATTCCATCCCAGAAAGCCCTCCAATGAAACTAGGAAGTTAAATTATTTACTACGGTTGGTCCATGTCTTCCCAAAATAGTGGATAACCAAAACTGGATCATGTGGCCATGCAAAGACTTAGGAAATTCCGCATCCCAGGGGCAAGTCCTAGGATGAATATGCTGAGTTTTAAGGTATTTTTCACATATTTGTCTTCCAAACTTTCGATAAGATACAATACAAGTAGTATTATTGATATTTTTAATGGGAACATTACAAAGGCAGTGTTGGTAAGCTCTGTAAGAAAAGTTGGCAGTACATGCTGTTCCCAGTAACCATAGAAATCGACTGCAACAAAAGTAGTTGAAGCATCAAATAAGTGCGCTGATAAAACACCCAAATTAACCTTATTATTTAAAAGATCCCATTTCAGGCCTAATATTGCGAACATGCCCGTGAAGGCTGCCCATATGCCTAAGATTCCGAGGAAGGGCGCTGGATTGAATGGTTTCAAGTATATTAAATTGGGGATGGAAAGTATGAGGCCAACCAATAGCATGACACGTTTATAATCCCATCCAAATTTCTCTTCAAGTTTAACAGATGCTAACAAGGTTGCTATTGTAGTTAAACCAACCATAATATAAATTCCAGGCGTGACAAGCAAAAGGGTAAGTGGATACACACCATTATCGACTAGGGCCCTTGCACCAGAGCCCAGGAATATGAATGGTAGTACTGGTAGGAAAAGATCTATAGGATCCTTTTTAATCCATTTAAACATTCTTATTATAACTAATACAACAAGGCCTAAAACTAGACCAAAGACTATGGTATTAAATAAAGTATAACCAGGATGAAGATAGAAGAAATTTTCTTGCAAAAATTTTATAAGAGATTCCACGGGATTTTTATAGAGTAACATGTTAGATTCTTTTAATTTTTTTGTTGATTACTTCTTTTAATATGAGAGATAATGGTGTTCTACTCCCCATAGGCCTAGTTTTACCTTTTACTATGGCTTTAAGGATATCATCTACACTTGGCTCAGCATCTACTAGTGTGAAGCAGCTTCCAATGGCAGCTACAAAATGGGCGTCGCTGGCGCCAATCATTGGCAGATTCTTATCCTTGGCAAATCTTCTAGCCCTCCAATTTGAGTAGCCGAAAATGTAACGAGAATTTAAAGTTTCTATAGCATCCATCCTCAGGTCTTGAATGTTTACGAGTAGACCTTCCCTGTATCTTATAAAGGGGTGCGGTACGATTGCGGTGGCTGATTGTTCATGTATCCTATCAACAGCTTCTTGGGGTGAAATACCCTTCTCTATTTGATCTTCAATGCCAAGAGCCACAATATGCCCTTTTGATGTGCTTAACTCCATCGCAGGCACTACTATAATATCCTTAAAATCCTTGGCTTCCTTTTCAGCGACCTTCGAACCGTGTAGAGTATCATGATCTGCGATTGCTATTGCATCAAGACCTATTCGGATCGCTCTCTTGATTATCTGGCGTGGCGTTCCTTTCGCGTCACCGGAATATATACTATGAATGTGCGGGTCAAATATCATGGATTTTCTCCTAGATGATATGTTACACTTTTTATAAGGCCAACAGGTCCTGTCATCATCACATCACCTGCAGGCGCGGCATGATACACTGGAAGGCTTGTATTGTCAGCTAATCTACGTTGGGGTCCGGTGACCACTACTTTTTTAAATGTTTCAATAGCATCGATTACATGTGCACCATGGCCGCCGTCATCATGTACTTGGGAGTGCGTGAGTGATCCGTTTACTAATTTTTTGATAATTTGTTCCATTTTATTATGGTTTAACATTTTTGTGTGGTGTTCCATGAGTCCCATGATCTTCCCTTTTTTTATGGTGGCAGCTAAGGTGTGGCCATTGCCAACATCTACGACCACTATTTTGTCATCTTTTTTTATGTTGGGGTCTTGAAGCGCTCCTGTTATGGCCGCGAATTTGGAGTCCATGAGCAATGGATCATATTTTTTAAGGCTCTTTTTGATTGAATTCATCCTTGTGAAGTATTCTGGGATTTTATCTGGGTATGCGAATTCTTCGGGTGGTGTGGGCTTTTGGAGTTTTTCTTTTATTTTATGGAATCTGAAGTCTCTGTCCCCCATTTTCTCTGAGTATCCGTGGTCTTGGACTGCGATTGCAAGATGATCAAATTCTAAGTTGATATCTAGTTTTGATAGGGCGGATTTTAGGGCTCTTATGTTGACATCTGCGAGTTTGATTGTTTCTAGGTTGCCGGGATTTTCTTTTGAGATTTTTATACCTATTTTTTTAACTTTTTGGAGGTTGTCTTTTATTGTTCTTGCTGCTTCTGGTGTCATGAATACTCTGTATCCTTTTTTTAGATGTTTTCTGATGGCGAATGTTATTGGCCCGCCGCCCATTGTGTTACCTGTTAGGAATATGTTTTGGTTGATTTTTTTTATTTTATTGGCGAGGATTTTTGTGGGGGATGGTAGCACCATTTTGATCGAGTTTTCGATTTCATATTTTGAATCATACAACATTATGTCCTGGGTTCCAACTCCCACATCAATTGCTAGGATTTTCATGGAATAATATTAGAATATCTATTTAAAAAAGGATTAGCTGGTTGGGATGTTACCTATAAATACAATATTGAACCTTTTTTGGATTAATTTTTAAGGGGTTTATGGGCTCGTATACTTTTAGTGTTGTCTATTCGTTTTATGGGTTCTTTAAAGTTAACAATAATTTTTTGGGGGGCTTGTGGAATGTTTTGCTGGGTTTAGATATGCTTTTTTTGATCTTGTGTTTAATTGTTTTATTAATTACTTTATAATTTATATGGGGTGGGTTCATTTTAGAGGTGTGGGGGGACGCCATTATTTGAAAGGGGATGATATCTGTTGTTGCAAAGTAATGTAAGTGGAGAATATTATGTATATTTTTGTACAGCAAAGCTTTAAATAGTGCTTTATAGATAAGTTGTTATCATGTCAAGTTATAAAAGGTGATCAAATGAACAAGATAATACTAGATGAAAAAGAACTACCAAAAAAATGGTATAATATCAACCCGGATTTGCCAGTACCATTACCGGGACCAAAAAACCCGGAAGAAAAAGACAACATAAGTAAATTACCCCAAATGTTTTCAAGTGGCGTACTAGAACAAGAAATGTCCATGGAGAAATGGATAAAAATTCCCAAAGAAATTAGAGAAATCTACAAGAGAATAGGAAGGCCAACACCACTATTTAGAGCAAAGGGCCTCGAAGAGATGCTAGACACTCCAGCCAAGATCTACTATAAAAGAGAAGATTACTCACCAACAGGAAGCCACAAACTCAACACAGCAATAGCACAAGCATACTATGCAAAAAAAGATGGCGCGAAAAGACTTACAACAGAAACAGGAGCAGGACAATGGGGGAGCGCACTATCACTCGCATGTTCACTAATGGGCCTAGAATGCAAAGTATACATGGTAAGAATATCATATAATCAAAAACCTTACAGAAAAACCATAATGCAAACCTATGGAGCAGAAATCGTACCATCACCAAGCAAAGACACAGAATTCGGGCGCAAAATATTAAAAGAAAATCCAGACCACCCAGGATCCCTCGGTATAGCAATATCCGAAGCAATAGAGGAAGCATTACAAAATGAAAAAGCATACTATTCCCTCGGAAGCGTTTTAAATCATGTACTCCTCCACCAGACAGTCATAGGACTAGAACTTAAAAAACAATTAGAGATTGCGCAAGAAACACCTGACACCATAATCGGATGCGTAGGTGGGGGAAGCAATTTCGGAGGGACAATACTACCATTCGTAAAAGATAAAATAGATGGAAAACTCGACTGCGAATTCATCGCAGCAGAACCCGTATCTTGTCCAACACTCACACAAGGAGAATACCGCTACGACTACGGTGACACAGCAGGAATGACACCACTACTCAAAATGTACACTCTAGGACATGATTTCATACCTCCAGCAGTTCATGCTGGCGGCCTAAGATACCATGGAATGGCACCACAAATCGCGCTACTAGTAAAAGAAAACATAGTAAAAGCACGATCCGTCAATCAAAAGTCAATATTTGAAAGTGGTGTGACATTTGCAAAGGCAGAAGGCGTCATACCAGCACCCGAAACATGCCACGCCATAAAAGTGGCAATAGATGAAGCCAAAAAATGTAAAAAGGCCGGTGAAGAGAAGACAATAGTTATCAACTTTTCAGGGCATGGATTACTAGACCTCCAAGGATACGAAGATTATCTCACAGGCACTTTACCAGAAAACAGCAAATAATCCCCCCATTAATTATTTTTTTTGTCAATGAGCTTCAGATTTTCAGACCCCAAATGGCTTTGCATTTTTTCATTTCAGTTCCTCGAGATTTCGGCTCTGTAGAACTCATAAAGTAATCACTTAGGTACTAATCACAAAAAACTTCAGAGTGATACCCAGTGATCCCCTAAGATAATTTAAATGAAAAACAGTAGCCTAAAAAAATTTTACCAGCTTATTCAAGCATTAAATCCAAGCGCAAGTACACTCAACATCGAAAATCATGTCCCTCATGTGTCTTAAAATACGTTTAAAACTTAGATGCCGAAAATCACGTCAGCCGTTGGTTTAATGCATTTATTACTTGAAATGCTTGGTTTAAGGGGTGTTACACACTAATTTACAGAAATTATTTCAAACGCATCGGTTCATGCGTTCTGGGAAAAATACCCGATTTCACAGTGCATTTATTCAACATTAAGAATCTTTGGGTGGCTATTGAAGGAATGGGACATTCCAGTAACCATATAAACCTTTTACTGCGCCCAAAAAGTCAAATATGATTTTTACAAAGCAAGAAATTCAATGAAACGCGAATGAAAAACGAAACGCTTTATTCAAATAGTACCATAAACCAAGAAGAAAATATAGGATACAAGTCGCCACAAAAACCTACTATATCAACAGAAAGAAATATCACATATGAAAACACATTAATAATAATTCAAAAAATGGAGGATTTGAATGTATAGGATTGGCGAAGCACTAATTGGTAAAGGCAATGAAGTCGCCCATATAGACCTTATAATAGGAGACAAGGAAGGTATTGTAGGCTCGGCTTTCGCAACTGGGCTGACAAATATTTCAATAGGTCACACGCCTCTGATTTCAGTTATAAGACCAAACTTAATGACAAAACCTGCTACATTAATGATCCCAAAGGTAACCATTAGTTGCCTAGAAGATGCTAATAAAGTATTCGGGCCGGCTCAGACCGCTGTTGCAAGGGCGATTGCAGATGCTGTTGAAGAAGGGATAATACCAAAGGAGAAAGTTGAAGAGCTAGTTATAATTATAAGTATTTTCATTCATCCAGAGGCAAAGGATTATCAGAAAATATACCATTATAATTATGGCGCGACAAAACTTGCAATAAGAAGAGCGATGGAAGGATATCCATCAATCGAAAAGATTCTCTCTGAGAAAGATAGAGGTGTGCATCCAGTGATGGGATTCAAACCTATCAGATTATGGAAACCCCCATATTTACAAGTCGCACTCGATCTCGAAAGCATTGAAGAAATGGAAAGAGTGGTGGACGTTCTCCCACCTCGTGAAAGAATATTACTTGAGGCAGGAACACCACTTGTCAAAAAATTCGGTGTGGGCATCGTAAACAAAATAAGGGAATTAAGAAAGGATGCATTTATAATCGCAGACCTTAAAACTCTAGATGTTGGTAGGATGGAAGTTAAAATGGCAGCAGATGAAACAGCGGATGCAGTTGCCATATCAGGACTTGCAACAAGGGCAACAATTGAAAAAGCTGTTCATGAAGCGCAAAAACAAGGCGTATACTCTATCCTAGACATGATGAATGTTGAAAATATCACTGAAAAACTTGAAGAACTCAAATACAAGCCAGATATTGTGCTTTTACATAAAAATATTGATGTTGGAACTGCAGAAGTTTCAGAATGGGGCAATATTCTTGAGATAAAGAATATAATCGGTGAAAGGGGACTTGTAGCAGTTGCAGGTGGTATAACACCATCAAAGACCAAGAAAGCCCTTGAAAGCGGCGCTGACATAATAGTTGTTGGAAGATATATCACAGGATCCAAAGATCCTAGAAGGGCGACCGAAGATTTCTTAAAAGAATTGCCACCAGATCCTGACACAATGAGACTACCCCATGAGGAAGACGAAGCAATCTAATAATTATTTTCTGAGAGAATTTTCCAGTTACAAGAAAATATGAGATCTAAGTTAACTATACCTCCCTTTACAGACGGGGATTCTCCCCCATTCTACCTTGGCTTTGCGCCAAAACTCCATTTGGGGTTCGGAGGGTTCACAGCTTCCTCCAATCCCATGCTTTTCGTTAAGGTATGTGGCTATGTTAGTCGTGGCGTTTAAATTTTGAATGTATTTTTTAAAACTGCATTTGGGATATTTGAACTTTCTAGTGTTTGTTTGGGCAACATATTTGCCTTTTGGCATTTTTGAAGCGTTCTTTGGGTTAATGTACATTACGAAAATTCCTTCGAGCTTTGATTTGTATTTGATGTATTTTCTGAAGTTCCAAACTTGCAATCTCCTGTTCAGCTTATCAGAAGCTCTTATGTGTTTTCTGATCCCATTAGCTTCTTCATTGCTATTACCGGCTTGAAAACTGCTTGGCGTAGGTTATGATACCATTAGCTATTAAGTGCAGTTGCTGATTCACAATTCTCTTTTCCTTGCGGTCAACCCGTTTAATCGGGCCTAGTCTTTCCTTTTTTTGTAATTTCATTCTGACATGTGCATATTTATCTTTTATCTTTTTCATTTTAGCCTCATTGCAAAAATGGCATTTCTTGGATTTTTTATTTTGCTCTGGAATGGTGGTGATGTTTTATTCTCATAGATCTATTTTAGTGATGGTTTCTGGTTTATTTTCTAGTTTAATTTACTTCTTGATGAGGAAGTGTGCAAAGCACTTTCCATTTTGTTTTACTGTTTTTTATTGTGTGAAGTTGCCATTCTCTTTGCAGAGCTTCTTCTATGAATTCCTGTTGTTTTTCGCTTGAAAGTATGGGTAATGTTGTTCCTTCTTTGTGATTCAAGCTTAAAGTTAGCCAATATGGGGGGGTTATTTTGTTCGTTGTTTGAGCAAATGTATAGCAATACTTGTCAAAACGGGTTGAAGTCATCTTTAGCTTTGGTTTTCCCGATTTGACTTTGCTTCTCTTCTTGAGGCTCTTTAAGGTTTCAACTACCTCGTCTTTTGCTGTCTGAATTAAAGCTGTATTCAGGTAAAACAGTTATCTGGCCGTGTCATAGGCATTTTTTGTGCAGAAAGGTATTTTATGTCGAGTTGAATTGAGATACTAGTCTATGAGGTTGAAATATTCTTCTAAGCGCTTATTTAAAGCTAAAGTTTTTCTCTTATTTTGGTTTTAAAGCTTTTCCCATCACAGTTAATTGAGCTTCCTTATTCATGAGGGGAGAAACATTCCTTGAAGACCTTTAACCTCCAAATTATTCAAATTTTACTATCCCCCCAGCTTCCTCACAGAATGGGTCTTGCAAGCAACTGAAGGATAAAAATGGCGCACCCAAGAGCATTATAAGTTATAAGTTAAAAATTATAAGTTATAATCATGGTGGCAAAGCTACTTAATATCAGCACCAAATCTAAGACCTAAAAGGATTATAACTAATCATGAGAAAATGTTGAGAATTCCAATTGTGGTAAAATCGCAAAAAATTCCAGTTCAATTGGCCAAAAAAATACCTTATGGTTGAAATTTACAAAATTTTGCACCAGCACACAACTTCTAGATTTTTATATGTTCACTAGTTACATTCGACTTTGCTATCAATAGCACATTATCCTTCCCTCAGAGGTGGAGTATGAATAAATATTTTTTTCGATGAACATATGTACAATGTTAAAGTGACGTTTAAGAGGAAATTATAAAACACTTTTTTTCTAAAGTTAAAGTAATTAAATGAATATGGGTGAGATAATGGATGTGATCGGTATTTGTGGAAGCCCGCGTAAACAAGCCACAGAATACGTGCTGAAAAGGGCGCTTGACATATTAAAAGACGCAGGATACGAAACAGAATTCTTCACAATCAGAGGAAAGGATCTAAGTCCTTGTAAACACTGTGATTATTGTTTAAAGAAAAAAGAGTGCATAACAAAAGATGATATGTACATACTCTATGATCTCCTTCCAAAGACAAAGGGTATAATCATGGCAACACCAGTTTACAATGGTGGGCTCAGTGCCCAGACAAAAATTATAATAGACAGATGCCGTGCACTCCATGCGAAAGATTTTAACATCCTGAGCGGAAAGATCGGAATGGCCATTGCGGTTGGTGGTGACAGATCCGGCGGTCAAGAACTTGCAATCCAACAAATACACACATTTTATATACTCAGTGGCGTGATACCTGTAAGTGGAGGGTCATTCGGGGCAAATCTCGGAGCATGTTTCTGGTCAAAAGACACATTAGAGGGGGTTAAAGGAGACGAAGAAGGTTTTAGAGGCCTTAGGAAGACATTTAAAAGGTTCATGAAATTTGTGGAAAAAGACTGATTTATAATAAATTTTATAAAGGCCAAGAGTCCTCTATTTCTTTGGGTGATTTAATGAGCTTGACGAGTAGCACATCGAAACTAGTGAAAGGCAGTTTCCTTATAATGGTCAGCAGCCTCCTTTTCAGGGTTGGAGGATACATATACAGAGTGCTCATGACTAGGCTACTAGGACCTGAAGGTTATGGTCTTCTTGGCTTGACATTCCCATTACAGGGGATATTTCAGATATTATCGGCTGGTGGTTTACCACCGGCCATTGCGAAGTACATTGCGCAGCATAAAGCTCTTAATGAAGATCAGATGGCGACTCAGGTTCTTCATAGTTCCTTGAAGCTGATGATCATCCTTGGTCTTAGTTTTTCTATTATAATATTTTTCTTGGCGCCTTGGCTTGCAAATGATGTTTTTCATAAACCTCTTTCACTTTATCCTATACAAGCTGTTTCACTTATCACTCCGTTTAGTGTTATTGTAGGTGCATTTAGGGGTGCTTTTCAGGGCATCTATAGGATGGAGTATGTGGTTGTAACAAGGGGGATTGAACAAATATTCATGATAATATTCGCCGTCTTATTTGTAATGGCTGGTTTTTATGCTGCTGGTGCTGTTATAGGTACGGGCTTTGGTTTTATAGCATCTACTATTTCTGCATTTGTAATTTATGAGAAGTTACTTAGAGGTTATCTGCCGCCGATTGAACCCGAGAACAAATTGAATTTTTGGGAAGAGTTGGGATTAATGAAAGTTCTTTTAAATTTTTCCATTCCAGTGATTATAACGGCACTGTCTGAAATGGCTATTTACGATATAAGTGTTTTCGCTATAGGAATTTTCTTGGCGACTAATGCTGTTGGTTATTATACTGCTGCGGATCCCATTGCAAGATTGCCTCTTATTATCTCCCTTTCAGTTGCTACTGCTGTTTTGCCAGCTGCCTCAGAAGCTTCAGCCCTTAAGGATAAAAGTCTCCTCGAAAATTATGTTGTACAATCTTATAGGATAGTCATGTTATTTATATTACCATTATGTGTGGGTATAGCCATATTTTCAAGACCAATCCTTGAACTTCTCTTTGGAGGTGCTTTTATTTATGGTGCTGGTGCACTTAGCATTCTCGTTGTGGGCATGACATTCTACACACTCTTCGCAGTATCTGCAAGTATCGCCCAAGGAATAGGTTACCCTAGCCTTCCAATGTATATTTTGTTAATAGGAACTCCTATAAACCTTGTGCTTAACATCCTCATGGTGCCAGTTTATGGTATTGAGGGAGCTGCTTTTGCAACAACCATCGCAACATTCATTATAATGTTACTGTCACTATGGAAAACATTCCAGGTCACCAGAGTTAAATTACCATACACCGCATTTTGGAAGATAACCATAGCATCAATTATAACCGCAGTTCCACTCATCCTAATACCTAATACCATAATAGGACTTATAATAGCACTTATACTAGCCGCCCCAATATATATACTCGCCCTTTTAGCTGTGAAAGGTTTTGAAAAAAGGGATATACGGATGATGAGACGTTTCAGTTCAAGAATGGGGCCATTAAAATGGCTAATCATGAGATTAATTGACTTTATTGATAAGCACACACCCCAATAATCACCCTGGGAAAGTAAAATGTCAAATGAAAATTACAAATTAAAAATAGATGGAAAAAGCATTTGGATCAACAATAAAATGTTCAGATTACTCAAATTGATAGATAAATATAAGTCGATAAGAAGAGCCTCTGAGAAGTCAAAAATCCCTTATAGAACAGCACTCTTACATATAAAAAAGATGGAGAATACACTCGGAGAAAAAATTGTTTCAACAAAAAGGGGAGGTTTTGGAGGAGGGGGAAGCAGCAACCTTACAAAAACCGGCAAAAAAATAATCAGGGAACATATCAAAATACAAACCTTACTTAAAAGACAAAACACATTTAACGAATTTAAAGGAACCATCAATGATATAAACTTAAAAGACAGAATCCTCGAAATCAAAATTGGGGAAAATATTATAAAAGCACCATTAAAAGGAAAATTCGAAAAAGGAGAAAATGTAACCTTATTATTACACCCCGAGGATATATTACTCATGGACAAGAAATATGAAACGAGCGCAAGAAACATCATAAAAACCACCATAAAATCCGTTAAACACACAGAAAACATTGTGAAGGTTAAACTAAAAATGGATAATATAGAATTCACAAGTTATATAACAAGACAAGCAAAAGAAAACATGAAAATAAAAACTGGTAAGGAAATCTTCGCAGGATTCAAAGCAACAGCCATAGAAATCATAAAACCATAAAAGGGAACCCACATGCAAATAATCATAGACACAGAAAAATGTACAGGCTGCGGAAAATGCAAGGAAGCATGCCCAAAAGGTGGTAAAATATGGACAATAGATAAAAAAACAAAAAAGGCCAAACCCTCAAATCTTGAATATTGCCATCTTTGCATTATCTGCGCAAGCAAATGTCCCGAGGAAGCTATAAGGATAATAAGGGATGATAATTATGAGAAAAGCCCAGAAATCGAGGAAAACTCATGAAACCGAAATAAAAATAGACATGAACCTTGATGGTCAAGGAAATTATATTATAGACACTGGACTCAAATTCCTTGATCATATGATGGAATCATTTGCAATACACGGATCATTTGACCTTGAAATCAAGGTTAGAGGAGATCTAGAAGTTGATGATCATCATACCATCGAGGATATTGGGATAACATTCGGAAAAGTCTTCAAAAAAGCCCTATCAGACAAAAAAGGCATAAAGAGAATGGCCCATGCAATAGTCCCTATGGACGAATCACTTGCAATAGTAGCAGTTGACCTTGGAGGAAGAGCTTATTCAGTCCTTGACATGGAATTTGAAAGGGATAAAGTTGGTGATATTTCAACAGAGAACATTCCACACTTTATTGACTCATTTGCAAAGAATGCCGAGATAAACATCCATGCGAAGGTTCGTGGAGAAAATGATCACCACAAAATAGAGGCGGTTTTCAAAGCCCTTGGAGTCGCATTAAAGGACGCTACAAAAATTGAACATAAAAAAATACTTAGTACTAAAGGCACATTAGATTAACATGCTCTGCTGCTATTAAAGCCGTGGCAGCAGCGCCTACAATACCTCTTGAGACTCCTGCACCATCTCCCACAGCATATAGTCCATTTATTGGAGTTTTCATGTGCTCGTCCACTTTTATTCTCATTGCATAAAGTTTTATCTCAGGAGCATATAATAACGTGGAATCTGATGCCACTCCAGGTATAACCTTGTCAAGTGCTTCTAGACCTTCTATTATGTCACGGACTATTCTGTAGGGTAAGACAAGTGCAATATCTCCCGGTGTCACACCTTTTAATGTTGGTTTCACCGGACTTCTTTTTAGTCTTCTCCATGTGGATCTTCTACCCTTTCTAAGATCTCCTAGTCTTTGTATTATTGGTTTGCCTCCTCCGAGAGTGTTGGATATTTTCGCGATTGAAAGGGCGTATGCGGATGTATTTTCAACAGGTTCTGTGAGCTCAACCTTGACCAAAAATGCGAAATTCGTGTTATCGGATGTTTTTGTACGCATTGAATGTCCATTAACCCCTTTGAAATCGTCGTAGGCTTCTTCAACCACAAATCCCTTCCTGCAAACGCAGAATGTCCTTACAAAGTCGTCGTAGCTTTTTGTTATAATATGGAATTTTGGATCCCAATTTATCCGGGTAATGTCTTCCATTACTATACTTGGCACTTCGACTCTCACTCCAATGTCAACTGGATTGTGTTTTATGGGGATTGAAAGTTTTTTCATTTGCTCTGCAAGCCATGTGGAACCGGATCTTCCAGGTGCAAGAATTAAAAATCTGCATTTTATGATATTTTCTTTTCCACTTCTATCTTTGATTAGAAGCCCTTCCACCTTCCCATTTTTGGCTCTGATGTCTAATGCTTCAGTTTCGAGGAAAAATTCCACTCCCTTTTTTTTAAGGCTTTCTTTTATAGATTCTATGACCTCAGGTGTCTTATCAGACCCTATATGCCGTTGAATGATAGGGATGAAATTTATACCTGCTGCGGCAGATTTTTTCAAAATTTTTTCCACTTCTTCTTTTTCAGGTGCATATAATTCTTCAGGAGCCCCATGTTTGAGAAAGAACTTGTCAACTTCTTCTACAAGCTCCCATGCCTTTTCTGTATCTACGAATTCCCCTAGATTGCCTCCGATATCTGGTCTTAGGTTTAATTTCCCATCTGATAAGCCGCCAGCTCCTCCGAGGCCGCACATTATATTACAAGGAGAGCATCTTCTGCATATACCATCTTTTAGGGCTGGACAATATCGTTTATCCATGTCCCTTCCTTTATCAACAACTAAAACTTTTAGGTGGTCTGCTAGTTTGTCTGCAGCTATTAGACCTGCGGGACCAGCCCCGACTATTATCACATCAAACACGAAAACACCAAAAAAAAGAGGAAAATAAGGGGAAAAATAGGGTTTATGATGGTTTTTCAAGCAATTTTGCCTTGGATAGTGTTTCTCCTTCTTTTCCGTGAGGTGTTCTCTTCACTGTGTCGTTGGATTTTTCTATTTCTCTTGCTTCTTCTGCTAGTCTTGCGGCTGTTGACATCATTTCGTGTGCGGATGCTACTATTGGTATGTATTTTTCTGGATCTTGTACCATGAAGCATCCTTCAACGTCGATGTCAGCGACTTTTGTCGCGATTTCATATGCTGCCATGGCCTTTGCCTTTGCATATGGGTTTTGGAAGCCTGCGGCTTCGACTGCGACGTCTCTTGTGATTACAACTTGTGGTAGTGTAACTTCTTTTCCAGCTTCTACTTCGGCTATCATGGCGTCTAGTGTGTCATGGACTACTCTGTATGCGCCTGTTAATGCGAGTACTTTCATTAGGTCTGCGTTGAATGCTGCCATTTCAGTTGGGTCTAGGAATTCTCTTCTTGCACCTATCATGGAGTCTGCTTTGACTATAATGTAGCCAAGGCCTTGTTCTTCGATTTCGTCTTTCACGCGGAGACCTGGGGAATCTCCCACTATCATTGCGGGTACGTCTGCTTCAGATAGCAGTTCTCTTGCCCTTGCAGGTCCTGGTGCCCCTGGGTTTGGGCTTATGAATATGACAAAGTCTCTGTCTAGTTCTAGCATTTTGGGGACTACGAATTCTATATCATCAGGATTCATTTTTGTTCCTGATCCCATGACACGGATCTCGACGTTTGGTCTGTCAGCTCTTTCATCAAGTACTAGGTCAATCACTGGGGATGTCCCAAGGTTTCCACATTTTAGTACACCGATCTTTGCAACCATTTATATCACCACATTTTATTATTTTCGTATTTATTAAGTATTTTTTCATCTTAAATTTATAGTTAAATTTTTATATCAGTAAAATAAAACTGGGAATCGTTATGAATATTTTTTCTAGTAAGCTTATTTTTTTGTTTTTGATGCGCTGGAAATATTTAATATATAATTTTTATTATTAAAATCTGCCTTTTGGATTTTTTTCAGCGCCATGTTGTAAAAAGGGTGTTAGGAAATATCACCTAAATTTTGATCTAGCCTCCCATATCATTTTAAAACTTTTAAAACCTCCACATGCGCCTTTAGGTTGGAAATTTTCCATTAGACTAATTAGTTTTTTAACAGACCCCTCAGCAGTTGAAAGAAGATAATCTGAATCTGGAGGGGTTAAATCATGTATAATTGAGGGTATATCCTCTATTTTGACTATGGGTATGCCTATTTTTTCACAGAGATCAACACTTGCATGTTGACCATGGAACCCTGCAATTTTGATTGAAGGAACTCCTAGGACACCCGCTTCTATTGTAACACCCATACCCGCAGCATAAATCATGGCCTTTGATGCGTTCATAAAACTTGGAAGATCAACAAAACCTTCTAAAACATGGATATTCTTTGAATTTATATGTTTTCTTATGAGTCTCTTATCAAAGCGGAATGGTGCCAATAATATATTTTCTCCTAATTTTTCCAACATTCTAATCAAGGGTGGGATATCCTGGGTTTTCAAATCTCCTCCAAGTACTGTGAGTATGAATTCATCAAGATCATACCTGTTCCTAATATCCTCTGGATCTTCAAGTTTTAGATTTTTCACATAAAGGGTATGGGGATAACCTCCAATATTTTCCACCCTTTTTAGATGATAATTGGTTTCAAGATATTCCTTGTATTCCCTGGAAGGTGCTGTTATAAGGTCAGCGAATGCTATCATCTCAATAGGATTATAAATGTCCTGTTCAATATGTAGCGCTGGTATGCCAAGTAATTTGGCGGCTGCAATACCCTTTCTCACATCTCCAGCATTACCACAAGTTAAAAGAATGTCGGGTTTGCTTTTTCTTAAAGCCACAACAGCCCTTCTAACATCAGATAATATCTTAGTAGCTATACGGATCCGGTTACCATCGGATCTTCTGCTCTCCCCAATGGAATATATATCCTGAGAGTATGGCCCTAAAAGTTCTCTAACCCCCTTTCCATGCTCTAAAACTATGAATTTAGCGTTAAACTTTTCTATTAATGGTATGAATGTTTTTGCAGGTGCTAATTCAGCTGCGATGGCTATTTTCATGAAACGGCCTCCTTTATTATCACAGTTACTGCCATCAGATAACATATCCATACCACAAGATCCGTTGGGCCTGTTTCGATCCATACGAGAGTGTGGGCGAGTATTATCGCATATAAAGCTGTGAAAAAGTCTCTTTTGATCCTTTGGATTATATGGAGCAAGCCAAGGATTAAACCTATGATGAACATTTGTATGATCATGGCGAAAAGGCCGAAGTCGAGGATTGCAGGTCCAAAAATTGTTGAAGTGCTTGAATGTTTATATCCTAGGACTGTTGTCCCCACGATAATCCTAGGGTCAGTAGATGTTAAAAATCCAGTCAATGTAGAATATAATAATTTGCCCTTTGTAACGCCTTCAAATTGGATTAAACGGTCAAAAACTGTTAAAGTATATCCTGCACGATAAAATAATAATTCTATTGGATTCAAACTCCAATGTTGCCATTCTATCGATTTAACAGCCACATAGCCTATGAAGAGGGCTGAAAAGACTATAATGATCCAGAATATGGTAAGTTGACCCGGTGAAATGCGCCTTGTATAATAAAGGTTTATAAGCACGCTGAGTAATATGACTACTGTGGTGGTTCTATATCCTGTCAAGGCAAACAAAACTACTCCAATGATGAAAAGCCCATAATATGCGGTTCTTTTGAATCTGGCTAATAGTAGATTTATGGAAAACAAAAATAAAAGATATGATATGAACCAAACTTTTGTAAGAGCTCTGGCTTTCAAATATCCGCTAAATAATGGGATTCCCCCAATATTGTAAAGATTCCATGCTGATAGTATTATGGCCACAATTACAAGGATTAGTAAAATTTTTTCGTAACGGTGACTGGATTCCATTTTAACCTTTGAATCTAGGGAAGATTTGAAAGTTGAAGATGTTAAAACCCCAAAGATATAGAATAGTGAACCTGCACCCACATAGATAATAGAAATTGATGATGGAAAATCTAATCCTCTAATTTTATAATAGAAGGCTAGATATGCCATTAGCAGATATCCTATGATGGCAACAATCATAATGTAAGGTGAAAAAATATCCCTATTCCTGAACATGAATATCATCTTATTGTTCTAGTGCATTGGATGTTAGTGTCGCTGCGAATGTGGGACATGAAGCTGCATGTATGTGAATATAACTTGCAAGGGTTTTTTTAGAGACAAGACCATCCATTCCATCTTTTATACCTTTTCCTCTCTGTATTTTGAAGGCGAATCGTGGATTACCTGTGACATGTATGTTTGAATAATGGAACTCATGTCCCTTGAAAATCTCGGCTCTTGGAGAAATTATATTATTTCTTTCTGATTTTGCTATGACATAACTTAAACCTTGGACCTTCCTTGTCATGGAAGCCCTATAAGAGAATATGTTGCACATTTCATATCCATCTAGAGATCTTGAAAGGTATAATAGGCCTCCACATTCACCGAATATTGGTTTTTCATCTTCATGGAATCTTCTGATGGAATTCTTCATTGAAGCATTTTTTTCGAGTTTTTCTGCGAAGATTTCAGGGTATCCTCCACCGATATAAATTCCATCGACATCAGGGATCTCTTCATCATGTATTGGGCTGAAATAATATAAACTGGCCCTATTATCTTCTAGAGCCTCGAGATTTTCTATGTAATAGAAGTTGAATGCTTCATCATACGCTATACCTATTTTAACCTTTTTACGGTTTTTTGTTTGCCAGAGGGTTTCTCTTTCACCTTTTATTTTACCGCTGTCTTTCATTATATTTTTGAGTTCATCAAGGTCAATATATTCCTCCACTACATTGCCCCATTTTTCTATGGCAAATTTTAAATTCTCACGTTCCACCGTAGGAACCAAACCCAAATGTCTCTGCTCAACCTTTAAATCCTCCCTTCTAGGTATTCCCCCGATCACTCTCGTGTATGAAAGTTTTTCAATGGCTTTTTTTGCCTTAAGGTAATGTCTTCTATTTTTCACTTGATTTAGGATTACTCCCTCAATTTTGACCTTTGGATCTAATGTTTTGAAACCGAGTACTAGTGCAGCTGCACTCTTTACAAGACTCCTAGAATTAATTATCAACACTACTGGAGCGTTTAAAGCCTTTGCTATCGATGCAGTGCTCCCAACATCACCAACTGAGCTTATACCCTCATATAATCCTCTAACCCCCTCTATAACACCCATACGAGCATTAGAAATCTCCATGCCCCTTATAAATGCTTCCCTAATCTGCCCCTCCGACATGAAAAAGGAGTCAAGATTACGTGAAGGATTACCCGTGGCCA
>Ga0209508_1001308_pt1 | contig 19993 bp, 23 predicted proteins | sample AD_UKC129_MetaG_FD_184427 | JGI IMG/M metagenome (GOLD analysis project Ga0209508, IMG submission 184427) | Active sludge microbial communities of municipal wastewater-treating anaerobic digesters from Canada - AD_UKC129_MetaG (SPAdes) (version 2) | ecosystem: Engineered > Bioreactor > Anaerobic... | reverse complement strand
GGAAGTAGTTTCCTGGAGTTCGGCAAAACGCCCAGTACCAAGCAACCATGCACTGGAACCGGTGATTTTGCCTACGCGGAATTTTGCCCAGTCACCCTTGTTCTCAAACGTGATAACTTCGCATTTATCAACGACTTTATTCAGAAAGTTCACAAGCATTTTCTGCCTCCTGGAATTCAATATCGATTGCCCTGCCGATTGCCCAAATGAAAAAAGCATAAATCATTGCAACACCGACAGCAAAAGCCAAAATCCTTGGTCTAATTTTCATTGGTCGTTGCCTCCTAGATAGAACAGTGGGGCAAATTTTATTCCAATCGGAATGACAGCGATGTTGTTTTGCTTGGAATATGAGAACTCGTGAATCCATGCGGACTGACCGTCATTGGAAAGCAACTGGATATTCCCGTTTATTGCGACGAGACGGAACTCCTTTGCGCCAAGGTGTTTCATTTTGACCAAGGCACTTCTCAGAGCATGAGAGCTTACCTCGGTGTATGTGTTTCCTCCTGACGCAGTCTTTGCTGAATACCTGATAACGGACTTCGGCGTTGGGTTCCCGATTCTCTCTAGCTCTTCATCGACAGAATAAACCCCGTAATCCATTACCGCGACGTCTGTTTTTACCGTTAGCATTTGCAACTCCTTCAACAGAATTGTGGCATACTATCAGGCTCTGCCGTACAATCCACGTCAAGAGGGACCTCTGGAGAATCAAGAGAGCAATTATCATGCCAATGGGAGGACTTCCGGTCGGTCTACACCCCCCAATCTAAAAAGAGGCGTTTTAAGGCGTTTTTCCGTCGGGGGTATAGAATCACACCACCGCGAAAGGTTTTTGCCTTATAGAGGCTCCTAGGGCCATTAAACGCGAAATTTACTTGACGTCTAAACCCCCTATTGACGACAGAGAAAAAGGACGACAGAAAGAAATTTGGGCTCAAAGGACTCTGGTTATTTGGCTAAAGATTTTGGGGGACACTGTGTAAAAGAGAAAAGAAAGAATCCCCCCTTACAACCCCCCTATAAAGAAAAGAGAAAAGCAGTATGCAGACTACCACTGCAGATAGATTATTACCAGTATGCGGTTTAACTTTAGCCAATGGTTAGTACCACTAGATGTACCATGCGTTTCCCTTAAGGAAACGCTCTGTATAGTACCAGTAGATATATTGGCTTTAGCCAATAGATAGTACCATAGTGGTAGATAGATGCGCTCCATTAAGGAGCGCTTAACCAGTGCATATGGTATTAGTTTTTTTAATAGGCGCTTATGGGTCTATCAGAGTGCTATTGGGGTGTCTGTTGGCATGGGATAAATCCACCATATACTGTGTATTTCTCTGTCGATGGCTAATATTGATAGACGCACAATTCTTGGCAAGAAATTGCTAAAACGGTTAGATTCTCTTCTGTCGACAGAGAAGATTGAGTTTTCGGCATACTACCTGAATCGTGTCGTCCCAAAATTCAGGAATAGGTACGGAATAAACCTACCAACGACAGAAGAGAATCTACGCGAATTGGTCCAATTTATCATCGACAATCTACTAACGACAGAAGACAGAGACGAATTCGCTTCTCTCTGTCGAATTGGCATATGTCTTGCTAAGGTTTTCTGTCGAAACTGGAATCGTTATGCATATCGGAGGTTCGAAAAACAGCTTGAGCAGGCAATTGAAAAACTACCCAAGCTTGGAACATGTGCTGGGTATCCTTGGATTTGGGACGAGTTCAAGGCGGAGATTCAAAGTCCTCTGTCCGATTCACTCCGATGTCGTCCCTTCACTTTCTTGCGATGTAGAGAAGGGCGTGTGGTACTGTCACGGTTGCGGAAAAGGCGGAGACCCAGTAGAGTTGTACGCATTTGCGAAAAAGATAGGGAGACAACAGGCGATGAAGGAACTTGGACTGGAAACACACGAGACAATGCGTGAATATGAGTTCTATTTCTCTGTCGAAAGACGACAAAAAGCATTTGAGATCGCAAAGGAATTTCGCTCTGTCGAATACTATGCAATCCTAGAATGCTCTTCTGTCGGCGCCTTGCTACCTGGAGATAGCCGGCCTGATAAAGCGCATGAGGGGCCTGCTGTAGTTTTTAGGAGCCAAATCAATGGCAAGACAGTTGGGCTCCAGTTCTACTATGGCGCAAAAAGATACGTTACATTTGGCAAAAGAGCTCTTCTTGTCGCTTCTAGCCCCAATTATGGAGAATCTCTCTATGTCGTAGATGGCTGTTTTGACGCACTGGCTTTGGCCAGTGCTGTTGCAGCATGTGCAACATTTGGGGTGAATACTGAAAGAGAACAAATTGACTATCTCGTGTCGATGACAAACAGGTTTGTCCTATGTCCAGACAACACCACGCCCGAGAAAATCACTATGCTTCTGCTTGGTATTGAGCTTTTGAGAAAGGGTTGTTCTGTCGAAATTGCGTGTGGAGCAAGTCTTGGTGAAGCAAAAGACATTGACGAATATCTCTCGAAAAACGAAGACTTTTCACCGCTAGAAAGGAGAAAGACAGTCATAGAAATTCTTGCCCAGATGAATAATCAAGGTTTAATTTTGCACTATTTATCTGGCAAGAAAACAGTTGGGGGTATCTATGCCGTCGATATTGTAGCTGAGTTGTTAGATTTACCTAAGGGGTTATTCAATGGGGCGAAAAAAGAAGATCGTAACTGATTCTTCTGTCGATTACCAAAATATATCTCTAGAAGAGCTGTTGCAGCAGCTAGATAAGGTCACACAGCAGTACGACGCAATTATCGAGAAGATCAGGTCGTCTGGAGACGACAAGGAGGTTTTGAATGTTTGCAAGGTAGAGCTAAACGTGCTGAAGTCAAAGCAGTCTTTTTTACAAAAAGCCATAGATCAGCTGCATAAACAACGCCTAACTGCTATTTCTACTGGTCATTTGATCATTGAGATTGTCGACTCTACTAGGGCTACGAGATCTAAGAGGCTGCTTCTCGAAAAGGGTGGTAAGATTTGAGGAAAATACGCTGGTCATATTTGCCGTGGCAGTCGGAATTGCGCAAGCAAATGATCCGCGAACAAACAAAATTATGTGTGCTCTGCTGTGGTGCCCGATCTGGTAAGGATGTTTTGGCCAGGCAATTTGTCGCAGAAATGGCCTTGCGTATTGCCGACGAAAGGGGCAGAGAAGGCACAGTACTAAACCCGATGGTGAACATTTGGGTTGTCGCACCAAGACGTGCTATGTACTCCGATTTGCGCCACGGGTTTTTCCAGCTACTGCCTTCAGATTACCAGCGTTACGACTCTAAACTTGACATTCTCCATTGGCCTGGCGACATCCAAATAAAATTCAAATCAACCGCTGAGCCAGAGAATCTAGTTGCTGAGGGCGTCGATTTTTTGATCTACACAGAATGCACTCGTGATCAGCGTGGCTATATCGCATGGCACGAATCGTTAACGCCACGTCTAAAATCACCAGGCAGATACGGATTAGCCATACTAACTGGGACTCCTCGCAACTATATCGAGGACAGAGATAACTGGGTAAAAAAACTGTTTTTTGACATTCGAGAAGGTAGGGTTCGTGGCATTGCGCTAAATCTCCCAACGAGTTGTAATCCGCTTATGGCGGAGGCTATAAAAGACCTGCAGAATATCATGCCGAGGCGGATGTTTCTAAGCGAGATTATGGCGCAATGGCTTGACGGCGAAGATTCTAGGCCTTTCCCTCTGTCACAGATAACACAAGCTGTCGGTGCGCCACATGGCAAAAGAGCTTCTCGTCATGTCATTGCCATTGACCCCGCAAGGTACCATGACGCAACAGCTATTGTCGTTGGGTATAAGGACGATAGCGGCAAGATTGTTTTGTGTGATTGCGAGGAGATTGTAGGTGCCGATTTAGCCACGCAGATGTCTAGAATAACGAAACTTGCGAAGACTTATTCTGCAGACATTATTATCGACAGAACAGGAATAGGAGCTTTCATGTATGATGAATTACAGAGGTTGTTTCGTGGTCGTAGAGTGGATGGAATAAGTTTTACCCACGAGACGAAGCTGTCAATGACAAATTTGCTTGCAAACAGGCTCGAGTCTATGGCGCTTTCTCTAGATCTGCCACCCGAGAAGGCAACGGCATTGATTGAATCTCTTGCTAATTTTGGCATGGAGATTGACGACAGGGGAAAGGTACGAGTAGGCGGTGAAAAGGATGATTTGGCTTGTGCCGCTATGTTAGCTTGCGTTAGACTGTCGAGCGAGGTTGAGAGAAGTGTTGCACGCGGTGGTATCTCGTTGAGAGATTTTTTCAGGTTTTAGGAGGCGCGAATGTACCCAGGCATTCTTGAAACAATTAGGCGGATAGTTGAGAAGGAAATAACGCTACAAGAGCTGTATTCGAAGGAATATCAAACAGCTTACTCATACCTTTTTTCTAAATTCGTCGTCATTGATTTGATCACTCCCATTGCGTCGATTATCCGTGGTGCCGCTTATGATGTGAGAAAAAGCTTCACAGTTACATCTGACCAGTTGTCTACAGATGAGGTCTCAGCCCTCAACAATATCGTTCGTTCTGAGGAGTGGAATAAGCTGTGGGGGAGTGTAGTCAATGACATTCTAATTTACGGGCGAGCGTTTGTTAGGCCGTTTATTGACGAAAACGGCAGAATGCGGTTCTGGAGAATACCGCCATTTGCAGAGACAAAAACAAACCCTATAACTGGCGAACTGCTCTATCTGAAGGCTGATTGGCGTGGGACCGTATCTCAGTGGAGCGCTGTTTATGACACTGAAAGAATTCTTGAGATAAATGATGGAGCTGTTGTCCTTGATCAGGCAAATGACCTAGGACTTGTGCCAGCAGTCTTTGTGCGGTCGCCTAATGTTGGATCAAACTCAGACTACCCAATCCCAGTTACCTTCCCTGCTGTTTCACTGTCTATTTTGGCGACGATGTATGTAAATGACGTTACTGTTCTGTCGCATTTACAAAGCTTCTCAACTCTCGTTATTACAGGCGCAGAAAGCGACGATGTTACACTGTCTCCAGCGCATGTTATTTCGATGTCTAATCCCCAGGCGAATGCGCAATGGATTACTCCGCAGTCTAAAATCGCTGACATTGACGCCATTTCGGACAAAATGCTTTATCGTGCTGCTATTCTCTGTGGCTTGCCTCCTGATATTGTGCGTTTTGACACTGGTATTGCTGGGTCTGCCGCTGGGTCTGTCGCGGCGCGATATGCAGCGCTTCGAAATCTGGCTTCTCGAATAAGAGCGGAAATTACTGATGGGATGAAAGAGGCACTTAGCCTTCTGTTAGCAATGTGCTATGGCGTTTCAAAGGACGAGGCGTTCCAAATGTATTCGCTCGATGCGCGCTATGAAACAGATGTCTCAGCGCAAATTACAACTCAGGACGTAGAGGCATGGCGACGTGCTGTCGAGTATAAACTGGTTGACTTCGAGACGGCTCGCCGGTACTTCAACCCTGATGAGGTACCAGAAAAAACAGCACAAGCCAAGGAGGACTATGAAAATGCATTTGGTGGTGCTGCAATGATAAAGAATTATGACAACATGATTGGTGTAATCTAACAACGATAGGAGGTAGTTATGGCTGAAGATAACGTTATCCAAGATCAACCAACAGAACAGGCGGATACCCAGGAAACGGCAGGCGGTCCCACGAAAGAGGACGTTGATAAGCTTATGAGTGCCTTGCGCAAAGAGCGTGAGGAGCGCAAAAAGCTAGAGAAAGCTCTTTCTGAGCTAAAACGGGCTTCTTCTGAGCAACAGCAGCCTCAAACGCAGCAGGTTGAAGAATTTGAGGTTTTGCGTCGTAGGGTTATCGAGCTGGAGACCGAGGTTATGCGTAGAGATACGATTGACCAGATTGTATCAGCTCTCGAGCGCAAAAATCTCACTGTTGATAGGTCAAAACTTGAGGACCTTGCTAAAAAGATCGCTATAGACGACAAGGATTCTTTTCGTGCGACAATTGAGGATTTGGCAGAAGCTATTGCCAAACCCAGACAGTCTACAGCGGCTCAATCTACTCTAGGGCAGGTGACAATGACCCCAAAACAGCAGTTCGTGCAACAGGACGTTAAGACAATGTCGAATGGGCAGTTGATAACTGCTCTCGCCGAGGCTAAATCACAGCAAGAATTCAACGCCTATCTGAATGAGCTTCGCAACAGAGTCGATTTGTCGGCTGTTGTTTCGTTGCCAAAGGTTATTGTTGGCGCGAATAATAACCAGTGATTATTGTATGGTAAGTTTGCCGCGGCACAAGGTGTGATACCTGGCTAGTATGGCGTGATGCCACAATGCGGCAGTTGTAACAAAATACTAGCTAGGAGGTAATACAATGTCTGGTACACTTGGACAACGCATCACGGTCCCCGAGCTTTTCTCCGCACTTGGCTCGACTTATGTTGAGCAGTACACTCGTATGCTTGAATCGTTTGGCGTTCAACCAGCGACGGTTCGGGCAGATGCTACTCCGACAGACAAAATCGTTGTGACGCAGTTCGCTGGGCTTTCTGCCAGCCCAGATGGCAGCACTGGTGCTCCGCCGCTTACGACCAAAGACTATGCTAATCCGCTGACCCCTGTGCCGCCGTCGTACGTTAAGACTGTTACAGAGACGGTGACTCTGACGGCTAATAAATTCAAGCTCGTCGATGACAAGGAGATTTTTACGGGCTTTGCCAAGAACGCCGGTTCCATCACTGGCAACCCGCTTGGGCTCGTTGCTCGTACTGTCGCAGATCAGTTTCTCAATGCGATGGAAAGCGACCTTGTTACAAAGATCACCAACACGAGTCGTAAGGTTGTTTATCCGTCGCAGGGGACTAATAACGTCTTCTCTGTCAGCGAGCTTGTAAAAGCGGCCACAGCTCTTGCTGGACGGCGTCTGCTTAGCTCTCGGTTCTCCCTGATCTGTCACCCGAATATTTTTGCTATGATGGCGACAGGTGCTTGGCCGGATATTTATAAGCTGTCGAACCAGCTTGCTGTAGCGAATACGCTTACTGCCGGCGGTATCCAGTTCTTACAGGTGCTTCTGTCGGATAAATGCCAGTACGACTCTAGTACAAAGCTGTATACAAGCTATCTCCTGATGGATAACGCGGTTAACTATTACGTCCACACCTGGGAGATTGATTTCAACCCATACGGGTGGGGCACGTATCCTGTTTATCTGCGCCCGTCGGATGAAGCCATTGATCCTGGGTCTGGCGCTAGGATTTGGTTCTTTGAGGGGAAATGGGCGTTCCACATCCCTGATTACGGAACCAATAACTATCGCATTTGCGAATTCAAGGCCAAGACGGAGGCGTAATTGTTGGTGGATTGGGGGCATGGTAACTGCCGTGCCCCCGTTTTTTCTATTGTGGGTGAGACATGATAGATTACGCTAATACAATAAGAGACAAAGCGGTTGACGCAGAGCTTAAGCTGCGCAAATACTATGACGAGCTGTCTAGCGCAATCGATCTTTACACCAATGCAAGACGTAATGGCGACACAGAGAAGGCTAGTGAATACAGGAAGGCTATAATCTCTCTTATTGTCGCTGCTATTATGAGTTTGGGATATGCTTATTACTATGCCGTCATAGAGGCTGGCAAGATATTTTATGGGATTGACGAAACAATAGTCAGGTTGGGTAATGCAGCGATAACAGAAATTGTGTCTCGAGTGACAGAAAGAACGATTGGCGAGATTTCTGAAATCATTGAGAGTGGCGTTCCAGAAAATGCTCTCTCAAAGCTTGGCGAGGTGTCTAGCGGGTTAGCAAGGGCCACGGGACAAGTTGGTGGGCATGTCACAAGGGTTGGCGCCGTAACATCTTCTCCGCTTGATGGTGGCGTTGACGAATTTATTGGCTATCTTATAGCTGCTGGGATGGGCGCCATTTCAAGCCAATATGCACCAGCTCAATATGTCTACATCCATCTCAACAATATGGAGGGCATTTGCTCTCGATGTGCTCCCTTTGTTGGCAGGGTATGCAATGGCATTGGTACTGATGGTGTTCCGGTTCCACCGCAGCACAAGAATTGTCGGTGCGCATTGGTCCCCTATGTTCCTGGCGCGATGCAAGTTGAAAACGATCCAATAGCAAATTTGAGAAAACTAACGTATTCCGATTTGAGCAAAATCATTGGTCCAATTAGGGTTGATTTGCTAAGGAGTGGTAAATTGAGAATAGATGATCTTTTTGCTGATAACTATTCGAGGTTAAAAACACTTGAGGAGCTTGGGTTTAACAAAGCAGGGAGGCCTTTATGATAAAACTTATTACTGTAACGGATGTTGATAAGGCAATCGCACCAATAGACGGCATGCGACCAAATGCCTTCTCTGAATTTTCTAATTGCCAGGATATTATTGACAGTGCAACGCAGTATGTGCTTGGGTATTTACCGCAGCCTTATGTTTACCTGCTAAGACGAGCTAATGGCGTTGTTTTGGATACAGAGAGGCTCCAAGTCAATAACTCTGGTAAATGGATTTTACCTAGGCCACTAACTGGCGAATGGTCGTCATATATTCTGTTTATGGCTGGTGATAAGGACGCAGATGGCGAGTACACATATGGCGACCAGATTGTTACTCCGGAGTCAATAATTGATAAGGCGAATAACCAGATTTTGCAGCCAGGCATTTACGTTCTTGATGTCGTTTTTGGCGACGATCAGACAGCGAGTTGCCCGTTTGTTCTCAAGCAGCTCATCGTCGACGAGTGCATTCTTCGTTATTATGAGTCGTTGCCTGAGTATTTCGCTAATCAGATCATGCTTAGGCTATATGAGGCTAAGCGGATGCAGCATTCTGAAGAACTCGTATCATTGCGCACGGGACGACTCAGGATTGATGATTGGGACGGCATGACAATTGCAACAAAGAAGAAAAATAGAGAGATTAACTCTTACATGGCGAGGTATTTTGCATGATTGATTTCACGCAAATTATGAATGAGGCAAAAACTGCCGTAGACACGCTTTCATTGAGCTGTGATTTGTTCCGGCGCGTGGATTTTGACGCGATAGACAGAGGGGGCGTTTCTAGCGATGTAACAATCCAGTATTTGACGCCGTATCCTGTTATGGTTCGAGTCGACACCTTTGTACCCCCAAATGCTTTTATCCGTTGGCACGGGCAGTGTTTTGTTGTCATTCGTAGACGCGGGCAAATAGACCATGAGGCTGTTGTTACTGATATTGTAAGGCGGATAGTTTCTGTTCTTTTGGCTGGCGGGGGATGTGGCGATGGCTCTACTAGTATAAATATTTCGCTAACAGAAGAGCTTGATTACTGTCGCATTTACAACATCACCATTGAGTGGGAGACAAGAGAGTGAGCTTTCGGGATTTTGCTAGGTCATATAGACTCGATAGGCACTTGAGGCAGATTCCCTCAAGGGTGCTCCCGCTATATGCTCAGGAATGGCGGCGGTTTCAGGGGATATGGCCCCCACTGCGGCAGAGTACAATTCGCAAAAAAATTGACTATGGGTTGATGCCATATATTTGGACAGAAACAGGTAGGACATTGGCAGATTTCGTACATGCTAAGGGTACGGCGAAAGTATCGATGCGTGGGGCACGGGGAGATATTAGGTTTATTCGGCATTATGAATCTGAAAAGCTCGTGATAAACAAGGAAATAAGACCCTGGCCAAAGATCACGAATTCTCCCATTATGCTTAGGGCATTGTGGGATTTGCTAATTGGCGCGTTCCAGTCGTATGGGTTGCCAATGGAGCGGATGAAGGCAATGTCGCAAGGAATAGTCCAGAAATCAATTGAGCCATATTCTGGTGAAGAAGGTGACTACGAAATGGATAAAATCCCATACAGATTCCCCTTGAAGAAGTATGACAGATCGCCGTGGTATACGAGAAGGAGAAAGCGCGCTATGATGAGCGCTTTGGCTAGCAAAGAGTTCAAAAGCAGATACTATGGAGGCAAAAAATGAAGTACTTTGTTTTAAGAGACAGGTTCCTTGAGATGATGGTAATTGCCACTGGAAAACGCTATGTGTTTGTCAGAAACAAGCATGATGGAGAGCGATATACTGAGGATTTGCAGGTTTACTCTAGCGGCAGTATTGAGGATCGCTTTCTCGAGCCGTTGTTTCAAAATGGTGCACTTATTGAGGTCGAAAAAACAGATGATGCAATAAGTGCTGACGAGTGTGAGGGGAGAACAAAAGTTTTCGACGAAGCTCTCGGGTTGGTTTTGAGAGGGTGAATAACATGGCGAGTTTCTTGTTTCATATTGTGATTTTGTGTGGGAGGTAAATTATGGCACACGGTTATGCTTGCCCAATAGTTAAGATCGGCAATACGACAGTTAGCGGTGTTACTGGGTTTTCAGCCCGTCCGAATATCGAGCTAATCAAAGAGAGCAACGTTTGCGATGGGCCAATTATTATTGGGGAGAAGAATGAGGAGCATTCTCTCGAAATCTCATTCTGCGATCTCACTGGGATGGCGTCTCCGCCAGATGTTGCCACGATTGAGCTCAAATTCGGCAAATTCACCAGCACTGCTACACCGACAATTACCTACACTAACTGCCGTAGGGCCTCTGGTTCTATCCCAACAGTAAACGTCAGTGGCACGAATCCTGCTGAGTTTTCCGTAACATACGAGACTACAGGAGACTCTGTGCTTACTGTGGCTCTGCCGTAGAGATAATTACAGGAGGATTCGATGAAAGCGGTTACATTGACTTGTGGTCGGCAGGTAACTATTCACGATTTGGCTTTTGGGAAGCGATCAAAGAGGCTGCTCGAGATTGCCGACATTTTGTCGAAGTCTATGACTGATGGAGTGCAATCGTTTATCGATCATGCTGGGGAAATCGCGGAATTTCTGTCGTTGGCGACAAAAGGCGAGATAAGCATTGATGAGGCTAAGGCGTTGATTGACAACGATGACTTTACTATAAAGGACTTCTCAGAGGTTTTTCTCGCCATTTTTGAGCCAGCAACAGAGTCAGAGCAAGAAAAAAAAATATCTACATAGCTGAGGTGGCATTGGTGGCTCTTGGCGCTGGGGTATCATATTTTGACATGAAGGAGAGACTTGAAAGGGATGAAATAAGTTTGGAAGAGCATGATGTGCTGATGAATATGGGGGCCAGTAAGGTCCCTGAATTTGTAACAGGGTACCTGAAAAAAGAAATATCAGCGATGCAGCTTGAGACGACGCTTAGCGATGTAGATAACATTGTTCCGGATTGGGTGAGGCGACGGGCTGATGGCTAATGCTGATTATGAGATCATATTAAGCATAAACGACGAGAAGATCATCAGCGGAATAACAGAGATTAACCGCAGACTTACCCAACTTGTCAACCGCACTTATGGCGTTAGGCTAAATCTGTCCCAGATAAACACAAGTGCCGCTTTATCACAACTCAAGGCGGCATTAGCGGCTAAGTCTTACAATGTTGCTATTGTACCTAGGATCTCTGGACAGTCGAAAAAGGCATTGTCTGCGTCCGCCGCAAAAGCCAACTTGAAAATGAAAGTTGACGCGTCGTTGTCAAATACGTCGTTCGCAAGGATCCGTAAGCAGCTTCTCAGCAGGACGTTCAAGATTAATGTTACTCCAGTTTTTGGGAAAGCGCCGCTTAATTTGCCAGGTGCCGCTGGGCAAGGCCAGGCGGCTGCTGCAGCCGTTAATGCAATACAAAGGGGTGTAAGAACAAATTATTATGGCACCAGATGGACGTCTCTTGGGTTTCAGGGGGCCCACCTTGCTCTGCGTAGCATAGCACACCAGCTTCTTGCTGTCGCTGGCGTTACTACTGCTGTTGTCTCCGCGTTCAAGCAGTTTATGAGGCAGCTACGTGAGGGTATGGCCGAAAGACGTCAGACTGCTGTCGCCAATATGTTTGCTTCTAGGGGTCTTATCAGGCCAAATGATTATGCCGGTATACGAGCTGCAGCTCTAGAGTTTGCCACGTCTTATAGCGCTACGGAGCCTATTTCAGCTATTCGTGGTACTCTGCTTAAATTAACCGCGCAGACAGGATCTCTAGAGGAGGCGATTGCTCGATATAGATTCGCTCTTGACGTCACGACGGCTGGTTATTCTGATGTCGAGACAATATTGACCGCTTTGTCTAAGGCCGGCGCCGAAAACATTAGGATGTTCAAGCAGATTGCCAACGCAATGGGCATTAAGGTCAGCGGGGATGACATAAACTCCGTTATCTCTCAGATTGACGAAAAATTGCGTGGGGTAGCTAAGGTTTCTGATGAGGCTGAGGGCGCAATAGATAGCTTCTTTGATGCATTCAAAACACGGACGCAGCAGTACAAGATCCCAGAGATTGCAGCTAATATAGCCGAGGCTGTTGTTGGCCTATTTGGTCCGATTTTGGGGCCAATTCTGAACCTTACGGAGCTCGCTATTGAGGGATTCGTAAGGATGACTCAAATCGCCCGAATGTTTTGGGTTTACATGAAACAGCTGTTTGTCGACAAAATAGCGAAATTGTTAGCCTGGATCAAATCTCTCATTACTGGAGATGAGTCTTACAAGGACATTGCGTGGGCCAGAGACCAGGCGAGGAGTAGAGAGCTTGCAGCCATAGACAGAGAGGCGCAAAAACAAATAGAGGGCGTGCGCCGTTGGTGGGCAGTTCTCAATCCGGAAGAGCGTGCCCAGAGGGTCGCAGGACCTTATTTCGCCGTTCTCGAGAAAGCGAGGGCAACTGGTTCATTGGAGGCGTTTAGGGTCAAGGTGGAGTCAAGCTTTGACAAAGGGGCTGCTGCTAGAGAGTTTGCCCGAGCTCAGGGGTGGGATGTTGAGCGGTTGATTGCAGAGGCTGAGGGTAGGGCGACAAAAGCGGTTGATGACGTGAGAACGCCAAGGGTTTCTGGCGCAACGGTCAATTTCTTCTTCGGTGCCGGCACTCCAAAAGCTGCATTTAGTGGGGGGAGCTTATGAGTGGCCATGAGATACGATTTGGCGGGACGGCGCTATCACCAACAGGTTGTTTCTGCAAGATAGAATCGCTACGTATTGAGCCGCAATCTTTGCGCTACACAGAATACTGGCCTGTCAACTCTTATTATGCCATACGCAGGGTAACTGGGGTAACCCCAGCAAAGATAGAGGTGGTTGTCAGATACTATTATGATGACATAGATGTTTACAACAGTGTTGTTTTGCCGATGGTAAACTCACTTGTTTCTAACATGCTGCAGAACAGGGAATATAAGGGAGAGCTGAAAATTAGAAGGCGCTCAAGCGGGTCGTGGAAGAGTTTTGGTAATGTAAGGTTCATAACTGCAGAGGTCACTGGGCTAGACCAAGCCGTGAATAGGTACGGGGTGAATGGTGCAAGTGGGTGGTCTGGTATTTGTTCCGTAAGGTACACATTCGAGAGACGAGGTGATGAGTAATGTGGTCTCCTGGCACATTAAATTGGAATGATAGCTATCCAGCACCAGAGATAAAGGATTACGGCGTTTACACGGGAGACTTCTACGAGAGGGGAGCTATCCCAGCAAATGGCGTTTGTATGCTTGATTATGTAGTAGATATTAATACTCTTAGTATTAGTATCGCAGGGTCTCCAATACCAGTCAGGCCGCTTGGGGCACCAATATCACGGAGCTATGTCGTTTATGACCAATCGCGTGGAATTCTGTATTTTCATGAAAGTCTTGCGGGTAATTTGTGTGATGTAGCATATACGCGCCATTTTGGCTCTTACATGAACGCCCAGTCGCTCACCCAATACATGAAGTATTACGGGCGACAGTATAGGTCATTACCGTTCTCTAAAACAGTTATCCCGAGCTTTGAACTGAAGTGGGTTATAAAGGCGTTCAACAATGGTTCTACGTATTGGGATGAGGCAGATCCTGATTACCCGAACAATTATGTGCCTGTTGGGGGTACACCTGCTCAATCTCCAAATGTCGGACCTTATATCGTGACAGATTTAAATGCTACTGTGCCAACATTGTCGTCTAGTTTTAACTACAGGGCGACGTACGCAAATGAGAGATTCCCGAGATACGCACACATGGCTATTCACTGCGATGTCCCAATAAGCAAGTTGCCACACTTGTCTATTGTTAGATTCGAATATGTTGATTCATTCACATCGGACCGAGCTGCTGCTACTAGTGCGATTGGTATAAGAAGAAGATTTTACTTCTTTGTCGCCAATAGTAATAGAATTGTTGAGTGGGTTTACCCTATTGGGATGTATATTGGTGATGTGATGTTTGGCACGTCATACTCTCCAAATACGGTTGTAACAGATACGCCTGGTTTGTTTGAGTTTTGTGTGCAAAAACTTGGCACTGGTGTCTATGTAACCCCAAATTATTACGGCAGGATGAGTTGGAATAGTGGCAACTTATTCAACGGTTGGTCGGGTATTACAACGCGCCAAAAGCCATATATTAGCGCGAGTGTTCCTAATGGCTATGCTGGCATTTTTGTTGCATACTATAGAACTTCACCTTCTCAAAACTTCCAGTCAAGCTCGAGCGGCATAACGACGACAATGCGCCTTATCCCATTGCACATGACAATGACAGTGGAGGAGATGCTGAATGTTTAGCATTGTGCCAATGGGGTTTACGCAGCTTGATAGGGATTTGTTCTATTGGGTAGATAACAACAGAATTTTTGTCGACTGTGATATTCCGCATGTCTTTGTGGCTATTTACAACGATGGGTACTTGCAGTCGGTGCATAAAAGCCCTTGCAAAGTGGCGGAATTTGTGGGCGCTCTGAATAAGCCTAGCGTGTGGGCGTTTCAAAAGAGCAATGTGCCGCCGTTTGTCGACCCGCTCTACCACTCGTTTCTACAAAAGAGGATACTTTTTAGAGTGCCGTATGACACCACAGATGTTCAGATTTCGGACAGCAGCGGTAATTGGCACGATATGAGAATGGTTAGGTCCGTTTATGTCCCAAGACAGAGTGGGGTTTCGATCTGCATGCTGCCTGCTAATGTGTTGCTTGGTGCGCCATATATAACTTACACAAATGGCGCGATTGCCACAATGTACTTGTCCTCTCAGCCAACAGGGGATCTGTATTTGTATCATGATTTTGACCCAGACTTTGCGGCATTTGACTTTTTCGGCACTTTTGGGTTGCTTTCTAGTCCAGGTGCCAATTTCTCATCTGCCGCATATACTATCTATGATATAGACATTGACTCTATTAGCAACCCAACGGCTATTCGTTACAAGCTTGAGGGAGAGAGTACATATAGGCAATTTAGTATAAGCTCAATTCAGGACAATGGCATTGAGCATATTGAGCTCACAGACCAAAGGATCCAGTGGGTCTACCAAAATGACGAGCAGGAAATTGTTTATTCGTCTAACGGCAATACTGTCGCTGTTTTTTCGACCGAGACTGGAGAAGTTGTGGCTGCTGGGCAAAACAGCTCGTCAATAATTACGACAAGCGGCAATTATGTTGCGTATGGATTTGGCAATAATGGCTTGTGCTCTCCAAGAGTTGCGCCAAAGGATTCTGTCATTGTGCCAACGCCGCGTTATTACACAGCTAATGTTGTTTATGATGGGGTTACCCATGTTAAAATTACTGGCGTTGGCTTATCAACATTCACCGCTAGGATTTACCTGAATACTGGTTATGCTGGCACAATATCTGTCCCATCTGCGTTATATGCGGTTGGTGCGCCTGATGAGGTTACTATAACTATAGAGCCGATAAAGGATAGTGCTGTTCCTGCGAGATATTATCCAGGTGCCGCAACCACCGTAAAACTAGACACTGTTATAGACGATGAGACTGTGGAGGGTGGCATTATATGATTAAATCCAAACCATCCTGCACTGTGTACATAGAACAAAACAATGGTTATTATGCCAATGCGTCGCAGTATATTGGGCTAATAGAGCTCAAAAGAGGCGAGCTTGGTACTACTGCCAAGTTTGCGTACTATCCCTATGGCGCAACGACAAGCCTTTTTACGATCTCCGCTGAGGCTCTGTATTTTAGCGATCAGCGTAAGCGTGGGATTAAATGCTATATCGGCTCAAGCATTGTATTTGTCGGCAAAATCGTGAATTTCGAGTATGACTATGACAGGGGGATTATCTATCTCGCCGCTCAATCGCCTTTTGCCCAGATAGCTAATAGGGCTATCGGAGATAGTCTTACTAGGATAATTAGTCCAGATGGGACTGGCGCAATTGTATCTGGGAGCCCGACACGGATAAGGCCATACAAATACATTGAGTTTTTTGCCAATGACATCGCGAATCTCATTAGAAAAATGTCTAATAGATCACTGGCAATAAATGTGATTGGGTTGAGAAATGTTATAGAAAGGGCTAAAAATACATATCTTAGCAAGACATACGGGCCCACAGTAAGCGCGGAGATCCCGTCTCAGGATCAGAGCGGCAACTGGATTACATTTGGCATGTCGCTACCAGTTCTTATCAATACGAGTGTAAATGACAAAACTGTTGCTGAAGTACTGAATTTTCTAGCTGCGTTGGCAGGAATAGAGGGGTTCTACGAGAGGTTTTTGAGCAGCGGTACGTCTGAGCTTGTCCCGTCGTCACAAGCGATAGCTCAGGACAGTGGGCACTCATTTGTTTTTTGGGGAGCTCCATCGCCCAGCACTCTCGAAATTGTAGAAAGCCGCAAAACGACAAAACCAACATACGACGCTATAGAGGTTGTGTCGGATAACATTGTTACGCCAATAACGTTGACGAACTGGGCCTATGTGCCTGTCGATGTCATTGAAAACGATAACGAGAAAACGAATCTGCTTGTTATGGGGCTCGAGATCGTTTATGACAAGACCCAGCCTGCTGTCCCATGGCCGCAAAATAAAGAGCTTATAAGATCATTGCTAAAAGCCTGTCTGATACGTGAGGGCGGGACAATTGATCTTGCTATACCTGTGCCGCCAGAGTGGATGATGGCGATGTTCGACGACCCACAGAAACACAACATCATGAGTGTAGGATATGAAGAAGAGAGTTTGTGGGATTTGTGGACACAGGCTAAGCAGTTCTTGGTTGAGAACAACGGTGACGTGGACTTTCTGTTTTCCGATCAAACTTATAAGGGGCATGATGATTTCCAATTGGTATTGGTGTCAAAGCTCTATTCTAGGTTTGCTGCTATGCCATGGCTCGGGTTTTTCAACTTCTGCATGCGTGGTGACAATAAGCTAAGGTTGAGATTACCGTCGTGGCTGAGCGGGGCGGAGATTGTTAAGTCGTTCCAGGTGACAGATAATTACCAGTTTGGCCTGTCCGCTGCTGTCATTTCTGTCGACAGTAAGGGTAATAAGTGTGTGACTAATATAGAGCGCGTATCTGTCGACCAAACGCTTGGCGAGATAACTCTGGAGTCAGATGCTATTACGCCAACCATCAACAACGTCACAATTGGCGGGTCTACGTATTATCTGTTCAGCATGCCGATGGTTGCAGTAACGCTACTTGTAAAGACTGGGATTAGGGCTGTTTATCGGATACCGCTTACTGCAACTGACCCAAATAGCCCGAATTACAACCCGTACATCATCGAGCGTAAAGATGCGAAAATGCTCGTTATGCCTGGCCTGCTTGCGTCGTACTATAGCCAGGCTGGTGTAGATATGGCTTGCGTTGATGTGCTTCAGTATAATTTGACGCCCAGCGACAAATATGACTTTATCCTTAGGATGCCGCAACTATCGTCTCACTATTACCGAGATGCATATAGCTACGGATTGAATTGCGGGGCATTGATGTTTTCTGCGACAGTGAGCGGGGAGGAAACCAATGAAACGACGGTGCTATTCACGCTTGACGCGACAAGGATACCTTCGCGTGGCAACTATTTCCAGTGGTTGATGGCCAAGCTTGGGTTTACCATGCAGCAGTGGTACAACGCAAGTGCCATATATGATTCGACGAGTCTGTTGAGATGGTATGCTGATAACACTTACTCTCTCATATCAACCGCAAATGGTAGCAAAGAGGAAATAACGATAAAAACTCCATATATTGATACTGTCATGAACCCTGGAGATAGACTGGCAATTAATTTTGGCGGTTCAACTAAAAATTACTGGGCGATAAAACAGATGAATGTGAATCTTGAAGAGTGCTATACAGAGTACTCTCTCTCACAAGCGCTACTTGATAAGCCAGAAGGTGTCGAGCTAGAGTTTAGGGGAACTATGGGCGTGGGGGACTTGAAGTATGTCATTTAGCGGCAATTTTTTACTAATAGAGAAACATTCTCAGGACGACAATATCACGAAATTCCGCATTGTGACTGAAGAAGGCAAGTACGCACAATATCACGATGGGACAGAAATTATCGTTTATACTGATAAGCGCTATGATGGTGATAGGTATTATGTTCTGGGAGGTGCTCTGTCGACAAAAAACGATAATGGGTGCCGCATAACTGGGCGATTTGTCCCAGCGATCTCGTCAGATTTAATGGTCAATCTTGGGATAGTGTATGACTGATGGGCTGGATAGTAAATAAGGGACTATTATACAACAACACAGAAAAGGAGTCGCTGAAAGTCGACACGTATGAACCTGCTGGGGCGAATGCCCAGTGGTTTCCAGAAGACGCGGTCACTAAATGCCCCACCGCTTGCAATGGTTGCCCACTAAAACAGTCTCATAATCCCGTCGAGCCATTTGGTGACCTCGAGTTTAGTGCTATTGACCCAGATAAATGTGTCTCTCTGTCGAAGCTTAGGCGCATGCACTGGCTGCTCTGGTATCAACACTTTCTGCATAGAGGCATGGAGCTGTGGGCGGATGATAATGGTTGGAGACACTTGCGTTGGAACGGGGTGAGGAGCATCAATTTTAGTGATTTCTGGCACTTTATCATAGAGCGGGTTGGTGATAAGCGGTGGATTTTAAACGGTGCAGCCTATTACTATCCAATCTATGGGTTCCGCGTACCGATTCCATCGCATTGGGGGTCTGATGGAGGGGAACCACCCCTGTATGCGTATGGCGCAAAATGGGGTGCTGTGCAGGTTGGTGATGTCATTGTTTTTGAGCCAGCATCGCTAGCGCACTTCAACGTCCAGCCAGTTATTACTCGTATTTGCGGGTTTGTTCAGCGCGGCACAACGTACGGCGTTGTTATAGAGACAAGCGCAGATGCGAGCAACTACAATGTCCGCAACGATGGTTATGCCACACTAGATGTGGTCCAATGCCGCATCTACAGAGAAGGCGCAGATCCCCCGAGGTGGATTGAGCAGATGATAACAGTCTCTGCGCATGTCGAGAGATGGATTGAGTGGCTAAATGACCCAGAGAAGCCAAAACCGTGCAAGTATGCGGTCCCAGTTATGAATAAAGACTGTAATTATCTAAGGCGTCTAACTGCCCCAACCAAAGAAGAAGGCGAAAACATAGAGCGTGATGGGTGGGCGATTGATAAAGATGGCAGGTGTTGGTATTGCGAAATGATTCGTAATTGGCGCCTTGTGAATGACCAAATCGAGTATTATCAGGCGTCTAAGATAAGCGAGTTTGAGCCAGCATGTGCTAATACCGCATGTGATTGCTACGAGCCGTTTGACATATTTGAGGCGCATAAACATCTGTCGCAGGTTATTGCTGGGATAACGATTGCTGTCGATAAGGGTGCTAAGAACTGGAACCCGTTTTATCCGGAATACTACTTTATGAGAGTTGATCAGCCGAGCCTGTACCAACTGACAACAACGACTGCTTTCCATCAGATGCCAAACCCGATATTGTACACTGGTATGCCGCAGTGGAGTGGCACAGTTGGCCTAGGCGCTGGCATAAGATGCGACATAACAAGCACTGACATAGTTGCTGTAGATGACGCCGTGAATAATTTGGGCACATATGAGCATTGGTGGAATTCGCCTAAATCTAGAGGATGGCTTGAGGATATAGCAGAGGGGAAGCACGAGTTTGTATTGTGGGATGGTCCGCCAAGTTG
>Ga0209508_1001305_pt1 | contig 20031 bp, 16 predicted proteins | sample AD_UKC129_MetaG_FD_184427 | JGI IMG/M metagenome (GOLD analysis project Ga0209508, IMG submission 184427) | Active sludge microbial communities of municipal wastewater-treating anaerobic digesters from Canada - AD_UKC129_MetaG (SPAdes) (version 2) | ecosystem: Engineered > Bioreactor > Anaerobic... | reverse complement strand
AAGTGGACAGGCCGAATTCCAAACTGGGGCCAAATACTTCTACAGCTTTCAATCTTTTTCCCCGATAAGGTCAACCCTTATCTCAAATAGGGAATTAGGTTAAAAGCACAAAATTATTGACAGACCCAAGGCTGAAGCAAATATAATTAAGCTCCATAAACGAATGAACGAAATTAATTTCTTAAATGCCCTGCAAAACGTTTTAAGCAAGGTGGATGGGGACAAAAAGGGCCTGATTACCTCCGCCACCAATCTTATCCGCAATTCGTTTTTAACTGAATGTATCTATTTTTATCTCTTCGATAATAACAGGTGGGAGAATGTTGAACTGTACAATTACAACTGTAAACAACTTCCCGATCCTGTCGCTCTGATTAATGTTTTAGCCAAGGAGTCCACCGGCAAAATCATCCAAAACGTCTCGGAAGATCCTGTCCTCCGGGACATAGCCGGACAATTTACCTCCCTCATCAGCCTGCCGTTATCCAATGACGAGCGTGTCATTGGTCATCTGCTATGCGCCACCGTAAAAAAGGATACGGTATTGACCTACAACGACTTTCAGGTTTTAAATATCGCCGCTAAACAATTGGCTGCCGCCATTGAGAAAATCGACCGGGATCAGGCCTTACGAAGGATGAATGAGGAAATTCTCGAACGGGAACAGCAGATAATGTTGAAAAACCAGCTTTTAAATGAGGCCAACCAAAAACTGTTAGTCGCCGCCAACACCGATTCCCTGACCGGCTTGGCTAATCGGCAGGCGATCCTAACCATTTTGGACCAAGAGAAAAATCGCCTGCAGTTTCTTCCCGACAGCGAGCATGCTTACTTTTCGTTACTCTTTATTGATCTGGATAACTTCAAATATTTAAACGATAATTTCGGCCATTATATCGGTGATTTAGTCCTACGCCGCTTTGCCGACCTGCTGCGTTCAACGGTCAAGAACTTAGGCGTTACGGCCCGTTTCGGCGGTGATGAGTTTATTGTCTTCCTGCCCAACCACAACCTGGATCATGTCAAACCATTAGCAGTAAAGATTCTTCACGGTTTAGCCGAAGCAGAGCAATTTCTACCCGAGATCGAAAACGTCTTGGGTTACCCGGCGACTGTACCGGAACATCGCAGACTGTCCTGTTCCATCGGCATCTCCCAATATACACACGGAACGGGCTTACAGATTGAGGACATTCTCCGTCAATCCGATCTTGCGCTCAATCATGCCAAGCGTACTGGTAAAAATCGAATTGCCACTTGGGAAGAAGACCTTTGCCAAGACCAAACCGGAGATTATTAACAAACGCCAAAGCCGGGGCCCCAAAGCCCGGCTTTTTTACAGTAGCCCCTTGTCCGTCCTTCGCTTTTATCTTTGGCAAATTGGGCAACAATAGTCCTAAAGATGAAGGGAGGGATTGGACTGGATATCAAGCGAGCCAAACAGATCATGGAATCCGATGGTGTCATCACTGTACACTACGGGGAGTCTCCCGTCTGGATCGAACAGATCCACGAACAAGAAGCATCGGCGGAGATCACCGACTTGGAGACCGAGGAACGCCTCGTAGTTCCAGTGGACTTGTTATCCGAAGATAACCCCGGTGTTCATTAAAGGAGATTTTTCTCAAGGAAGAACAAAGAGGCCGTCCCAAAAGTTTTCCCTTTTGGGGCGGCCTCTCTTTTATCATGATATGGCCTTCTCTACCGCTTTGAATATTGCTGGCTAGTAGCTAAGCTCTCGCTCAAGGAAGAGGTAGGGATCCACTGCAGTATCCCCGATCTTAAAGGTCAAGTGCAGATGGGGTCCTGTGGCCAGCCCGGTGGCGCCGACTTTGCCGATAAGGCTGCCGCTTTGGACTTCCTCCCCAGCTTTGACAGCAATCTCGGACAAGTGACTATAACTTGAATAAAGATTTAAACCATGATAGACAATAACGGTCAAACCCGTCCAATGAAGTTCCTCCGCCAAGATAACCCGTCCGCAATTGACGGCTGCTACTGGCGTACCTTTGGGTGCGGCAATATCCAAACCGGAGTGGCGCCCGTTGGCCATGTCATTGACATAACGGACAAAACCAAAATCGGTGGTAATGCGCCCCCGAACCGGCCAGATAAACTTGTCCTTCCATAATGGCGGGTGCGGATTCTGTTCCGCAATCTTCCGGGCCTTTTGAATCTTAACCTTATCCATGTCAACATTCTCCGGCGCCAAGGCCTTTTTGCGGACGGTCTCCGGCACCCGGATGCGTTGCTCGGGGAAACTGCGGGCCACAACCTGGATGGGTAGTTCTTTCCTGATGTAGCCACCGGTGTTGTTGGTAAGCTCCACAGTTAACACATATGTACCGGGCCCCGTCCAATAGGAAACTGGAACCAAACTCCAGAAGGCATTGTCATAATAGTGCAGTAGAAGTTCACTGCCCAACAGCCGGGCCTTTACCTTCACCTCCGGTGGCGCTGATACTTTGAGCCAGAAAAAGTCTCCCGGGCGAAGGGTACTGGCGGAGATGGCCACCTCCGGCCTGTAGGCGCCGACCTCCGACACACTGTAAAGATTTACGACCAAACTTACCAGGATAAACAGGTAGAAAGCCTTTTTTATCATAATAAGGATGACACCTCCGTCATTTCCCGGATTATTTCTTGCGGCCCGCCAAGGATTCCTCCCCCAAAACCTGCTCCCCGGCAAGGGATTTATTGCCGTAAAGAGAAGTTGGTCCCTGCAGCATGTCCTTTTTACGGGTTGAGCAGCCCGCCCCTTCCGTGCCGGAGCGGGTTGAGAATAGATCAATCATACATCCTTAAAAAAAGCGCCTCCCCGTAACGAGGAGGCGCTCACTTCTTCAGCCAGTCTTTACTTAGATGTTAAGCTCATTGTCTTTCTTCAGGATCACATCATGGGCTCCGCCTTCCCGGATACTGACACTGGAGACCAAGGTAAGCCGGGCAGTCTTCTGGAGTTCTTGAATGGTTAAAGCACCCAGGTTGCACATGGTCGACTTAATTTTGCTGACGGTAATATCCAAATTGTCCTTTAATTTACCGGCATAGGGAACGTAGCTGTCCACCCCTTCTTCAAAGGAGAGTTTGCTTTCTCCGCCCATGTCATAACGTTGCCAGTTCCGGGCCCGGTTGGAACCTTCACCCCAATACTCTTTCACATAGTTCATCCCGCTCAGGCGCACCTTCCGGCCGGGGCTTTCATCAAAGCGGGCAAAGTAGCGGCCGAGCATGACAAAGTCAGCGCCCATTGCCAAAGCTAGAGTTATGTGGTAGTCATGGACGATCCCGCCGTCGGAGCAGATGGGGATATAAACGCCGGTCTTCTCAAAGTATTCATTACGGGCCTCAGCCACTTCGATGACGGCTGTGGCTTGTCCCCGGCCAATCCCCTTTTGCTCCCGGGTAATACAGATGGAGCCGCCACCAATTCCGACTTTAACAAAGTCAGCACCGGCTTCCGCCAGATACAAGAAGCCTTCTTTTTCCACCACATTGCCAGCACCGATCTTCACCCGGTCACCGTACTTCTTCCGCACAAACTGGATGGTATCATACTGCCATTCGCTGAAACCATCGGAAGAGTCGATACAGAGGACATCCGCTCCGGCTTCGACCAAGGCCGGTATCCGTTCTTCATAATCGCGGGTATTAATCCCGGCGCCGGTCACCAACCGTTTTTGGCTGTCCAACAATTCCAAGGGGTTTTCTTTGTGATCCGTATAGTCCTTGCGGAAGACGAGATAACGCAAGTTATTATTGTCATCGATGATGGGGAGGCAATTTAATTTGTGCTTCCAGATCAGGTCATTGGCCTCCGACAGGGTAATACCCTCTCTCCCGCAGACTAGGGAAGAAAACGGAGTCATGAACTCATAAATCTTCAGATCCAGCGGTTGCTTATTAATACGATAGTCACGGCTGGTGACAATACCCATGAGTTTACCCGTGGGTGAACCGTCTTCAGTGATGGCAATGGTGGAATGGCCTGTCTTTTTAGTTAATTCCACCACATCTTTCAAGGTTTGGTCCGGGCGGAGGTTGGAATCGCTGACAACAAAGCCCGCCTTATAGTTCTTCACCTTCCGGACCATCTCCGCCTGCTCCTCAATGGATTGGGAGGCATAGATGAAAGAAATGCCGCCGCAACGGGCCAGGGCAATGGCCATATTGTGGTCGGAGACCGCCTGCATGATTGCGGAGGAAAAGGGTAAGTTCAAGGAGAGGGCCGGCGTCTCGCCCTTCTTGAACTTTACCAAAGGCGTTTTAAGGCTGACATTCTCCGGAACACATTCTTTCCGGGTGAGGTTGGGAAGCAACAGATACTCACTGAAGGTTCGGCTCGGTTCGTTATAATAATAGGCCACCAGAATACCTCCTTGCTAAAAATTTAATGATTATCAAGAAACAGAATGGTAAATTTTTATTAGTATATCGCCAAACCCGCACTTAGTCAAGGGGATTACTTTGACAGGAAGATTACATTTTCGTTGCAAAGGGTGGAAAACCAACTACGAACGGCGGCTAACTCCCGGGGTGTTTTATAGGAAGTATTCCACACCGGCTTCAAAGATCCGCTGGTTTTTGTGGCCGGGAATATTCTTGGCCACATTACGCCCGATCCGCTCGGAGTGTCCCATTTTGCCAAAGACCCGTCCGTCCGGACTGGTGATACCCTCAATCGCCCACATGGAGCCGTTGGGGTTGTAGCGTATATCATAGGTGGGATTACCATCCAAGTCCACATACGCTGTGGCAATCTGGCCGTTGCGCGCCAGTTCGTGGAGGACTTGTTCATCGGCGACAAAACGGCCCTCCCCGTGGGAGACAGGGATCCAATGGATTTCGCCCGGTTCCACCTTAGCCAACCAAGGCGAGAGGGTAGAAACCACCTTCGTCCGTACCATGCAAGAGACGTGACGACCAATGGTATTAAAGGTCAGCGTGGGCGACGCCGGGTCAATATCCCGGATCTCGCCGTACGGCACCAATCCTAGTTTGATCAGGGCCTGAAATCCGTTGCAGATCCCAAGCATCAGTCCATCCCGTTCTTTGAGAAACTTCATAATGGCATCTTTGATGGCGGGATTCCGGAAGACTGTGGCAATGAACTTCCCTGATCCCTCCGGCTCGTCGCCGGCGCTGAACCCGCCGGGAATCATCACAATTTGGGCGTTATTAATCTTGTTCACTATAGCAGCCACAGAGGCTTCAACAGCGGCGGGACTCAGGTTCTTAAAGACCAGGGTCTCCACCCGACCACCGGCCTTCTCGAAACGGCGGGCTGTATCATATTCACAGTTAGTCCCCGGGAAGATGGGAATGAACACCACCGGTTTGGCTACCCGAACCTTGGGTTTTGCCGCATTGCGTTGAGTGCACAGCACCGTCGCCGGTTCTTCCTGCGGAAAAGCCACCCGGGTGGGAAAGACCTTTTCCAGCGTCCCTTCCCAAGCAGCCAGAGCCTCATCCAGATCAATCATTTCCCCGCCAATCGCAATCACCGGTTGGGCCTGGGTTTTACCCAACAGTTTATAGTCAATCCCCGCAAACAGCGCAGCCGGATCCTCGGTCCCGGCGATCTCCAACACTAAGGAGCCAAACTCCGGCCTGAACAGCTCATCCCTATCCGCTGGCACTTGCAGAGAAAGCCCAATGTGGTTGCCAAAGGCCATTTTGCTGAGGGCTGCCGCAATTCCGCCTTCGCCAACGGCATGGGCGGCCAGGATCTTGCCTGCCACGATCAATTCATGGATCCGGCCGTACTTTACTTTCAGGTCCGCAAAGTCGGGCAGGTCGTTGGCGTCCCGCCGCAAGGGCACAAAGACCAGTAAACTGCCGGGGGTCTTCAACTCCGGCGAAATCACCTTGGTTACATCCACAACGTCCAGGGCGAAGGAGACCAATGTCGGCGGCACGTTCATATCTTTAAACGTACCGGACATGCTGTCTTTGCCGCCGATGGCCGGTATACCCAGGCTGATCTGAGTCAGGAAGGAACCCAGCAAGGCGCTGAAGGGCTTGCCCCACTTGGTATCGTCGGTCCCCAGTTTTTCGAAGTACTCCTGGAGCGTCAGGCGGATCCGCCGGTAGTCGGCGCCTAAAGCCACGGCTTTGGCCACCGACTCCACAATGGCATAGACCGCGCCGTGGAAGGGGCTCCACTTGGCCACCGCCGGGCTATAGCCATAGGTCATCAACGTACCCGTGGTGGTCTCCCCTGTGAGCACCGGCAGTTTGGCCACCATGCCGTCCACCGGGGTCAATTGCCGCTCACCGCCGAAGGGCATCAGGACCGAACCGGCGCCAATGGAACTGTCGAAGCGTTCAACCAAACCTTTCTGGCTGCAGACATTGAGGCGGCCAAGATTGGCCAACCAAGCGGCCTTCAGATCGGGCAGGGCAGCTGCCACTTCCTGCGCCAGTTGGCATAGGGCGTTCTTTTCCGGTTGGGGACTTAGCACCCTAACCCGGGTGTTTTGCTTGGCACCGTTGGTATTTAAAAACTCCCGGCTGATATCGACTATAGTCTGGCCCCGCCATTTCATGCGCAGCCTCCCGGTGTCGGTAACTACCGCTACCAAAGTGGCTTCTAGATTCTCCTCCATTGCTTTGGCGATGAAGGCCTCTAGATCAGCAGCGGCAATCACCACTGCCATCCGCTCTTGGGATTCGGAGATGGCAAGTTCCGTCCCGTCTAAACCTTCATATTTCTTGGGCACCGCATCCAAGTTAATCTCCAGGCTGTCGGCCAACTCGCCTATGGCCACCGAGACTCCGCCGGCCCCAAAGTCATTGCAGCGTTTGATCATCCGGCTGACAGCAGGATCCCTGAACAGGCGCTGCAGCTTCCGCTCCGTGGGCGGGTTGCCCTTTTGCACCTCAGCGCCGCAGGTAAAGAGAGATTCCTCGGTGTGCTCCTTGGAAGAGCCGGTGGCGCCGCCACAGCCATCACGGCCTGTCCGCCCACCCAGCAAAATAACGACGTCGCCGGGCTGGGGCCGGGCCCGCACCACATTTTCAGCGGGCGCCGCGCCGATCACCGCCCCGATTTCCATCCGTTTGGCCACATAATCCTCGTCATAGATCTCCGCCACTTGGCCGGTGGCCAGCCCAATCTGGTTGCCATAAGAGCTAAAACCCGCCGCGGCGCCAGTGGTAATCTTCCGCTGGGGCAGTTTGCCCGGCAAAGTCTCCTCCACCGGCGTTCGGGGGTCGCCGCTACCGGTGACCCGCATGGCGTGGTAGACATAGGAACGTCCGGAAAGGGGATCGCGGATTGCCCCGCCCAGGCAGGTGGCGGCGCCGCCAAAGGGTTCGATCTCCGTGGGATGGTTATGGGTCTCATTCTTGAACATAACCAACCACTCTTGGGTTTCCCCGTCGATCTCCGCTTTCACCTTGATACTGCAGGCATTGATCTCTTCCGATTCGTCAAGATCGTTGAGCAATCCCTGTTTTTTCAAGGCTTTCATCCCGAGGGTGGCGATGTCCATCAAGCAAATATCCTTTGACTTGTCACCGTAGACCATTTGGCGGTGGTTTAAATAGGCTTGGTAGGCTTCTTTGATGGGTTCCACCAACTGACCCTCGGCAAACTCCACCTCTTTAATTTCCGTCAAGAAGGTGGTATGACGGCAATGGTCGGACCAGTAGGTATCCAATACCCGGATCTCCGTTAACGAGGGATCACGTTGCTCAGTATTTTTGAAGTAATCCTGGGTAAACTCCAGGTCGGCCATTGACATGGCCAGGCCCAACCGGTCGCGCAGCTTGTCCAACTCTTCCCTGGACATGCCGGTAAAACCTGCAATATACGGCACATTCTCCGGAAGATCCACCTTCATCTCCAGGGTCTCCGGCTTCTCCAGCGCCGCCTCCCGGGATTCCAGTGGATTGATGCAGTAGTTTTTAATCTTTGCGTAGTCGGCCTCGGAAAGATCACCGGAAAGCAAGATCAGCTTGGCGCAGCGGACTTCCGGCCGGACTCCCTGGGTTAAGATCTGGATGCATTGGGCAGCGGAATCAGCCCTCTGATCATACTGGCCCGGCAGGTACTCCACGGCAATGACCCGGTCCCCGGGGGGAAGCGGAAAGGATTCATCATAGACCAGATCCACCGTTGGCTCAGCAAAGATGGTCTCCCTGGATTGGAGATACTCAGCCTCGGTGATGCCTTCAATATCATAACGGTTGATAATTCTTACGCCGGTTAATCCCTTGATGCCCAAAAAGTCATGGAGGTCATTGTAGAGCATCCGCGCCTCGACGGCAAATTCCGGCTTTTTTTCCACAAAGATCCGGCGGACTTGGTGTTGCATGACAAATCCCTCGCTTTTATAGTAAGTTATGTCTACTCCACTTATGTGACGACAAAACGATTATCTCGCAGGCAATCCATTGATTGCCGGGTCAATCCGGTACTTCCACCTTCAATTATAATATGTTATTATAAATTAGAGAAATTAATATATCTAATAATAGATATAAGGTGAGCTAATGGATATTAACTTCGAGTCATATAAGGTCTTTTACCATGCCGCCCGGACCCTGAGCTTTTCCGCGGCGGCTAAGAAATTATTCATCACCCAATCAGCAGTAAGCCAGAGCATTAAAAACCTCGAAACCAAACTGGGCGTGCAACTGTTCCTGCGCAAAGGCAGGGAACTCAAACTCACCCGTGAGGGCGAATGGTTCTATGGCTACGTCCAACAGGCGGTCAACCTATTTCGTTTAGCCGAGGCCAAGCTTAGCGAGCTTAAGACCTTGGAAGCCGGCGAAGTCCGCATCGGCGCCAGCGATACCATCTGCCGCTACTTTCTCTTGCCCCACTTACAGAAGTTTAATCTACTCTACCCAAAAGTCAAAATTCAATTCATCAACCGGACCTCCTCCCAGATCCGGGAAATTCTCAATAGGGGACTAATTGATTTTGGTGTGGTGACCCTCAGGCCCGGGGAAACCGGGGATAACATCCAAGAATTAACAATAGTGGAGGATGTGTTTGTGGCTTCCTCCCATCGGTTTCCTTCCCTGCAAAACAGGACCATCGAGCTGCAGGAATTGGCCAACCTCCCTATTCTGCTCCTGGAGAAGGTCAGTACCTCCCGGCAGAATCTCGACGGTTTCTTAGCGGAGCACGGCGTCAAGCTAGCTCCGGAGATTGAGTTGGAAAGCATGGAACTGCTGGTGGAGTTCGCCAAGATTGGGTTTGGCGTGGCTCACGTCTTAAAAGAAAGCGCCAAGGAATCCTTGGACGCCAGGGAACTCTTCATCGTGCAAACAAAGACTAAGCTCCCCCCGCGAAAGCTGGGCCTTATCACCAATCCCGAACTGCCCCTCTCCCAAGCAGCACAGGGGTTTTTGGATTTACTCGCGGCAAAATAGATGCACCTCCCGGTCCTGGAGGAGGTGCAATAGGAGGAAAGCTGTTCCTTAGGTGGTCTCGTCCTAAGGAGCAAGCGAGTTAAACGATTTACTTACCTTAATCATAACAAAAGTTCTTCTTTTTGGCAATAATTTCTTCCGCAAAAATAAAAACCAACAAGAATTAATAACCCCTTTTTGTTTTTTTGCTGTAAATTTGCGTGTCCTTATTTCTTCCGTCGATATATCCGCGCCTCCCAGGGATTGAGCTGTAGCGCAGCAGGCAGATCGTGGGCAGGCGCCACATAATTGCCCAACAAAAAACTCCATCTTCCCGCTTCTCCTGTTTGCATCACCCCAGGTTGGCCCGAGATATTCAACAAAACCAAAAATGCGTCATGCTCATCTTCCCGGATATAGGCAAAGATCTGGGGGTGTTCCTCCCCGTAAAGGCGAAAACTCCCCCTGGCCAGAGCCGAATAGGTTTTCCGCAAGGCGATGAGTTTTTTGTAGTAGTTAAAGACGGAATCAGGATCTTTTGCTTGCTCTTCCACGTTGATCGTTACATGATTGGGATTAACCCCAATCCAAGGGGTTCCCTGTGTAAAGCCGGCATTTTTCCCAGCGGTCCATTGCATGGGCGTCCGGGCGTTGTCCCGGCTTAGCCGGCAAAATTCCTCCCAGGCCTGCTTTGAGTCGTATCCTTTAGCCAGCGCAGCCCGGTATATTTTCTTTCCGGCCAAGTCCCGGTAGTCGTCAAGGGAACTGAACCGTACATTCGTCATGCCAATCTCTTCACCCTGGTAAATATAGGGGGTACCCCACAAAGTAAGCAGCATGGTGGCAAAAAGCTTTGCCGACTCCGCGCGAAAGCTTTTGTCATCCCCCAAATGCGATACATGCCTGGGCAGATCGTGGTTGCTGAAGAAGACCGCATCCCATCCTTTGGGGCTTAAAGCCTCGTACCATTCCTGATAATACTTCCGGAAAAAACCCGCATCCTTGGGCCTGCCGGTTTCATGCACATGGCCAAAGTGAAAGATCATATCCAGTTCCTTCCGGTCCGTCTCCACATAGAGCCGGGCCGACTCCGGCGTCGTCCCGCCGGTTTCGCCAACGGTCATTACGGAATACTTGCCAAACACCTCCTGGTTGAACTCTTGAAGGTATTCATGGGTCTCGGGTGTATTGCAAAAATTGTGAAAGGGCCAGTTCACCGTGGGCTCCGGTGCATCCGGCAGGCCCGCCGGTTTTCCGATCAGATGAATGGCGTCCAACCGGAAAGCGTCAATTCCCCTCTCCACCCACCATGTGGCGATCCTGTGCAACTCTCGCCGTACTTTGGGGTTGGACCAATTCAGATCGGGCTGGCGCTTGGAGAACAGATGGAGAAAGCACTCGCCCGTCGCTTCATCCTCCGTCCAGGCTGAACCCTCAAAGAAGGACTCCCAATTATTCGGCGCCTGCCCGCCTTTTTTGGGGGCCCAGATATAATAATCGCGCATGGGATGAGCCTTGCCGGATTTAGCCGCCAAAAACCACGGATGCTCATCGGAAGTGTGGTTCATCACTAGGTCCATCATGATCTTCATACCGCGGCAGTGGCTTTCCGCAATGAGCACAGCCAATTCAGCCATTGTGCCATACTCCGGCATCACCCGGTAATAATCGGAGATATCATACCCGTTATCATCATTGGCCGAAAGGCAAAAGGGGCTGAGCCAAAGCACATCAACACCCAAGTCTTTCAGGTAGTCCAACTTTGCCATAACCCCCGCAAAATCGCCAATGCCGTCGCCATTGGCATCAAAAAAGCTGCGGGTATAGATCTGGTAGACGATGGCATCCTTGTACCAATCGGTCATCACTTTGGCCTCCCTCACGAATATTTCCGATCTTTACTTCCCTGCCGGCGCTGCGGTCCAGCCCAGCCACTTCTTAAAGGGATTAACACCATAGGAGAACCGGAGTAGATTGATCCAACCCCGGAGCCCTTCGTCCAAGATCATGGTGAGATACATACCCACCAAACCCCAGGACAAACCAAGCATTAAGTAGATGGATACGCCTACTACAAAGACCGTCCCAAAAATTTGGGAGCAACACATCCACATGGTGTCCCCCGTCCCTCGGATGGCGCTGCCCATAACCACATTCACCATTTGCACGTTGATAAAGACAGCGGCCATTCGCAACAGCGCCGCCGATTGCTGGATCATCGCCGCATCCTTAGTAAAGATGCTAATTAAGGCTTGGGGAAAGAGTAGAAAGACCGCCGCAAAAGTCAGCGTAACCCAACCTGCCAACCGCTGGCTGTAAAAGCCAATCTCCCGGGCGCTAGTGTAATCTTTTCTTCCCCAAGATTGTCCCACCAGCGTCGTGGCCGCCCGGGCATATCCATTGTAAATCAGCAGGGCAATACCCTGGATCCCATTAACTGTGGTGTACACGCCAATGGCCATGGGGTCAATCCGGTTCATCAACCAGACCAAAACCAACTGTCCAGTATACCACAGGATGGACTCAAAACCGCTGGGCAGCCCGATTTTCAGCGCTTCCCAGTACAACTGCCACTTGGGGCGTAACAACGCCCGTTTAGAGAGGCGTACAGGAAAGGTTAATTTCTTGTACAGCAGGATCGCCAGGAAAATACCCAACGCACCGATGATGTTCGAGACCAAAGTAGCCAATGCTGCGCCTTCCAGACCCATGGCTGGAAAGCCTAGCTTACCGAAGACCATGACCCAGTCCAAGAACACATTCAAAAGACTCTTGACAATCCCGAAAACCATAATCGGCCTGGTGGCGCCCACCCCCTGGAGCAAAGAGTAAACAGTGGTTTCAATCCCTAAAAACAACAGGGAAATGCTGATAATCCGCACATAAGTAACGGCGTCTTTTAAAATGAGCCCCTTTGCACCAAAAAGCATTAAGATCTCCTTTGCCCACAAATGCCAGAGCAAAAACATACCCGCGGAAAACAAGGTGGCAAAAAAGAAGGACGATTGGCTGTAGCTCTTGGCCTTCTCGTAATCCCCCTTACCGACGTTCTGGGCGATCAAAACTGTCAAGCCGGTGGCCGCTGAGAAGAAAAAGAAGGTCAACGCATTATATGGGATCAACACGTTACCGATGGCCGAGAGGTAACGGGCATTGAGATTCCCCAGGAAGGCGCGGTCGGTAAGAATCATTAGATGCTGGACTATGTTCTGCACCATAATGGGAAGGGCAATAGCAAAGATCTGTTTTCTCAACCCGGGATTTGACTGGCTAATCATGGCAGTTCCCCATCCTTTTTATACCTACCGGTCGGTAGGTTTATCCCTAAAAAAATTTAAGCCTTCAATCTAAGCCAGTAATTTTCGAAGAGCGTCCGGAACATTTCCGGATTATTCTTTATTTGCGGATTAACAAAGCTTAAGTACTGCAGTTGTTGCAGTAACGCGTCCAATTCAAAGGCCAAGGCCTGAGTCGAAATATCAGCACGGATTTCCCCAGCGGCTTGGGCCTTTTGCATGGCTTTTGTGATCCATTCCCGTTTTCTTTCATCATATGTATCGATGGTTCGTTGGAATTCAGGGTATTTACGAGTAGCTTCATACAAAAAGTTGTAATAGCAGAGAATAACGTCGTCTTTCTTTGAGCCGGCCAAGCCTTGGATCTCCTTCTTGGACCGCTCAATCCAGGAGAAACCGGACCAGATATAATCCCTAATCGGCTGATCCGTCTTCATAACCCAGGCGGGCAAGCCTTCTTCCTTAAAATACTTGGCAAGAACCTGACGGTATAAGTCCTCCTTACTGGAGAAATAGTGATAAATCCCCCCTTTTGTCAGCCCGGCCTTACGGGCAATGTCATTTAGGGAGGTTCCGTGGTAACCGCGGCGGACAAACAACTTAAGAGCAATGTCCAATATTTTCTCCTTACTGTCCGTTGTCTTCATTCGCTCCGCTCCTTGTACACCAAAGGTTCAGTCACAAATTACCTACCTACCGTTTAGTATGCTACATTTTCCCATAGCCGTCAAGACTTTTCAAGGAAATTTCATTCTGTAATAATTATCTTCCTTCGCCTGCAGGTAAGCCGGATATTTCCGCGAATCCTTCATAGAATCACGGATCAAAATTCAAAGGAAACCAGGTGAAATATTTTGTTAAATGAAATGTTTCTCAAGGTAAAACCGGAGCTGTTACCCGCATACAGCGACGAAACGCCCGGTGACGCAGCGCTCTTCAATATGGCCGGCGATTATTCTTACCTGTCGGAAGGTTATTACCTTTCCCAAGATGCCTGCCTCCGTGGGAAAAGGGTCTTCCCTAGTCCCGAAGAGATCCTCGACGCCTATGTTGTTCCATTGGCTTTGGAGAAGGCGCGGCAGAATAAGATCGCAACGCCGGAATACAAGATCACCAATGATGAATTCGGGATTGAACCACCTGTCCTGCTCTACCCCATCAACCCCTTCTCCGACCGTTTTGAGTTGGTCTCCACCCTTGAAGATGCACCGAAAAAATTCCGGACTGTAACCCGACTTGGTAAATATGCCGCATGTGTCCAAGAATTGCCCCATGATGATTACCGCATTGACACTTTGCGTTGCATCATGGGGAAAACGCTCACTGAAGAGTACCATGAATTTGCCTGGAAGGCCTTCAAAACTTTTGGCCTGCCGTTGATGAAGATTAGGGTCATTGTCACTTCCAGCCAATACCTCTTTTCCTCTATTTGCCCCTTGGAATTTGACCAATTAACCCTGAATGAAAAAAAGATATTAGAAGGGATCGGCACATGGCAAGACTAGCAATTTTTACCGAGCGTTATACCATTCGCAAATCTGTAGAGCTTACAGCGTTATCCAACTTCCGGTTAGCCGCCCATGAACTCGGCCACCAACTGGATTTCATCTTTCGAAACGAAATTTGCCTCATCGACCAGTATGACGGTATTTTTATCCGGGCGCTGACTGACCCCTTAAATGCTTCATTTGTGGTAACCAGGTTGGCCCAGATGAAAGGAAAACGGGTCATCGATGACCCGTCAAGCATCCGAATCTGCTGCGATAAAGTCAACATGTATGCTCATTTAATGCGTGATAACATTCCCATACCGGCCACCGTGTTTTTAAAAAGTCACGAAGTAACAGCAGAAAATGCCCGGGAGTTATTTGAGACTTTGGGCGTTCCGCTGGTCCTCAAAGCCCCCAATTCGAGTTTCTCCGCTTACGTGGACAAGGTCAGCACCGCTGAGGACTTCGTCAAGGTCGGCAAGCGTTTTTTGCGGCGGGCTGACCGGATCGTTGTCCAGCAGTATATGCCCAGCGATTTTGACTGGCGCGTTATTACGCTAGATGGCAAGGTGCTGGCCATCGCCAAGTATGTCATGACAGGCGACTGTTGGAAGATCCAAGAGAAAAATGCCGAAGGCAAAACCATCTACTGTGATGTGTTGGGAGTCAAAAAGAAGGATGTGGATCCGCGGCTGCTGCAAGTGGCCTTGGACGCTTCCCGGGCCATCGGCGCCGGTTTGTACGGTGTGGACATTAAGGAAGTTGACGGAGAATATTACGTCATAGAGGTAAATGACAATCCCAATATCGACGCCGGCCTGGAAGACCAGGCCTCGCCCGAGATCTACCGATGGATTGTTCAATATTTAGCAGGTGAGAAATTTGAAGGATTATGAAGATCTTAGGTTCCGCAAGGCAACCATGGACGATCTTGGAACCATTACCGCATTGGAAGACCGCTGTTTTTGCCCTGTTGACCGGTTCTCCGCCGCCGCTTTCCGGCGGTACATCCGGAACAAAAACGGCTCCGTTTATGTGGACATCATTGAGTTCGCCGGAGAACCCGTGGGTTATGCGGTCTATTTCACCCGCACTAACAGCAAGGTGATCCGTTTGTATGCCTTTTGCATCAGCCCGGATTTTACCGGTCGGGGCTTGGGCCGTCAATACCTGGAGATGCGACTTCCTACGTTTACCGGGTATTCTGTGGCCAGCCTTGAGGTGCGGGCCGGCAACAGCCGGGCGATTGCCCTCTATGAAAAACTGGGCTTCGTAATCCGGCAGCGCTTACCCGGTTATTACGGCGATGGCGAAGACGGTTTCCGTATGGTCAAGGTGTTACAACCCTAATTCTTGGTATGGCCGGAATTTTGCCTAATGAAACATGGGGTTTCCTTTGGTAAGACGCTTGAGCAGTTTCAGGGTGAACTTGACTTCCTTTCTGACCTGCTTGTCCTTGTCTTTCAACGCCTCTTTCAAGACCTGGATCAAGTTGGGTGTCGGTAGACCGATATGGCCGATGCTTCGGGCCGCTTCCCGGCGGATAATGGGGTTGGGATGATTCTGGAGCACAAGCTCCAAAGGTTTAATAACCTCCAAGGTCTGAAAGGCGCTTAAGGCGCGGACGATCTTCCATACAGAAACCTCATCTTCGAATTGTTCCAGGGCCTCCAGCAGGGCGGGCAGGGCCCTTTTATCCCCCGTCTTGCTGACAATGCCACCGATGGCGTCGATGGCCTGCTGGGTAGCAAAACCATCCCCTGCTTTGACTTTTTCGATCAAAGCCGGAATGGCGGGATTGCCGATTTTAACCAAAATATTGGCAGCCACGTCCTGAATCACCGGATAGCTGTTTCTACTGGCACGTTTCTCCATTTTCTGTGGCAAAGCGGTCTCCTGGCTGTGTCCGATCTTGCCCAACAAATCCACCAGAGGCTTCACCGCCGCCTCGCCCATTTGCCCCAACGCCTCGGCGATAGCCCTCCTTGAATACGGCGCTTCCTCCTCTACCAGGCCTTGGCAGAGCATGGGAATGAACTCCCGCAGGCGCCTGCGGCCAATCACGGCAGCGGCGATGGACCGCTTTTTTGGGTCTTCATCGGTAAACAGTCGTTCCAGTTCAAAGGGGGCATAGTCCTCATAGTCTTTTATTTCCCGCTCGGATACATAACCGCCCAGGTGGAGAAACCTGGTTTTTATGTACTCGTTCATGGCAACTCCTTTTACTTTACGGCAGTGCCGGAATAGGATGTTTAATATATTCGAAACAAAATCTTGTTTTACCTGTTTTCCAGCTTATCCAGGATGTCCTGATACAATCTGGTATTCTCAGGTTCATAGCATACAAACACGATCCGTTCCAAACTCCTTTTGGGATTAGTCTGCAAGAACTTAACAACCTCGTCAATGGCAGCTTTGGCTGCCAGTTCCTTGGGGTAACAGTAGACGCCGGTACTGATGTTGGGAAAAGCAACATGGTGCAGCCGGTGTTCAACCGCTAGTTGCAGGGAGTTTCGATAACACGAACGGAGCAATGCTTCTTCGTTGTTTTCTCCCCCGCGCCAGATTGGACCCACCGTATGGATGACAAACTTCGCTTTAAGCTTACCGGCGGTGGTGATAACAGCCTCCCCCACCGGACAGCCACCAATCCGTTTGCATGCCTCTAAGATCTCCGGCCCGCCAGTGCGGTGAATGGCCCCGTCCACGCCGCCGCCGCCAAGCAGGCTGGTATTGGCCGCATTCACAATAGCGTCCACTTCCATCTTGGTGATATCCCCCTGGACAACCTCCAACAAAACCCCAGCTATTTGCTTCATCTGTATCGTCAGCCTCCACATCAAATGGTTTTATGTTTACTTTCCCCGTCCTTCTTTCTCGCCTTTTATTTCTTGAATTCCATGTCCGTCCGTTCATAGCCTTCCAGGAGTAATTCGCTTGATCTATTCCAGTGAAAACCATTAATCTCCTGCCATTTATGGGAAAAATGCCAATTACACATCAACTGGCATTACATATAAAAAGGCCCTTCCTAGTGGAAGGGCCTTTGCAAAGTCTTGTTCATGTTATACGGCCAGGTCAATCTGTTGGACAATGCCTGCGCCGCCGCTTTCCTTCAGATATATTCCGGCTTTGCGGTTTTGTGCCAGTAAATGGTTGGCCTGGTTTTTCAGGGCAAACTCCGCCTCGGCGTTTCCCAGGTAGATGGCGCCCACATCGGCTTCCCGGAGGCTGAGCAAAAAATCGTTTCCCGCATGGTCTTTGGTCCACAGTCTTAGTTGTTCATAGACCTCATCACCCTCATCAATCCAGCCGTTACCGTCCAGGTCATAGGCAGCCAATTCGGCAAAACCATCGCCAGTTTGGGGGCCAAAAAGTTCCGAACCATCATTGATCACGCCGTCCCCGTTGAGATCCAGAACTAAAAAGCCACTGCCGGGCTGGAGAAAAGAGATGTTTTCCAAAGTACCGTCGGCGTTGATGTCAAAGGCAAACTTATTCTCTGTCAGTTCCGCCGCGAGTCCATCATAGTTGATCACCAGCGGATCAATGAGGGCATCCCCAGCCTTAATCAAAACAGAGTTACTGGACATAAACTCGCGGCTCATGTTCAGTTGGACATCGAAGGTGATGGTTTTCCCGTCGGCAGTTCTGACTTGCCCTTGCGCAGTAAAGGAGAGCTGTTCCCTCTCGTAGTAGGTTTCGGTCCGGTGGTACTCAAATCCCCAACCTTCCCGCCGTGGTTGGTCTTGCTCAGCCACAATTCCCTCGTCTGGAAGCTCCAACGGAAGCTGTTTTGGGATTCTTACTTCATCCATCACTTTTATTTTGACTTTCTTCCCGGTAAGGATAGCAAGAAATTGTTCGATCAGGCGAATTTTTCTTCTGTCTATATCGGAGAGGGTAAAGACTTCTCCCTCACCATCGGAGGCTTGACTTTCGTTAACTTCGTCCGTCTGAACTTTCTCAGGCCCAGTTTTAGCATTTCGCTCCCGTATTGTTGCCAATATTTTCTTTGCTTCCTCCGAAAGTTCCAACCGGTCCCCTTTTTGCTCCGTCCAACGGATATCTCCTTCCAACTCGACCGGTCCTTCCCTCCCCCACAACCTTGTGGATTCGAAGAGTTTTGTTCGTTGACTGAAACTGTGCTGGCTCACCATAGCCACTGTGGATTCAGTGATACGCATGGTTCCTTCCTCCCATCCTTGATTGGTTCCCGCGGCATCCATGCCGCTAGGCCGGAAATTTCCGGTAATATATTATCGTCAATTTCCAGATGGCCCATGAGGAGAAAAACAGAAAAGAAAAAGAGGCTTTAACGAGCCTCTTTCAAATTAAACCAGCTATAAGTGAACATTACTGATCCGCGTAGTTGTCAAAATAGCCTTGAATATAAACAATGGGTGTACCTTTATCGCCGCTGCCGCTGATCAGGTCACAGAGACTGCCCAGAAGATCAGTGATTTGCCGGGGGGTTGTACCCTGAGAAGCCATCTCACCTTTTAGATTCTGTTTCTTGGTGAGGATAACCTGTTTCATGGCTTCTTCCAAGGATTCTTTCCCTTCTTCCAGCATGCAATCGGCCAGGTACTTGATCTTGACCTCATTGGGCGTACCCTTCAACCCACTGGTAAAAGCCGGGGAAACCACCGGGTCGGCCAGTTCCCAGATCTTTCCCACCGGATCTTTGAAGGCGCCATCGCCATAAATCATGACCTCAATGCGGGCTCCCGTCAACTCCTCCACCCGGGCCTGTACCGCATCAACAAAGGCCTGCCCATCCCGGGGAAAAAGTTTAATCTTGTTACCGGAGGCTTTGTTGGAGCCAAGCAAACCGTATTCCGGATTATAACCGCCGGTAGTACCTGGTTTGGTGCAAATTTCATCTAGACCGTAAAGTATCTCCGCTCCGGCCTTCCGCAACAGCCGCTTGGTTCTGGCCCTGCTGTGGATGTCCGCAGTCAAGACATTCTTGGTGTAACGGAGAATCGCCCGCGGGTCATTGGCAAAATAAACAGAAACATTATTGTTTACCCCCAGCTCTTTATACATTTTAACGTAATCCAAGCCAGTGAAGGGGTGTTTGACCTCTGCACCAAAGATCCGCCTGTAATCATCCTCCGTTAGCACATCAGTATAGGGATTAATCCCCGCCTCATCCATCCGGTCGATATCCATCAGGGCATTGCCAACCTCATCCGCCGGATAACTTAAGAGTAAATGTACCTTGGCAAAGGCCCGGGCAATGGCTTGCAGGATCATGGAAAACCGGTTCCTGCTCAAGATGGGAAAGACCACCCCAATCTCATCGGTACCAAACTTTGCCTGCAGGTCGGTGACAATCTCATCAATCGTCACATAATTACCTTGGGCTCGGGCCAGCAAAGACTCAGTAACCCCAATTACATCCTTGTCCTTAATAGTAAACCCTTCTTTTTTTGCGGCACTTAGCAGGCTGTCCACGACGATCTGGACCAGGTCGTCACCGGGCTTGACAATGGGGGCCCGCAAACCCATGGCCTGGGTTCCGAGTGTCCTCATATTTTCTCAACTCCTTTTGCAGGTAGCAACAATTCCGCGGAGAGATTGCAATAGACTAAACACACTAAATTATCATATCAAAACTTATATTTAAAGTAAAGGTTTACACTAGTGGAGTTGGAAAGTTACTTCAAACAAAATATTAGCCCCGGTTTCCCCGGGGCTTTTTTCTGTGCTGTTGAATAAAACTCCCACACTAGGAATTTTAGAAGAGTCTGTAAAATAGTTTGTGCTTTTAGCCTTTCCAAAGAAAATATATAATGAAGCGGAAAGGCGGAATGGTAGATGGCAAAGAAAAGGCGGGAACATACAGTATCGTCGGAGATCATTAAGACATT